>ERZ795048.1682-NODE-1682-length-19329-cov-11.719882_pt1 | contig 19329 bp, 17 predicted proteins | sample MGYA00375132_ERZ795048 | MGnify/ENA primary metagenome ERZ795048 (study PRJEB30177, sample SAMN05720225) | activated sludge metagenome | isolation source: Anaerobic digester | place: Hong Kong | collected 2014-12-17 ...
GGTGATGTAGTCTTTCCAAGTCGCGTCGTAGTCGTCGCGCAGGTGGTAGGTCCTGCCCTTCGAGGCTTCGTTCCCCAGGGCCAGGATCACGCCGTCCACCAGGTTTTCCACGTACACGAAACAGCCGTTGTTTCTGCCCCCTTCCACCAGGGGGAACACGGGACCGTTGTTCATGGCGTCGATCATGTCCGTCACCCAGACGCTGCCGGGGCCTATGACGTTCGCGGGCCTGACGATCGTGGCCTCCACCAGGCCCTTCCGGTGGTGCGAGAGCACGAGCTGCTCGGCGTCGTACTTGGCGTCGCAGTAATACGATGCACCGGTCCTGGCCTCGGGGTCGTCCTCCCTGTGCCCGGCGAGGTGTCTTCTCAGCCCCCCGGCGCCTGCAGCGCAGATCGAGCTGAAGTACACGAAACGGCGATTGCCCCCCGCCGCCTCGGCGAGCAGGTTCTTCGTGGTCTGAAGGATCGAGTCGTAAAAGGCCTTCCTCGTGCCCCAGCTCTTCACGCGGGCGGCGAGGTGGATGACGATGTCGATGTCGCGGCAGACCCCCCGCAGTGTGTCCGGCTTCGTGAGGTCTGCGGTCACGACACGCATGCCCATGGCCTTCAGCGAGGCCGCCCTGCTTTCGTCCATGTCCAGGGCCGTGACCTCATACCCCTCCCGTACGAGCCTCGGGCAGAGGAACATTCCGATGAACCCCGCGGCGCCCGTCACGAGCACCCTCCTGCCTGATTTTCCGGCAATCATAGTGTACCTCCATTCATGTCATGTAAGGAACGGACTCGAACCCGGCCGGGTCCGATGACCTGACTACTCCGTGGGCATCCTGCCCACGAGGGGCGTGATCTTGTTGAGCCACCAGAACGCCAGGGTGAACGGGTCCGCGTACACGTGCAGCCTGCGCCTTTTGATCCCCTTCACTGCGGCCCTGACCACGCGTTCCGGGCTCACGATGAGGAAGGAGGGCACCCTCCTGGTCTTCTTGGCGCCGTGGACGGGCGAGTTCAGCATGTCCGTATCCGCCCACGTGGGATAGACGATGGTCACGTCGATCCCCAGCTTCGACACCTCGCCGTGAAGTGCCATGCCGAATCCCCTGAGCCCGAACTTCGAGACCGAGTACGCGGTCTCGTAGGACGTGGGCACGAACCCGGCAGCAGAGGACATGAACACCACGTGCCCTCTGCCCCGGCCGATCATGTCCGGCAGGAACAGGGAGGTCAGGTGCATGGGCGAGTGCAGGTTCACCTGCAAGAGCCTGGACCATTCCTCGGCGGGCGTCTCGTGGAAGTGTCCGTAGGAGAGCACGCCCGCGTTGTGTATGAGGACATCGACCCGGGGGGCGGCCTCCCTGCACTTCCTGTGCAGTTCGATGCAGCCCTCCGGGCTGGAGATGTCGCCCCGGATTACTGCCAGGACCGATCCCCCTGGATGCCGCCTGCATGCCTCCCCGGTGAAGTCCTCAAGGGACGACACGTCCCGGGAGGTAAGGACGAGGTTCGCCCCCTCGTCGAGCAGGTACCGGATGAACACCCTGCCGAACCCGCCGTTGGAGCCGGTCAGCAGAACCGTCTTTCCCTTGAGTGTGCCCATTGAGATCTCCTCCGAGTCATCGATATGCAGCACGCGGCAGCTCGATCCAGCCTGCCGATACGAGCAGCTCATCCCATTCGTCTCTGTCCCCGATGTCGGGCCACGGACCCCTCCGGCGTACCCTCCGGGGAAGCCGGGGTCTTCATGCCTCAGGCCCTTTCAGGTACTGGACCGTGCCGTCCGGCACCACGCCGACCCGTGCCTTGCCGGGATAGTCCTCCTCGAGGAGGGCGAGGACCTCGGGCCAGGTCTTCACGACTAAGGCGTCGTCGTTGTTACAGACCAGATCGAGGCTCGTCCTGTCCGGCGAGGGATTCAGAACGACGAGTTTCTTCATGAGCAGCGGTATGAAGCCCTTGCCCCGCGGCGTATAGTGCCTCCCCCCGTAGTCCGAGCCCCAGGCCCGGAAGACATAATGGGGTACCTGGCCCTCGGGGCAGTCCGAGATGAGCACGCCGGTGCCCTGGCCGGGCTTGAGCAGCCCGACGAGGAACGACAGGGCGATAGCTGACTCGTTGGCCTTGCCGTAGGAGTTCGAGACCACGATGTCGTAGTCCGAGGCAAAGGGGATGCCGTAGTGGTCCCTGCCTTCCTCCGCGCCTTTGGCGTGGGTGGCCCTGAAGGGGCCGGCAAAGAGCGAGGCGATCTCGCCGCGGCGGTTGATGAGGCAGTCCACCTTGAAGTTCAGACCCGCCAGGTCTCCCGCAGCGTCGCACTCGGCCCGCATGATGTTGTTGTCGAATCTGCCCAGGCCGGTCCTCGAAAAATCTCGGAACTGCTGGTTGTGAAACTGGTTGATGGTCTCTATGCCCGCGACCCCGGGGAGGATGATCTTGGCCCCTCCGCCGAAGCCCACGTGGACGTGGGCCGTTATGCAGCCGATCCCGATCTTCAGGTCGCATTCGAGGAACTCCCGGTTGAGCCAGATCTCGACCCCGGTGGGGGTGCGGCCCAAGCGCACCGTGTTCTGGAAGGGGTCGTGGTTGTACACGGCGTAGTTCTCCACGATAGCGTCGCCCAGCTTCTTCCTGGCATTGATCATGTCGTAGGCCCCGTGGGACCCCAGGGCCCAGAGGAACCTGATCTGGTCCTTCCTCATGCCCGCCCGGCGGAGGATCTCGAGCACGTGGGGCGCCACGTCCTTCACCGGCGTGGGCCTGGTCATGTCGTCGAACACGATGACCGCCCGACTCCTGCCCCGGGCGAGCTCCTCCAGGGAGGGCCCCTCGACGGGATGCTCGATCCGTTCCCGTATCTCTTCCGGGGTAAGCCCTGGTTTCTCCAGGCCCGGGGACGTGAGGTTGTCCACCTGCCAGCGGTCCGGGAAGGAGAGTTCTCTCTCCCGGTTCTCGTACCACAGCCTCGACGGCACATTGACGGTCTTCATACCCCTGCCTCCCATAAGGTGGTATATGATCTTCCCGGTTTCCCCCGTGAGCGCCTCAGGCGGGCTTCTTCTTCAGCGAGCCGGTGGCGTACCCCAGGAATATGGTGAACCACGTGCTCAGGCTCTGGTCGCCCCTGAGCTCCAGGTCCCAGTTGGCGATGGCCTTGTACATGCCTGTGGGATCCGGGTTGGTGAGCACCCTGAACGCGGTGTCCCCGTCCTTCCACACGAACGCCAGGTCGGACTCGGAGATGTTCGTGTCCGACGTGAACGTGCCGTTCCTGATGATGAAACGCCTGCCCCTCTTCCCGTCCTTCGTCATCATCACGAAGGTGTTGTTCTTCACGCTGATCATGGCACGGAGATCCTTCTTCACCTTCACGGAAACCTTTATGATCAGCGCCAGCACCGCCATGAGGATCGAAAATTTCATGCCCCGCACACCTCCTTCATCCCCCTTTGACCCATTGCCCCTTCGCGGCCCTCAGTGCATCGTCCCGGCTCGGTCTCCCCGGGTGCGGGCGTAAGGGCGAAACGCCTGAGGGCCGCTTCGAGATCTTCCGGCGTATCGAGGTCGAACAGAATGCCCGGGTCACGGACCGGTACGTCTGCCTTTTTCAGCCGCTGCCCGTCGATGGCCCCCTTGAGGCCGTCTTCGCCGGACCACGACCTGATGGCCGTAAAGAGGGATGCAGGGATCATCACCGGATGCCCACGCCTCCCCTCGAAGCAGGGAACGAGGATCCTGTCCGGCTCCTCCCCGTGCCGCGAAAGCAGGGCGGCCACCGTGGAAGGGCTCACCAGGGGCATGTCCCCGGGCAGGATGAACGCAGACGTCACTTCGTTCCCGAGGTTCGAAAGGCCCACGGTCACCGACGAGAACATCCCGGCCTCGAACCCGGGGTTGTGCACGGGCCTGATCCCGATCCCCTCGAGCAGGGGCTCGAGTTCCTCCCGCGAGTGTCCCGTGACCACCCTCACATCGTGGATCCCCGCAGCCCTGAAGGTGAATACCGCCCGTTCGATCACGGTCCTCCCCCCGACGGCAAGGAGCGGCTTGAACCGCCCCATCCTGCGGGAGAGCCCTGCCGCAAGTATGATCGCCGCCGTGCTCATGGCGCCCCCTTCCTCCTCAGGGCGCGCTCGTTGATGAGCTCGCCCACGATGCTCACCGCGATCTCTTCAGGCGAGTCGGTCTCGATGGGCAGGCCGATGGGACAGTGGACCCGGGAGAGCTCCTCCTCCGTGAACCCTTCTGCCAGGAGGGCCTTGTAGATGGTGTCCCTCTTCCTCCTGCTCCCGATCATGCCGATGTAGCCCGCCCTGGTCCTCATGGCCTGCTCCAGAACGGTCTTGTCGTGTATGTGCCCGCGGGTCACGATCACCACGTAGCTGCCCGCCTCCACGGCCAGGCCTTCAAGGCAGCCCGAGAACGAATCCACGACCCGTGTCTCAGCGAAGGGGAAGCGCTCCGGGCTGGCGAACTCGCTCCGGTCGTCGAGGACGGACACCCTGAAGCCCACGTGGGAAGCGAGCGCGGCCGTCTCCCTCGCCACGTGCCCGGCGCCGAAGATGAAAAGGGATTCCCTGCTCTCGAGCACGTCGAGACAGAACCTCCTGCCCCCGATGTCCATCATGGCCGAGCCCGTCACCGACCCGGCCGCCTCCCGGATCAGGTCGAGCAGGGTCTCCGGGAACGGCGGCTCATCGTGGAGCCCGCCATTAAGGAGGAACCTGCCCAGGGTCAGCATGTGCCGCCCCTGGCTCAGGAACTCGGTGCACAGGACGTTCCTGCGGCAGAGCTCCTCGTCATCCCGCAGTGCGTCAAAGACCCGGACCGCGTCCCGGTCGGCCTTCACGTGCTCGCACAGGAACTCGAGGGTGCCCCCGCAGATCATGCCCGCCTCGGCCGTGTCGTCCGCCGTCATGGCGATCCTGGTGAGGGCGGAGCGTTTCTCGTCGATGATCCGGGCCGCCTCCCGCAGGGCCGTGGCCTCCACGAGGCCGCCTCCGATGGTCCCCTCGGTGCGGCCGTCCGCGAGGATGATCATCCGCGCCCCGGCCTCCCGCGGGGCGGAGCCCGTACTGCTCACCACCCGCGCCAGGACGAGGTCCTGACCCGTGCTGAGAAATGCGCTCACTCGAGCGAGGATCCCGGCCATGGCCTCACCCTCCCCGGGGCAGGTCCGCCCCTGGTGCGGCGGCATGGGACGTGCGCCTACTCACCCTGTCCCCCGCATGCGAGCAGTGCCCTCTTCACCAGGGTCCGGGCCACCTGGACCATGTAGGCGTTGTGCTGCAGGGGCCGGGCGTCGGCTATAGCCTCCCGGGCCGCCTCTGCTGCGGTCTCCTCGTCGAGGAACCTGCCCGCGAGGGCCCGTTCGGCCGCATAGGCCCTGCGGGGCGTCACGTACACCGCGTTGAGGCAGATCCGTGCCTCCTTCACGACGCCTTCGTCGAAAGTGAGCATAGCGGCGCAGTTCACGATGGGGAAGTCGATGGATTTGCGCTGGGCGAACTTGAGGAACGCCCCCTTCGTCCCGGGAGAGGGCACCGGGATTCGGACCCCGGTGAGGATCTCGTCCTGGTCCAGGACGGTGGTTCTGAGAGGCCTGACCGTGAAGAGGTCCATGACCTTCATGGTCCGCTTCGAGGTCTCCACCTCGGCGTCCAGCGCGATCAGGACAGGCGCCGTGTCGCTGGGGTGTACCGCCACGCACCCCTGCTCAACCGAGGCGCCGAAGATGGAGTGGAACCGGTTGTCGCCCTTGAGGGCGTAGCACCTGCCGCCCCCCTTCCTCAGGCAGGAGAACCGGTTGTTCGGTCCCCGGTAGTACCAGCACCTGATGTCCTGGCAGAGGTTGCCGCCGATGGTGCCCAGGTTCCTGAGGTGCGGAGATGCGGTCCTGTCCGCTGCCTCGGCCAGGGCAGAGTATTCGGCCCGCACGGCCGGGTGAGACGCCAGGGCCGAGAGCCTCGTGAGCGCCCCGATCTTCAGGTAGCCGCGATCCTCCCCGACGGCGTCGAGGCCGGGTATGGTCTTGATGTTCACCAGGGCCTCGGGATAGGAGGGCAGCACCAGGTCCTTCATCCTGCCGAGCAGGTCGGTCCCCCCGGCGATGACAGCGGCCCTGCCGCCGTAGCGGCCAAGGATCTCGACAGCCTCGTCCATGGAGGTGGCATTGAAGTGCGCAAACGGCTTCACCTCTCACCCCCTGAGTCTTCTTTTTCCTTGAGGAGAGTCCTGGCCGCCTCCCGCACCGCGACGATGTGCTGGGGATAGGTGCCGCACCGGCACAGGTTGCCGGACAGGGCCTCCCGGATCTCCCCTTCCGTGGGGTCGGGGTTCCGGTCCAGGAGGGCTTTCGATGTCACCACGAAGCCGGGGGTGCAGTACCCACACTGCATGGCATGGTGCTTCACGTAGGACTCGATGAGGGGGTGCCCGGCCCGGGCCACACCTTCCACGGTCTCGATGGTGCGGCCGTCGCACTCGATGGCGAGCACCATGCAGGAGAGCACGGGCAGACCGTCCATGATGACCGTGCATGACCCGCAGGCGCCCCGATCGCAGAACTGTTTGCTCCCCGTCATACCCAGGCGGTCGTGGATGAGATGGTAGAGGGTCCACTCCGGCTCCACGTTCATCGCATGCTCCAGTCCGTTGATGAGGAGTCTGATCCTGTTCGCGGGCTCGGGAAGGAGGCTCCCCTTGTGGTCGGCCAGGATGTGCTCCCGCAGCGCTTCGAAGTTTTCCCGCTGCGTGCTGCAGTAGGGACAGGTGAACATGCTGATGTCTCCGCTCTTGGCCATGCTCTCCTCCTTCATGTCTTTCCCAGGGCCTTCAGGACCTTGTCCGGGGTGATGGGGTGGTCGTCGATCCACACGCCGATGGCGTTGTATACGGCGGGTCCGAGGATACCGGTCATGACCGTGCCGATGTCCTCGCCGATGCCCACCGAGCCGTAGGGGCCGTAACCCTGGCCGGTCTCCACGAGGATGGTGCCGATGGGACAGGAGACGTCCTTGATGGTGGCGATCTTGTAGTCGAGGAGGTTGCCGTTGAGCATGACACCGGTGGCCTGGTCGTAGATCATCTCCTCGAACAGGCCCCGTGAGAGGCCCATGATCGAGCCGCCGTACTGCTGTCCCTCGCAGCTCATGGGGTTCATGGCCTTGCCCACGTCGTTGACGTTCACCACGGAGGTCAGGAAGATCCCGCCGGTCTCGGTGTCCACCTCCACCTCAAGGAAGTGCGCCTGGCGGGTGAAGTGGGGGCGGGGGTTCTCCGGGTTGTAGCTGCCCAGCTGGACCTGATAGCCGAAGGCGAAGAGGGGCTCGGAAAAGGCCCACCGGTAGCCCGCGCTCTCGGAGGACGAGATGGGGCCCGACTGGCCTGCCTCCCGTACGAAGTCCCCCAGGGACATCCTCTGGGAAGGGTCTGACTTCCTGTAGATGACGCTGTCCTCGATGTCGAGGTCATCGGGGGTACAGTCCGGGAACGCCGGGCGGTAGCTCCCCCGCTGTGTCCGGGCCGTGGGCGACACGGCGGCCTGAAGGATCTGCGCCTTCACGATCCTCGCCGCGTGGCGCACCGCCCAACCGTTCACGCTGGCGTTGGTGGAGGAGTCCGGCGACATGCGGAAGAATCCGGGATCGATCTGCGGGTTATAGCGCACGTCCTCAAGCCTGAAGCCCAGCTCATCCGCCGCGATCCGGCAGTAAGTGTTCTCCGCGTCCACCCCGTTGTCGCACCCCATGGCCAGGATGGTGGCCGTGCCGTCGTTGCGCTCGATGCGGATGGCCATCTCGCTCGTGCCGAGGGAGTCGTCCCACTCGTGGGTCCAGGTGAAGCCGACCCCGTGCATGCGGCCGTTGGGCAGCTTCCTCGTCCCCGGCGCATGCCACTTCGCGTCCCACCCGAAGGCCTTTTTCCCCCGCTCGACGCACTCCTTCATGCTGTCTACATCGGAGAACCCTCTATTCCGCCTCTCCTCGGCGAGGTGGTCCGTCCCGTGGCCCTCGATGCCGTCGTTCCTCAGCGCCACCTCGATGGGGTCGAGCCCGCATTCGGCCGCCACCCTGTTGAAGACCATGGTGATGCAGAGCGAGGTGGGAAGCATCTCGCACCTGGTGGGCACGGCCGGGCCCTTGTTCACCCACACACTCTCGGTGACGCCGTGCAGGTGGGGGATGGAGGTGTTCTCCTTGAAGTGGCCCATGATGTTGAACATGGGCCACAGCTGGTTCGTCATGGTGGATGAGCCCTTCACGGCGTTGATCCTGCCGTCCCTGTTGAATCCTACCTTCAGGGAGTATCTCCCGTCGTCCATGGACTGGCCGTAGAAGTCCTCCCGCCGGGTAAGGGCGTACTTCACGGGTCTTCCGGTCTTCTTCGCCACGAAGCCTGCGCAGTACAGGGGACCCATGTTCCATGGCACCTGAACCCAGCCGCCGAAGCTCGCGCCCTGGTAGAGGCAGTGGAGCTGGATCGAGTTCATGGGGATGCCGCCGTACCAGGTGGCCAGGTTCTTCTTCACCAGGTGGGGCCGCTGCTGCTTGACCCACACCTCGGGGCTCTCGCCGTTCCACCGGAACACCCCGCAGGGGCGCTCCGGTCCGATCCAGGTGTGGCCCCGGCGGGAGAATGCGAACTCCATGACCCGTTCCGATTCGTGGAAGCCCTTCTTCGCGTCACCCAGGACCAGTTCGTTGAACAGGCCGTTGTTCCAGAAGTTTCCCGCAGGGTACATCTCCGGATAGGACAGCGGGGCATCCTTTTCCCTGGCCTTCACCGGGTCGAGGTTGAAGGATCGCTCCTCCCATTCGACCTCCACCAGCGTGAGGGCCTCCTCGGCGATGGCCTCGGTCTCGGCCGCGATGGCCACGCCCACGGGCTCCCCCTCGAAGTGGGCGATCCCGGGCAGGGGGGGCTGGTCGCCGTAGAGGCCGTGGAACTTGCCCATGCTCGCCTTCTCGGGCATCTCGGGGTTGTCGTAGCGCAGCACGTACCGCACCCCGTCCAGGCGCTCGGCCTTCGAGGTATCCATGCTCCTGACGGCGGCGTGGGGGTAGGGGGAGTCGAGGAACCTCAGGTGGAGCATGCCCGGCAAGATCACGTCCATGGTGTACTCCGCCTGGCCGCTCGCCTTGGGCTGCCCGTCGAGCCTCCGTCCTCCGCGCCCCCCGATGTGCTTGTACCGCGGCAGGGGATGGCGGTCCGCCGTCAGGTTGTCCTGCATCTCCTCCATGCCCTTCTTCTGCTCGTCGGAAAAGTTATCCACCATGGCCCTCCTTGCGCGCCGTCATCGGATCGTGCCCGCCCATGCCCCTCAAGAGGGCCGACTGGCGGATGAGCGTCTCGTACTCATCCCGGAAATGCAGCAGGGAATCCGTGACGGGGACGGACGCGGCCTGCCCGAGGCCGCACAGGGACGCAAGCGCCATGGCACGACAGAGGTCCTCGAGGACCTTGAGGTCCCGGGGCTCGCCCGCTCCGGAGAGCAGCCTCCCGTAGATCGAGACAATAGCCTCCAGGCCGTCCCTGCACGGGGTGCACTTCCCGCAGGACTCCTCGTGCAGGAAGATCACGTTCTTGTGCACGATGCCCACCATGTCCCTTGCCGGGCCGAAGACGGTCACCGCCCCGGAGCCCAGGATCGTCTCGTGGGACAGGGGCGTATCGAGCCTGTTTCCCGGCAGGATCCCGCCCGCCGCGCCGCCCACCTGGACCGCCTTGACCTCCCGGGCGCCGGCCAGACCGGTCACCAGCTCGAACAGGGGCGAGCCCATCTCGAGCTCGTACACGCCGGGCCTGTCGACGTCGCCGCTGATGCAGAACACCTTGGTGCCCTTGCTCCGGGCCGTCCCCATAGCGCTGAACCACCTGGCGCCGTTGTTGATGATATGGGGCACGTTCATGAGGGTCTCCACGTTGTTGATCACGGTGGGGCTCTCCCAGAGACCCGACTGGGGCGGGTAGGGGGGCTTGTACCGCGATTCCCCCCGCAGGCCCTCCAGGGAGTTCATGAGGGCGGACTCCTCGCCGCAGACATAGGCTCCCGCCCCCTCGTACACGGCTATGTCCATGTGCGCGAGGAAGCCCTTCTCCCGGGCCTGGTCGACGGCGTTCCGGATAAGGCCGAGCAGGGAGTGGTACTCCTGCCTCAGGTAGATGTGGCCCCGGCTCGCGCCCACGGCCAGGCCGGCGATGCACATCCCCTCGATGAGGCCGAACGGGTCGTGCGAGAGCAGGTACCGGTCCTTGAAGGTGCCCACCTCGCCCTCGTCCGCGTTGCAGATCAGGTATTTCCGGCGTGCCCTGGTCCTGCGGGCGAGCTCCCATTTCAGGCCGCAGCCGAAGCCTGCGCCTCCCCGGCCGGTGAGCCCCGAGGCCTTGATCTCGTCGACGACCGCTTCCGGCTTCATGGTGTTCCGGACCTTCGTGAAGGCACGGAAGCCGCCCTGGCTGAGGTAGGACGAGATGTCGCCGGGATCGACGACGCCGCAGTTCTTCGTCACGATACGCCGTTCGGGCACTGGCACCTCCTGCGATCCGTGTTACTCATACGATTTCAGGATCTCTCCCACCTTCTCCGGCGTCAGGTCGCCGTGGAGTTCGTCGTCCACCATCATGGCGGGTGCATGGTCGCACGCGCCGATGCAGCCCACCACCTCCAGGGAGAACCTCCCGTCGGCAGAGGTCTCTCCCGGGCCTATGCCGATAGCGTCCATGATGCCCCCGACGACGGTCTTCGACCCCTTGAGGTCGCAGGGCACGCACCGGCAGATCCTGATCCGGTGGCGTCCTCCCGGCTCCCGGGGGAGGAGCGAGTAGAAGCTCGAGACGCCGAAAACCTCGGTGAGCGAAAGACCCGCCTTCCCGGCCACGCGTTCCATGGTCTCGCGGGAGAGGTGCCCCGAGTCCGCGCACGCGTCCTTCAGCATGGGGAGCAGCATCGTGCGGCCCGGCTGCGGAGCCTGCTCCTTGGGGAGCCGGGCCGTGGGGGTGCGTTCCCCGATCCTTCCGGCGTCTCCGGGCCGACTGAGGGCGCCTGTGGGACAATGCTCGATGCAGATGCCGCAATCCCTGCACTCGCTGCTCGTCAATGACTCGTCGAAGCCCGTGACAACCTTCGAGGAGAACCCGCGGTAGCCGATCCCGAGAACGGTCCTGCCCGCAAGCTCCCGGCAGGCCGTGACGCACCGGCGGCACAGGATGCACTTCGAGAGATTGCGCGTGACAAAGGGATTGACTTCCTCCGCGGGGAAGGACCGGGGTCTCGCCATGCCGAACCTCGGCGCCCCCGCCTCGTGGTCCGAGGCCAGCGCGTGCAGGCCGCATCGCCCGGCGTTCTCGTCGTTCACGCAGTCGCCGGTGTGGGCCGCGAGCATCAGTTCCACCACGGCCTTGCGTACGGCCAGTACCTTCGGGGACTTCGTGAGCACGTCCATGCCCGGGGCGAAGGGCGTGTGGCAGGCCCCCTGCAGGGTCCGCTGCCCCCTTACCTCCACCACGCATACCCTGCATACCCCGGTGGGGGTGCAGCCCTGCACGTGGCAGAGCGTCGGGATCTCGATACCGGCCAGTCTGGCGGCCTCCAGGATCGTGGCGCCCTTCGGTGCCTTAACCTTCTTTCCGTCGATGGTTCCCTGTATCCTGAACAGACTGAGCATGGGATCTCCCGGGCTCCTTTCCCCGACCGGTGCTTTATTCCCGCCCCGTGACGAATATGGCGAACACCTTCACCGGACCGTGCATGCCCTTGAATCCCACGGCCTGGATGTCGGCCGTGGCGCTCGGCCCGGTGATGAAGGCGAACTGGCTGGGGATGTGGTCCGTCTCACCGAACACCTGCCCGATGACGTCCTCGTAGACCGGGTGGAGCTTATCCACCGGGATGACGGCGATGTGGACCGGAGGTGCGATGGAGACGAGCCTCGGCTGGTCCTGGCGGAAAATCAGCCCGACGGTCCCGGTCTCGGCCACGGCGAAGTCGGCGAAGGTGACCCCTGCGTCCGCCGTGAATGCCGCCTGCCGCAGGGCCTCCCGGTCGGCTGTCTCGGGTGCGGCCGTGACCGCTACGCCTTCACGGTCGCCGAAGGCCTTCAGGTCCATGCCGGGAAGCGCTTTCCCTGCGACGATGATCGATCTCAGCCCTTCTTCCGCGGCGATCCTGGCCAAGACGGCCAGCGCTTCCTCTCCGCTCTGGACCCGGTACGTGGTCCCGGTCTGGGCGGTCAGCTCCGAGGTGAAACGTTCGAGCATGCCCTCGCGGTCGAGCCCGGTCTCCGAAAGCACTGGCTTCGGCGGCCTTGCATCGGGGTTGTTCCGCGGGGCCGATTTCAACCGGTTCAGGATCCCTTCGCGTGCATCCTGGTTCATGATGCCTCCCTTCCGGACCCCGCCTGCAGGTCCTGCCACTGCTCGTGGAATGTCCTGGCCGGCATGGCCCTGAGGTCCCTGCACCCGAACCATGCCTGAGGACCCGTCGGGATGCCGCTGATGTAGCCGCCCCGGGCAAACCGGTTCAGGACCGGCCTGGCGCACTTCACCCCGAGGCGCCAGAGGAGGCTACTGCCCATTACCATGGAAAGGAGCGAGGCAAGGGCCTTTCCCGCCCGCGATCGGAAGTCCGCACTGCCGCCGTTCTTCAGCCGGATCTCCCGGGCCCGGTACTCGAGGATGAGCGAGGGGTGGTCCACGCCCGCCGGGCAAATCTTGCTGCAGGCACCGCAGAGGGTGCAGGCGCGGTACAGGTCGCTGCAGGCTTCGATGCCCAGGAGCAGGGGGTTCATGACCTGGCCCATGGGCCCGGTGTACGCGAACCCGTAGGGATAGCCCCCGATCTTCGCATAGACAGGGCAGACGTTCGCGCAGGCGCCGCAGCGGATGCACCTGAGGATCTGCCTGGCCTGGGGGTCACGGTAGATCTCCGAGCGGCCGTTGTCCACGATGACGATGAAGACCTCCTCCGGTCCGTCGATCTCCCCGGTCTTCTTCGGACCGGTGTCCATGGATACGTAGCTCGAAAGCTTCTGGCCCGTACAGTTCCTGCAGACCATCCTCACCAGGTGCAGCGCGTCGGCCATGGTCGGCACCACTTTCTCCAGGCTCATGACCGCTACCAGTGTCTTCGGAGACGACTTCGTGAGCCGGATGTTGCCCTCGTTCTCCACGTTGATGAAGGTGCCGGTCTCGGCAACGGCCACGTTGACGCCCACGATGCCCATGTCGAGATGCCTGAACTTCTCCCTCAGGTAGGCGCGGGCCGCCTTGCCGAGCTCCACGGGCACGGTGGTGGGCTCGCTGATGATGCCCTTCTTCAGGAAGACCGCCGAGATCTCCTCGGGGGGAACGTTGAGGGCGGGCCCCACGAGGTGGAAAGGGGGCAGGGACAGGAGCTGGGTGATGACCTCGCCCAGGTCGGTCTCGAAGACCTCGACCCCTCCTTCGACGAGGTGCTCGTTGAGGCCGATTTCCTCGGTGACCAGGGACTTGCCCTTGGTGACGTACCGGATGCCGCGGCGCTGTGCGATGTCCAGGATGGCCGAGTTCGCCTCGGCCGCATCTCTTGCCCAGATCACCTGAACGCCCCTGGCCGTGGCGTTCCGCTCGAACTCCTCGAGGAGCTCGGGCAGGCGGTCCACCGCCTCGGCCCGGACGGCCCTGGAGTAGGCCTCTGCCGCCGCCGGGTCGGGGAAGGATGACAGGCCGATCTGGCGCATGATGGGGGCGCCCAGGGACAGCATGAGGAGAAAGGCCTGCGAGAGCTCCACCTTCAGCTCTCTCCTGGCCGTTTCCACGAACTTGTCGACCCTGCTATGCATGGAGCATCTCCTTAGGCATTCTCCGCGAGGAAGGACGCCAGGTGCATGGCCTTCTTCCCCGGGTGGTTTCTGTGCAGGTATCCGCCGATGTTGAGAAGGCAACCGGGCTCGGACAGGAGGAGCACGTCGGCACCCGAGCTCAGGAAGTTCCCAGCCTTGTCCTTCACCATGGCCTCGGAGATCTCGGGATACGCCACGGAGAACTCGCCGCCGAACCCGCAGCAGGCCGTCGCGCTGTTCATCTCCACGTACTGCACGCCCTTCACGGAGGCGATAAGCTTCTTCGGCTGGTCAGAGACCCCCAGCCCCCTGAGGATGTGGCACGACTCGTGGTAGGTGACTTTCCCCTCGAAGGAAGCCCCCACATCGGTGACGCCCAGCGTGTCCACCACGAACTGGCTCAGTTCGAGAATCCTGCCCGCGAGCTCGACGGCCCGGGAGTGCCAGTGGGGCTCGTCGGAGAGGAGCTCGGGGTAGTGGTGCTTCACCATGGTCACGCACGATCCTGCAGGACTCACCACGCGCTCGTCGTTCCCGAAGACCTCGATGAAATGTTTCGCAGCTCGCTTGGCCTGGTCGCGGTACCCCGCGTTGAAGAGGGGCTGGCCGCAGCAGGTCTGCCCTCTGTGATACACGGGGCTCATCCCCAGGCGCTTGAGTAGCCTGAAGACGTCGGTTCCTATCTCCGGCATCATGAGGTCCACGGTGCACGGGATGAAGAGAGATACCTTCATGTCAACCTCCCTTGAGGATCTCCCTGAATACGGGATCGTCCTTGTCCAGGTACACCAGGTCGTCAGCGCTGTGGGTTTTCAGACGCAGGTTCTTCAGCGCCGTGCGCTTCTTGTGCATGGAGGCGATCTTCAGGGCCTCCAGGTTGCCGTCCGGCACCTCCCTGAATTCGAGAAGCCTCTTCTTCCCGGCCAGCTCGATGAGCTCGAGCCCCAGGGCGGTCCTGGCGATCACCTGATTCCACTGCCGGGCGGATTCCCAGGGCTCGTTCAGGATGGCGGATCCCACCGATACATCACTGAACTCGGAGGTAAGGTCGAAGCAGTAGTTGCACGCGCCGCGCACGCACCTCTTGACGTCGTCGATGGGGAGATCCACCACGCCGTCCGTGGTGAATACCTGCATGGACTTGTACTCAACGGGAGGAACGTCCATGCCCGTCACCGTAGACGGGTCGGTTTTCCGACCGATCAGGTCCATCAGGGGCTCCCAGGCGAGCGCCCAGGAGCAGAACAGGCCCACGACCAAGCTCAGCTTGTCGATGTTGCTGGGCTTGTCGGGGACGGGTTTCATGCGCATCTTGACATACGCCAGACTCTGGCACGGGGTGGCCACCACCCCGATCTTGTTGAAGTCCTCCTTGGCGATCCTGTGGAACTCAGCGACCCCGGGCGACACGACGAAGGAGCTCTTCCCGAGCTTCGTGAGCCTCTTCGGATCGGATTCGGAGACGCCGGAGGTAAGGCCTGAGCTGTCCCTCTTCGCCATCACCGCCGCATCGATGATCCCTTCCTTCATGGCCAGCGCCATGAGCGTGGAGACCGTGCCGCCGTGCTGGGATTTGTCGCGGACCCGTGAGCTGCTGGCCCTGGCAAGGTAGTAGCCTTTCATCGCCCCGATCTCCGGGGTGAGGTCGGCCGGGTCGAACAGCCGGGCACGCAATGCCTCCAGGTCCACGGGGGTCCTGGGGCAGAACGCATAGCACCTGCCTTCGTCGATGTCGCAGGGGAAGATGGCGATCACCTTGTCCTCGTGGCTTCGCTGATAGGGGCAGAGGTTCACGCACGCCCCGCATCCCGTGCATAGCTTGGCGTTCCTGACCTTCTCGTTGAGGTGGCTCTGGCCTTTGTCCTTTTTCTCATCCATACGTATGACCTCTCTTCACGAGACCTGGGCAGGGTCAGCCCCTGACCAGGGATTTCCCGATCTCGTAGGCCTTCAGGTTGACGGCCGCCTTGTCCTTCGACATTTTCCGCCCGAGCTCTGCCCGGAAGTCTTCCCCGGTAATGGGGAGCACGTCCATGCCGCCCACCGCGCCGATCATGATGACGTTCTGGAAAACCGGGTTGCCGAGCTTGAGGGCCTCCCCGGTGGCGGGAATCATGAAGCTCCTGGAGGTGAGCCCCTCTATGGTGGCTCTGATCTCGTCCATGTCGGGGTACCTGTCGTCGCCGGCAATGACCCGGACCGGGTAGATGGGCCGGTCGTTGCTCAGGCTCTGGGTGTTCGGGTTGCCGTAGACCGCGAGCACCTTGACGGCCTCCGAAGGCTCGAGGGACACCACCAGATCGGCCTTGCCCTTGGGAATCTGAGGGCTCCAGGCGCCTTGCTTCGATACCCGAACGTGGCTCATGACCGATCCGCCACGCTGGGAGGCACCGAAGGTCTCTCCGATGGTCACCGAGTAGCCCTTGCTCACGAGCATGCCCGCGAGCATGCGCGACGCGGTGACATTGCCCTGTCCTCCCACGCCGGTGATGATGATATTGTAGGGATCTTTCGCGAGCTCTTTCATGTCATGCCACCTCCGCCTTGCGTATGGCCCCTGACGGGCAGATGCTGGCGCATACCCCGCAACCCGCACAGATGACCTCGTCGATCTTGGCCGTTTTGTTCTCGCTGTCCCAGAATATGCCCGGGCACCTCAGGATCCTCGTGCACATCCGGTTGCACCCGCACTCCTCACCGATGCACAACGAGGAGTCGACGGACATGTCGTACTTCTTCTTCGCTCTCTTCTCGGGGGACAGCGCGCAGATCTGCCTCAGGATCACCACCTTGGCCCCCGGCTTCTTTATCATGGTGAGGAGGGTCTTCTCGGTGGCCGGCACGTCGAACGGGTCCGAGACCGCCACCTCGGCGCCCATGGCCCGGCACACCGCCTCGATGTCGATGGGCGGCGATGTAAATCCCATGGCATCCTTTGTCAGGCCGGGATGGGGCTGGAACCCGGTCATGGCCGTGCCGCTGTTGTCGAGCACCACGAGGGTGACGTCCGCCTTATGGTGCACCGCGTCCACCAGGGCGGGCATGACCGCGTGGAAGAAGGTCGAGTCGCCGCACACGGCCAGCACGGGCTGGGTCATGCCGAACTGGGTGAGCTTGCCGAAGCCCGTTGCCAGGCCCAGGCCTGAGCCCATGGAGAAGTTGGTCTTCACCGTGCTGAAGCCTGCCGGGAGCACGCCGATGCCGTAGCACCCCACGTCGCCGCACACGAAGCCGTCCCGGTCATCGAGGGCCAGCGCGTTGTGGATGGAGAGGAAGGATGCGCGGTGGGGGCACCCGGGGCAGAAGGTGAGCTCTCTCCCGGGCGTCTTGAACATGGCGCTGAACATGCGGGCCGCATAATCCTGGGGCACCGGCTCGTAGGCTACGGCCAGGATGGTCTTCAGCGCGCTCACGACGAGGTCCGGGCTCAGCTCTCCCTGGCTGGGAATGTGGCCCGACTTCTTGCCGAAAAAGGTCTTGGCTCCCACCTCCGTCACGCATTCGGCGGCCAGGATCTTGAGGTTCTCCTCCATGAAATCCTGGGGCTCCTCCACCACGAGGACTTTCTCCGTCGAGGCGAGTCGGCTCTTGACAAGGTTCGGCGGCAGCGGCCAGGTGGTGCCGAGTTTCAGGATGCCGACCCTGTCTCCGATGCCCATGATGTCGACGGCCTCCTTGCTGTAGAGGGAGCACGCACTGCTCGTGACGACCAGCAGTTCGGGCTTCTCGGGGCCTGCATACGAGTTGAAGGGCGAGGTTTCGAAGAGCTCGATCGCCCGTTTCAGCCTCCCCTGCTGCACGGTGCGGGCAAACCCCACCGCTCCCGGCCCGGTGATCATGGGGCCGGTGGCGAAATCGAGCAGGGGGCCCTTGCAGTTATAGTAGGCCGCGGGTTTCGTGTCCGGGAGCTTCCCGATCCTCACGTTGCCGCTCGCGTGAGACATGCGTGTGACGCTTCGGAAGATGATGAAGGTCTTGAGTTCTTCAGAGAGCTCCACGGCCCACTTGAGCATGTCCTTGGCCTCCTGAAAGTCGCCGGGCTCGATCAGGGGCACCTCCAGCATCTTGGCAAAGAAGCGCGCATCGGCCTCGTTCTGGCTCGACAGTGCTCCGGGGTCTTCGCACACGGCTACCACCATGCCGCCCCGTACGCCCGTGCCCGTGAGGTGCAGGAGGAAGTCGGAAGCGACGTGGATACCGTTCTGCTTCATGGTGCAGATGGAGCGGAGCCCCGAGAACGAAGCCGCCGCAGCGATCTCGGTGGCCACCTTCTCGTTGACCGCCCACTCAACGTACAAGTTCCTCTTTCCCGCAATTCCGGCGAGACGTTCGATGATCTCGGAGGAAGGGGTCCCCGGATACCCCGCCGCGACGGAAACTCCCGCCTCGAGGGCGCCCCGGGCGATGGACTCGTTGCCCATGAAGAGGTGCTGGGCCCCTTCGGTGGTGTCGAGCAGATCTGACATGTTTAACCTCCCATGGCAGCGCGGAATATAGATTCTGCCCCTGTAAACAGGCGGTAGGATCTTCTCTCCGTCGTTGCCCTTAGATAGTCTTCATTCCTTGGATCCCTTTTCCCGGCCCTTTTCCGCGACGCTCAGTGACTTCACCTCGCGCATCAGGATTGCATTCACGAGATCCAGATGTCGATCCCTCAGCAGGACGGGATTCTCGTGCACATAGTCGAGCGAGTTGGTGATCATGCTCGAGATGAACCCGTGCAGGGCGCTGTACACATGGATCAGGAGGAATGTCGCATCCTCTTCTGAAAGAGTGTGGCCTTCCCCCGCACATTCCCGGATGGCAGAGACGGTGAGATCCACGGTCCGACGGAACGACTCGAACTCGACCCGTGCCACCGGCTCCATGGCCGTGCCGATATAGTCATGGTACCTGGGCACATTCCGGGAGAACATGAGGTTGTAGAAGTTGGCGTTTGCAATCCCGAAGTTGAAGAAGGCTCTGCCGATGGCCCGCATGCGGTCGATGGACTTCTCCTCGCTCTCGTACGCCCGGCGGAGAATATCGTACAGCCTGATGAACCCTTCAGTCAGTATGCAGAGGTGAAGCTCGTCCTTGTTCTTGAAATAACTGTACAGGGTGGGTGGCGTCACCTTGAGCTCCCGGGCGAGCATCCTCATGCTGAAGTCCTGATAGCCGACCCTGTTTATGAGCTCCACCGCCTCCTGGAGGATACGCTCTTTCACGCCATTGATTTCTTGCTGTGTCCTCTGTGCTCTCGGCATGGAATAACTCCATTTCGGGATCGATTAAGAGTCTCATGTTAGGCTAACTTCCGTTATTCTAACAATCGTTAGGATAACACGAGTAAAATAAAAGTCAATATGCAATATTCCGGGTAATCCCCACGATAGCGTCATGGGTATCCGACTCTATTGGTATCGTTTGGAGATGGAAGAATATCGGGAGGTGGAGAACAAGGGTTCCGTGGGGCCCTTGCCACGAGGGGGGTGTTGGAGGCAGGTTCTGATCTCCTTCGCAGATCCGTCCCCATC
>ERZ795048.1692-NODE-1692-length-19216-cov-6.150357_pt1 | contig 19216 bp, 20 predicted proteins | sample MGYA00375132_ERZ795048 | MGnify/ENA primary metagenome ERZ795048 (study PRJEB30177, sample SAMN05720225) | activated sludge metagenome | isolation source: Anaerobic digester | place: Hong Kong | collected 2014-12-17 ...
GGCCACACGCCCATACCATATAAAGAAGTGGCGGGGACCGGGAAATCACAAGTGACCTTTGATCGGGTGACAATCGAAAAAGCGCTGGATTATGCCGCTGAAGATGCGGAAGTCACGCTGCGGCTGTATAAGTTGCTCAAACCGCGCCTCGCACTCGAGAAAATGGTAAGCGTCTATGAGAATATTGAGCGGCCGCTGATCCCGGTTATTGCGCAGATGGAGCTGGAGGGAATCAAAGTTGATCCTGCGATTTTAAAATCCATGAGCACGGATTTCGGCAAGCGCATAGCCGATCTTGAGGAAGAAATTCACAAACTCGCCGGTACGCCGTTTAATATCGCTTCGCCCAAACAAATCGGCGAAATCCTGTTTGACCAGATGGGCCTTGATAGTGGCAAAAAAACCAAGACCGGCCAACATTCTACAGATGTAAAAACGCTTGAAGAACTTGCTTTGCAGGGCCACGAGATTGTGCAAAAAATTCTCGACTGGCGTGGTCTTTCAAAGCTCAAATCCACCTATACGGACGCGCTGCAGGATCAGGTTGTCGCGGAAACAGGCCGTGTGCATACCTCCTATCATATGACCGGGACCTCAACCGGGCGTTTGGCCTCGTCCGATCCGAATTTACAAAATATTCCGATCCGCACCGAAGACGGGCGCAAAATACGTGAAGCCTTTATCGCTGATACGGGCTGCGTCTTGCTCTCGGTTGATTACTCTCAGGTTGAGTTGCGGCTGGCGGCGGAAATGGCTGGCGTTGAGGCATTGCAACGAGCTTTTAAGGACGGGGTGGATATTCATACGTTGACTGCATCCCAGGTTTTCGATGTTCCACTGGATAATGTCGATTCTGAAACGCGCAGGCGGGCCAAGGCGGTGAATTTCGGCATTATCTATGGCATATCTGGTTGGGGGTTGGCCAAGCAGCTGGGCTACGATCCTGCAGATGCGGCTGATTTTATCAAGCGCTATCTTGCGCGCTTTCCTGAAATCAAGGATTACATGGAAGAGAAAAAGGATGAAGCGCGTGCCAACGGCTTTGTCAAAACGCTCTATGGCCGCAAATGCTTTACGCCCAATATTAATGCGAAAATCCCGGCCCAGCGGGCAGGCTCAGAGCGTGCGGCCGTTAATGCGCCTTTGCAGGGCACGGCAGCGGATATTATGAAGATCGCGATGGCAAAAATGCCTGTGGCTTTGGAGCGCGCTGGATTAAAAGCCAAGATGTTGCTGCAGGTGCATGATGAATTGATCTTCGAGCTGCCGGTGGAAGAGTTGGAAGCAACCTCAAAGCTGGTGCGTGAGATCATGGAAAATGCATGGAAGATTATGGGCGTGGAGATTTCCGTACCTCTCATCGCCGAGGCGGGGTCCGGGCATAGCTGGGCTGAGGCGCATTAGCGTGAGCGCCTAAGATTTTTTTCGGATAAGTTCTTTCAGTTCTGCCATTTCACGGTGCAGTGCTATAATTTCATTCCCGGAGACAATATTGTTTTTCCGTCGCTCTGGGCCTTTATATTCCTCTTTTTCATGGATGATATTCATGGCATCAACGATAATCCCGATAAAAAGGTTGAGGACTGCAAAGCTCGTAGTGATAATAAAGGGAATAAAGAACACCCAGGCATAAGGATAGACTTCCATGACCGGGCGGACGATTTCCTCGCTCCAGCCTTCTAGCGTCATAATCTGGAACAGTGTGTACATCGATGCTCCAATCGTGCCGAAAAACATGGCAAATTCCTCAGTTTGTCCAAACAGCTTTGTAGATAGCACAGACGCTACATAAAAAATAATCAGTAACACGGCCATGATGGAAGCCATACCGGGGATGGCATGAAATAGCGCGGCGATCACCCGGCGCATAGAGGGCACCACGGATACCAACCGCAAGACCCGCAAGATCCGCAATGCCCGCAGAATAGCCAAAGGTCCGCTGGCGGGAATAAGGGCAATGCCAACAATAACAAAGTCAAAAACATTCCAGCCTTGCCGGAAAAAGGACAGGCGATAAACAAATAACTTGAGCGCAAGTTCAACAACAAAGATCGTCAGTGCAATTTCATCGAGGTAAACCAGCACATCGCTATAGCGGGTCATAACGCTGGAATCGGTTTCAAGACCAAGAATTGCGGCATTCACGATAATGATAGCGATAATAAAATTGGTAAAAGTCTTATTTTCTATGAAACGTGCTACGCGCCCACGCAGAGCGGTAAACTGAATGTCTTTGAGATTGGTCGGGCGAACCATTTTTAGTGTCCTTGTTTATGTGTTTGTTCACTCCTAACAAGTTTTGCCTCTGTTTTAAATTGAAAATTTATGTTGTTATGAAGGTAAGGGAAGAGTTTTTTATCTATGAATGAAACCATCCAAATTCTTGTAGGGCAGAGCCAATATATCCGGGCCTCTTTTGCAAAGCCAAAGGAGCACTTAATGCAAAGTGTCGATCGCTTGCTGGTTATCATGGTTCACGGCTTTCCGGGTGATAAAAATGCTTGTAATAATATTTTTGTAGACCTTGAACATGTTCTTAGTGAAAAACGTTATCACACACTGCGTTTTGATTTTCGTGGCTGTGGTGCCAGCGACGGGCTGGCCGAAGATTTCACGCTTTACAGCGCCTCCGAAGATTTCGAAACCGTGATAAAATGGGCCAAAGACAGGGGGTATGAGCGCTTTGTCTTTATCTGTGATGGACTCGGCGCTTCAATAGCGCTGATGAATGCTCCAAAGGAAGCAAGATGTTACGTCTTGTTGTGGCCGATGGTTGACTTGCCGATGATTGCCCAGCATGTTTTTCAGGCCGAAGAGATTGAAGAAGATTGGAAAAAGGCAGGCTACATTATGAAAGAGGATAGCCGTATCGGCATTCCATTTCTTCAACAGCTTAAAAAAGCAAAAATGACCAAGATCCTTAAAGACCTTGGAAAGCCTCTGCTGATTATGCATGGCGCGCAGGACAAGGTTTCGCCGATTGAGCAGCTTGATATGTTTCGCGCTTGCGCAGGCCACCGCCGTGTTGAAATCACCAGCTTTCAGGATGGAACGCACGGCCTGCCGCAAGAAAACCACCGTAAATCGATGTTTTTTCATATCCGCCAGTTTATCGAGAAATATACTTGATTTTTGCATGACAATGGCGCTATAAACCCGCATACGAATAGATGGCCTGGCGAGTACGGCTGCCTCGGCTATCAGATAACAACCTTATTTTAAGGAGATATGAAATGCCGAAAATGAAGACCAAGTCGGGCGCTAAGAAGCGTTTCCGCGTTACGTCGAGTGGCAAGGTTAAGGTCAAACAGGCCAAAATGCGCCACATGCAAATGAATAAACCCAAGTCCATGAAACGTAAGGCTAAAGGGCAAACCACGTTGTGTGATGCCGATGAACGCATTGTGCTGTGTAACTGGTTGCCTTATTCCCGGAAGAAAAAGAAAGCGTCTGGCGGCGTTTCAGAAAAGAAGGAGGGCTAGACTATGGCACGCGTTAAAGGTGGACCAAGAGCGCACGCTCGTCACAGAAAAGTTATCAAAGCGGCTAAAGGTTACTATGGCCGCCGGAAAAGTTGTTTCCGCACGGCCGTCCAAGCGGTTGAAAAAGCCGGTCAGTACGCATATCGCGACCGTCGCGCCAAGAAACGCGAATTCCGCAAATTGTGGATTCAGCGGATCAATGCAGCTGCGCGTTTGCATGATATGACGTATTCAACATTCACGCATGGTTTGAAGCTGGCGGGAATTGAGCTGGATCGCAAATCTCTGTCCGAGATTGCTATCCACGATGAGAAAGGCTTTGCTGCGATTGCCAAGCAAGCCAAGGATGCGCTTGGTAAAGCTGAAAAAGCCGTGGCTTAATAAAACGTGTTTTCCCTGCTAAAGCAGGGATCTGATAAGGGGCCATACCGCTTAGTGGTCAACGCCTTGCTTTGTTATGTGTAAAATGATGAGTTTAATCTGACGTGTAAAAGTCAAGGCTTGATCTGACGATTATGAATTATCGGCTGGTCGGCGCTTTTTGGGTAACCTTGGTAAATATAGTAATTTAAATTACTATACTATCCGGCCTATCGTCAGATTGCTCCCGAACACATGGTTCAGGCCACGCTCACCATATTCTTCGCGGATAACTGGATTAATTATCTATACTAAGTTACTAATGCTGAATTTTTACAGACATGTAGAATTTTTGTTGCTCGCTGTTTAATGGATTGTGATGCACCGATTTAGGTAATCCATAATTCTTTCTTTTTTGGGCGGCTTTGAAACAAAGCCAACAGCGCCTTTTTCTATTGCCTGTAGAACGTTATCCGCCACACTATCGGCACTGAATACGATAATAAAAGCATCTGTATCGACTTCGATAATTTTATCTATCAATTCAAGTCCGCTTTTACCCGGCATATGAATATCCAATAGAAGTACGTCGGGATTATGCCTGAGATATTCACTGACTACCTTGTCACCGCTATCGACTTCTACTACGTCTCCATAAAAACCCAGAATTTTTTGCATGGCTTTGCGGACAAACATGTCATCATCGGCAACCATCAGAATGTTTTTCTTCCGCTCTTCGCGTTCTCGAAACATATTTATGGATTGCCCATCCTCTTTATCCAACAAGTCGATTTGAATTTGTTTTAAGCCTGTGGGACTCATTTTTCTGGCGAGCACACGACATGCTTGCTCAGGCATCTTTTGTTCTAAGTCTGATTTTATATTAGCGTAATTATTGATAACGCCAAGGCGAACCAGGCAAACGATCTTGCGTTCTTTGAGAGCATAAACAATACCTTCATGCTCTTTGTAGGCGATTAATAGCTTTTCAAGAATTTCAGCCTGTGATAAATGACAAGCTTTTGTGGTCATGACATTCCCAATATGGCATTCATTGGTGTGCGGATTTCGTGCGACATATTAGCCAGAAAATCGCTCTTGGCACGACTGGCCTCTTCGGCAACCCGTTTTGCTTCCTTTAACGCGTTTTCTTTTTCTTTTTGCTCTGAGATATCCAAAGTCAATCCAAGAAAAGTCGTCTCATGATCATTTTTGATTTCTGTCACACTCAGCTTCATAGGAAAGGTTTGACCGCCTTTTCTGAGGCCTTCAACATCTACTCCTGTGTCCAGGATATGGGATTCGCCTGTCTCCAGATAGTTCTTAAGATACTGGTCATGCTGGCTGTGATGCGGTTCCGGCATGAGCATGCTGACATTTTTACCGATAGCTTCGTGAGCCTGATAACTGAAAATAAATTCCGCCCACTGGTTGAACGTCTGAATGATGCCATTTTTATCTATCGTGATGACGCCTTGCATCATATTATTCAAAATAGCGTCAAGATACGTTTTTTCTTTTTCGATAATGGCATTTAAGTGCTCAGCGTCTTCCTTGGACTTCCGCAAATCTGCGGTCTGTTCCTCAACGCGTTTTTCAAGATTATCACGGCTGTTTTTAAGGTCTTTTCGAGCTTTCTCAATCGGGTTGGCAATAAAGAAACGCGCATAAAGCACCGTTGAGAGAAAAACTAAAAACCCGATACCTAGAATTATCTGTTGTTTGATCTCCAAATTCTGGCTTTTTTGTTCCAGATATTTTTGGATGCTTTTAACGGATTCGTCTTGCGCTTCCAGCGTTATGCGCAGTTGTGTTGCGAGTTCATCATTCTGCGGCGTGTTGATAATTGTTTTGATGTCAGACTGCAATGTTGTGACGGCCAGATGTTTAAGACGCCCCCATTCTTTTTGGGCTGTCAGCAATGCTGACCGGGTATCCTTGTCATTAAAAGGAGTTATCTCAAGCGTTTTGTTTCCGTCAACGCTCAAAATAACCATCCCGCCTTCAAGCAATCCTTTATAATTAGCCTCAATGTGCTTTTCGTCTTGTTGTACAATCTTATTATTTTGCGCGGCTTCTTTCCAGTTGTGTGCCGCATGAGTAGCCATAATGATCGAGGTTTGGTGTGTGTAGTGAACCAACAACAGACGTTGCAGGCTTGCTGCGTTTAACAGGGCACTATCGTTTTTTTTCTCGCTTACGCTGGCGTTGGAGAAAAAATAAGATCCCACAAGAAGAACCAGAAAGAGACTTAACAGCGATGAGAGTTGAAGAAAAACGGCATTCCCTGAATATTGATTGTCTTCCACTTCTGATGCCTTGCCTTCAGTTGGCTTGTACAGACTCAGGATTATGGTGATTGCAAAAATAGTGCTGCTGGTTATGGCTACAATCATCGCCAACGCGTTATAGCTTTGGACAGAATCGTAGCGGCAGTCGGCATAAGGAATAAAAACGGAAGCGGCCATGCCGGTGTAGTGCATTCCGCAAATTGCCGCACCCATGATTAATGCCGCCGCTGCCTGCCAAAAGGTCTTTCCACGCCCCTCATGCTGTCCCAACATAAAAACGATGAACAGGGCGGCACCTGATGCGGTTACGGCAATCAAGGCGGACAGGGAAAACAGTCCTGGCGTATAACGTAAATCGGCATCCATTTCCATAGCGGCCATGCCTGTATAATGCATGCCGCATATTGCTGTTCCCAACAATAAAGCGCTGATAACTAACTGTAGAATCTCAATCTTTCCAGTGCGGATAATCTGCAAAACGCCATAGGCGATGGCAACGGCAATGATCATGGATACAAAAGTCAGGAATGGGTCATAGGTGTGCACCATATCCATGTTATAGGCCAGCATGCCGATAAAATGCATCGACCATATTCCGGCTCCAAATGCAAAAGCGCCGCCAATATGAAGATATGATTTTTGTTTTTCTGTTTTGGCCTTATGAATGTCGGTTGCCAGCCGCAAGCCTGTGAAAGATCCCAGCGATGCTATAACATAAGACAGAATAACAAGTGGAATGGCATAGGTGCCATAATATGCGTTTGGCGGAATATCGCCAAAGAGAAAGAAGTGTTCCAGAAAAGATTGTGGCTCATGCAGCATACCTTGTTTATTTTATCTCCGTAAATTCAGAAATAACGGCCATTTTGATGCCATTTAGGCACATCATCAGAAAGACTGTCATCTGCAACCATGAATTTTATACAAAAACGTCTTCCTGGATAGGTTACTTTTTGAGCTTGCATGCATGTATAACACAACCCGTCCAGCTTGTTCTGGTACTATACACTCTTCTATGGGTTGTGGCAATGATTGGCCTAATTAAATAGGGCAGCCCCTTATTAATAATTATTCAATCAGCATGCCTTGAAAACGGTCAGCCAGAGGAGGGGTTCGGCGTTTGCGGGTGATTTCGATGAGGCCCAGAGCAGTGATTCCGTGGATTTGCACGGTGCAGGGATCCTCGTCGATGGCTGCTTCGAGCGCGGCGAGGAGTTTGCCTTGATCTTTGCGGTCCTGGGATTTGAGGAAGTCAATCACGATGATGCCGCCGCAATTGCGCAGGCGGATCTGGCGCGCGGCTTCGCGGGCTGCTTCAATATTGACGTCCAGATGGGAAGCGCGGCTGCCACCTTTATTGACGTCGATGGCGGTGAGCGCGGCGGTACCCTGAATGATGATGTTACCTCCGCCTGGTAACAGGGCGTAGGGGTGAAACAGGTCTTCGATCTGGCCGATAATATCGCGATAGTGAAACAAAGCGAGATCTTCAGAGGCGTTATCAAGTTCAATGGGGTCGATTTTGGTAACTAGATCAGGGGCGAAGATTGAACACCATTCCTCGATATGTTTAAAATGCTCCATTGTAACAATTTCAATGCGATCAATGGCTTGGCTAGCCTGATCACTTAAGGTGCGCTGGATGGCATCGGGGCCAAGGGCAATTAAGCCCGGCTCTGGGCCTTCAAAGTATTTCTGGATTTCTTCCCAAGCGCTTTTGAGGATTTTTCCTTCACGGATCAGAACATCGCTTTGGGTGTGAGCTGCGGCAAGGCGTAGAATGCAACCCTGAATGTCGACCATATTATCCATCATTTTATGGAGCTGTTTACGCAGTTTTTTATCGCGGATGCGTTGGGAAATGCGGTTGCAGTCCATATTGGCGCAATAGATCAGGTAGCGGCCCGGCAGAGTGATGTCCATACTCATTTGCGGAATTTTGTTTTCGGAAGGGGTAAAATCGTCCTGATCGTTTGATAAGTAAGCGGTTTTAGCCTGCAGCGCAACCATATCGCCGGGTTGAAAACGTTTGGATATACTTTCGTCGCCACCTTTATGCACTTTGCCATCATCGTCGCGCCAACGTACATCCGCATTGTATAAAATTCCGGTATTATCGCCGTCGAGATCGACAAAGACAGCATCAAGCGCTTTATCGATGGTTTTGACTTTTGCCCAATAGATAGAACCCCAGCGTATTTCTTCGTACGGCGGGTCGACTTCAAGACCTTCAAGGCGTCCGTTTTTAAGGGCTGCTGCCCAGAGACTACCTTCCAACTCTTCTATGAGTATATCCACCGTGTTTCCTCACTGTTGCTCTTAGGCGTCAGTTTTAAAGCCAGCGCCTTCTAATACTCTCATTGTATCATAAAGCGATAGGCCGACCACGTTTGAATATGAACCGCGGATGAATTTTATATAGCTTTCGGCGTAGCCTTGAATAGCATAACCGCCCGCCTTGCCCCGCCACTGCCCAAAGTGGAGATATTGATCAATTTCTGAAGGGGTGAGGCGTTTGAATTGGACCAAAGTATCGATGAGGCGGTGGACGGTTTTTCCTGTGGGCGCGATAAGGGCTATACCTCCGTAGACGTGATGGCGGCGGCCTGAGAGGCTTTCCAGGCAATGACGGGCATAGGGTTTGTCTTCGGCTTTATCGAGGATTTTGCGGCCTGCACCAACGACTGTGTCAGCAGCGAGGATAAAGTTACCGGGATTCTTTTTGGCGATGGCGGCGGCTTTTTCGCGAGCGAGGCGCTGGGCCAGATCATGGGGGTGTTCGCCTTTAAGCGGTGTTTCGTCAATATCGGCCGGAAGGATTTTATCGGGGATGATGCCGATTTGTTTAAGGAGATCTAGCCGCCGTGGTGACGCCGAGGCAAGGATGAGTTTATTTTTCACGGTAAATAATGCGGCCTTTGGTAAGGTCGTAGGGGGTCATTTCGACGATGACGACATCGCCTTGCAACACACGGATGCGGTTTTTACGCATTTTACCAGCGGTGTGGGCCAAAATGACATGGTCGTTTTCCAGCGTGACGCGGAACATCGCGTTGGGCAGAATCTCGGATACGACCCCTTTGAATTCCATTAAATCTTCTTTAGCCATCTTGTCCTGTGTCTTTGTTTTTTAAGCTGCATTATCACGCACCTTAAAATTCTATGGTGTTGTTTCTTTAGAGAATATGGGTATACACCCGCTGCGGGCAAGAATGCAACGGCTTTTCTCCACATGGCGTTACCACAGTGCCGGCGCATGAGCGCTATGCAGAACGCAGATGAGGGTGAAGAGGCGCCGGGCGGTGTCTTCGTCCATTTCTATTTTATCTTCAAGGCGCTCGATTAACAGGCCGGCACCTTCATTATGCAGGCCGCGGCGGCCCATATCAATGGCCTCAATGCGTGATGGCTTGCCGTCTTGAACGGCCGCATCATAGCTGCGAACAATCAGAAAATAGTCTTTAATCAGACGGCGATAGGGCTTAAGGGACAGGACCAGCATTGGCAATTTATTCCCTTGCGCATTTTGTATGCGAAAGACGAGGCGGTTTTCTTCGAGCGTCAAGCAAACATCATAGGGGCCGGCGGTATCTTTAAAGGGGATAAAGCGGCTGGCGGCTTCAAGATCGCGCAGGGCAATATCGCGGTCGCGGGCAATGAGCGTGCCTTCTGGCGCGGCTGTGATATTTTCGATGCGGATGGATTTGATCGCTGTTTTTGATGGCTTGGTCATTTTTGTACGGCGGACTGGAAAGCGTTGACCCAGTGGCCAATACGTTCGGCATCCGTTTTTACGGCGCTGCGGTTTACAACAAGTTTCGATGATATTTCCAGGATTGTTTCAGTTTCGGTGAGGCCATTGGCTTTGAGCGTTGAGCCGGTGGAAACCAGATCGACAATGCGACGGCAGAGGCCAAGACTGGGAGCGATTTCCATGGCACCGCTCAGCTTGATGCATTCGGCCTGAATACCGCTACGTGCATAGTGACGGGCGGTAAGGCTGGGGTATTTGGTGGCAATGCGGATATGGCTTTCATGCACGGTATTCTGTTTCTTCGCATCGGCATCGGGCATGGCGACGGACAGGCGGCATTTGCCAATACCCAAATCAACGGGGGCATAAAGTTCGTCATAGCTGAATTCCTCAATTGCATCAGAACCGACAACGCCAATTTGGGCACCGCCATAGGCAACGAAAGTGGCTACATCGAAGGCACGTACGCGGATAATGTCGAGGTCCGCGTGATTAGTAGAAAAGCTCAGCTTTCTGCTGGAGTCGCTCATGAAATCATCCTCAGGGACAATGTCGCAGGCGCTGAGCAAAGGCATAAGCTCTTCGAGGATGCGGCCCTTGGGCACAGCGAGAATGAGTTTCCTATCAGTAGTCATGGCCATTGGATAGCCTGAATGATGCGCCGCGGCAAGATTTTTTCTTATCTGTAAGAGCTTGTGCTTTACGTTGTATAAGTCTTTAGGATAAATTGTTATGGTTGCTTAGGATTCATGGGGGCATTATGGATATTTTGATTGTTGATGACAATGCTTTTATTTTAGAGATAATTTCAAAAATGTTGGCTGGTCAAGGCTATAAGATTCATCCTAAAAGTAACGTTGATGAAGCAATTTCGTATTTAGAGGGCGGGTCGGAGTGTGATTTGGTGATTACCGATATTGTGATGCCGGAAAAGGATGGGACGAAGCTCGCGTCTTATGTTAAATCTAAAACGCCGAGCATGCCGGTTTTGGCGATGACAGGCGGGTTGGAAAATGCGCTGGAGGATTATGTGGTTTTGGCTGAGATGTTTGCTGATGAAGTGATGACCAAGCCGTTCCACAAAAATCAGCTTATCGAGACGATTGAACGTCTGGTAGCATAAGGTTGGCTTAAATGCTGTCAAATTAATCAGGCCCTTGGGCAGTACGAGTATGGGTTGGTTTTGTATTGTGCGAATGGAGCGTTGCGACAAAAGTTAAAGTGTTCGGCTAAATTCAAGAATGTTCAAGGGTTTCTGGTGTTGACGGGTAAAGCGCGCGGTGTTGGCTTCTCTTGCGATTTTTGCAAAAGCTTTAGCCCATGAAGAGCCATTTCTGAGGTTTTTGATTACGCAATCACTTTCAATCCTGTTTTGTTGTGGATTGATGACGGAAAACGTATCAATAAGGGAATATGCTTTTGTTGTATTTTCATTTCCATATGCGAAGAGAACATTACGAATATTTTTGGGCATTCTTTCTATTTCTGGACATGGGCTTACGAATTTGGTGTTGGGTTTAGCCTGTTGTGTGTGTTGCGAAAAAGCATGGGGGGGCCGTGTAGCGCCGGCCTCTTGTAAAATTTTTCTATATTTTATTGCCCATGGCTGGTTTGAACGATACGCTTTAATAACCAGATCACTTTGGCGCGTCCTTACATCTTCAGGTAAGTCTTGTAGTTTGTGTGCCATTTTAAAAGCTTGAAGCTTCTTGCCGTCTTGGTAGGCCTTAAGGATATCAAAAATTTCAGGGACATCAGTTTCATAGGTGCTTTGGCAGAGATCTTGAATTTCTTGATCATTGATCAGAGCGTTTATGGATTCACGTGTTTTTCGGACATAGCAGCGTAAAATGCCGTTTGTTTGAGTTTGAGGATCTTTTGTTAATAATCGGAAAAAACCTCTATCGGCTTGATCGCGTGCGTGTTCATAAGCCAGAACATTTTCTGCGGTTCTATCGCAAAAAAGATTCTCTAAAGCATTCGTAAGGCTCAAAAAAAACTTTGCCTATCCAGCTGACGGCCTTAGGCTTTTCATTCTCCCCAGTCCAGTTTTTATGCTGGTTTGTGATTTGTTTTTGGAGTGCATCGATTAGAGGGATATAAGACTCGGGAACTTCCATTTCCCGAATTTTATAATTTTCATCTTCTTGCTCTTTGTCAAAAGATAAATTATTGAATGCTACTGCGCCACTCATTATATTTCCATACTCAAAAAAACACTCTCTTTTACCATAATATTTACGGTATGTCAAGCTTTTGTCATATTTGTTTTTGGAGGACGGTTTTGATGGTTTAAGCGTGTTTAATTTGTGCACCGCAGGCACTGAGTTTTTCGACGATATTTTCGTAGCCGCGCTCGAGGTGGTAGATGCGGTTGATGGTGGTTTCACCTTCGGCGACGAGGCCGGCAAGAACGAGGGCAACGCTGGCGCGCAGATCGGTGGCCATGACTTCGGCGCCGGTCAGTTTGGGTACACCGCGCACGATGGCAGAGTGGCCCTGTACGGTGATGTTGGCACCCATGCGGTTAAGCTCTGGTACATGCATGAAACGGTTTTCGAAGATGGTTTCGGTGACGAGGCCTGCGCCTTCGGCGATGGTCAGCATGGCCATGAACTGGGCTTGCAAGTCAGTGGGGAAGCCCGGGTGCGGTTCGGTCATGATGTCGATGGCCTTGAGCGGGCACTCCGGATCGCGGCTGACAATGATGTCACTGCCATCCTGATCAATTTCAACCCCGGTTTGGGACAGATGTCCGGCGGCGGCGCTTAAATGTTCAAGGTGGGCATTTTGCAGACGTAAAGATCCGCCTGTCATGGCAGCGGCAACCATATAAGTGCCGGTTTCAATGCGGTCGGGGACGATTGCGTGGTGCGCACCATGCATGTGGCTGACGCCTTCGATGCGGATTGTGTCCGTGCCTAATCCGGTGATTTTTGCGCCCATTTTGATGAGGCATTCGCCCAGATCGGTAATTTCAGGTTCGCGCGCAGCGTTGGCTAATACCGTTTCGCCGTTGGATAAGGTTGCAGCCATGAGCAGGTTCTCGGTTGCGCCAACGGACACCTTGGGGAAGAGGATTTTGGTGCCTTGCAGTCCGCCTTGCGGCGCTGTTGCGTGGATGTAGCCTTCTTCCAATGTGATTTTTGCGCCGAGTTCTTCCAACGCCTTGATATGCATATCGACGGGACGGGTGCCGATGGCGCAGCCGCCGGGCAGGGAGACCTTGGCTTCGCCGAAACGGGCGAGCAACGGGCCGAGCACGAGGATTGATCCGCGCATTTTGCGGACAATATCATACGGTGCGGTTTGGGTATGTACCGGTCCGGCATTGATCGCCATCAGTGGCCCTTCGCGTTTAACGGCGCACCCCAAATATTCGAGCAATTCGGTTTGCGAGTTCATATCGCGCAAGGAATTGGGCGAATTTTCGAAATAGAGGGATTGGTCGGTGAGCAGGGCAGCGCACATCAGCTTGAGTGCGCAGTTCTTCGCCCCGCTGATTGGGATGTCTCCATGTAAAGGCCGACCGCCAACGACCTTAATTTTATCGAGGGAAGATGAGGCTGGAGCTTTTGCGGATGGCGGGCTTTCGCTAAAGCCGCGGGAGCGTAACGCCGCGCTGTCCCATATATTTGCCGGATCGGTCTGCGTAGCTGGTTTCACAGGGCTTGCTTCCTTTAAAAAACAAAAATTGCGCAATGCCCTCATTGGCGTAAACGCGGGCTGGAAGGGGTGTGGTGTTGGAAATTTCCAGCGTCACATGACCTTCCCAGCCTGGCTCTAGCGGTGTGACATTCACAATGAGGCCGCAACGCGCATAGGTGCTTTTCCCAAGGCAGATTACCAGCACATCTTTTGGGATGCGGAAATATTCGACCGTATGGGTCAGCACAAAGCTGTTGGGAGGGATTATGCAAACATTGGTCTCTCTGTCAACAAAACTCTGCGCCGAGAAGTCTTTGGGGTCGACGATGGCGTTATCGACATTTGTGAAGATTTTGAAATCGGCGGCGCAGCGCGCATCATAGCCATAAGAAGACAGTCCGTAGGAAATATTGCCTTCGCGCTTTTGTTTTTCTTCGAAGGGTTCGATCATGCCTTGGGAGCGCGCGAGTTCGCGAATCTGGTGATCGGCCAGCAGGCCGGGCGGCATGAGGCTCGCGGAATCCTGCTGGTTATCCTGCCCGGTTTTTTTCAGTATCTGTGGCATCGTTTTTTTCGTCCTTTTCACTCTGCGCCCGTGTTTTGCGGCGTTTGAGATTATCCCGCAACGCCGCCGCACGCTTGTCCAGTTTGTCCTGCTTGGTGTTTTTCATGATCGTCATATCATACAAAACCATATGGAAAGCGAAAGGGAATAATGATTGGAGCACAAAATTCTCTGGGGAAAGCTCTGATGCGCCCCCGCTGTAAAAAGGGACGTGACAGGCGCAAACTTTTATTGTAGTTTTTGCGCCGTTACAAAAGCTGCTGCTGTAGCTCAGTGGTAGAGCGCACCCTTGGTAAGGTGACGCCCTCATCTTTTCCGGCGATTCTTAGCCCCGTTTTTTCTAAATTTATCAAATATTTGCGCGGTCGGACATTTTTCCTGCCGACACGATTTTTGTCCGGGTAAGCACCGGGTAAGCAAGGGGTGGAAAAGGCAATCTAACAGGGGATAATGAGGGAATGGGGTAAGCAAATAAGGCATATGGTGCACCAGAGCGACCAAAATGAAACTTTTTCTCCGCCACAAGTGCTTGTTTTTACAATTAAATCATCGCACAGATTTTTTCAATCCCCGTTTTTGGCTTAAATTTAATGCCCTAATCTATTGATGCTGTAGCGACCAGATTTATTGGAGCCACAATATTCGATTCTGCCATCTTCCTTCAACCCCTGAATATCTCTTCTGGCCGTTCTAAAACTGACACCCCATTTTTCAACGATGTTTTTTGCTGCTGCCTTTCGTTCATTCTGTAGTAAAAGAAGGAACCACTTCTGTCGTTCATTGAGTCTTATTGTGTCATTTATAGTGACATTTTTTGGCTCAAAATCTGTGTTATTCTCAAAAACTGGACGGCTTTGATCTACACTTGAAATCAACGCCAGATCATCCAGAATATCTTCTCCGAACAAATAACACAGCACAAATTCCCGTAGTGATGAACTGCATTCGAGCAGCAATAAAAAATGCCGCAGCGACGGCACTGTGCTTGCCTCATACCATTTTTTCACGGTGTTGAATTTGATGCCTGTCGCCCTGTCGATCTCCTTGACCGAAGAGTATAGATCGCCAAAATCCGAACGCAGCGCGCCCGCAATAATTTCAGCCAGTTTCTTGTTGGATAGTTCCTGATTTCGGGTTTGAAAAACCCGGTCCGTTTTACGCAAAGACATATGTATGCTCCTTTCTTTATGATGCAAAAAGAAGCAGTTATGCAGGCGATCCAAGGATTTTACCCTGGGTCATTATCAGCATTGGCAGCGAGTTAACGGCTATGAGACGGGCTAATTATAAATGTACGACGAGCGTAATCAGGGAAACGGCGGGCAGGCCGCGGGTGGAAAGAGGGCCGCAATGTATTTGCGGATGTCAGATCCGAGGCAGGAATGCTCCACTGAAATTCAGGAAAAAATTATCAGAGCCTATGCCGAGAAAAACGATATTGAGATCGTTTGCACCTATGCCGATGAAGGCAAAAGCGGCGTGGTCGCAACGGGACGCCATTCTTTTCAAAAACTGATTGCCGATGTCGAAAACAAGGAAGCCGATCTCGATTTTTCTCTTCTGCTGGTCTATGACGTTTCGCGCTGGGGACGGTTCCAGCGCACGGACGAAAGCGCGCATTATGAGCATATCTGCCGCCTTGCGGGGCTGGAAGTCCATTACGTAGCCGAACAATTCACCAATGACGGTTCCCCCATTTCCGAGCTGGTTAAAACCGTCAAGCGCACCATGGCGGCGGAATACAGCCGCGAATTATCCTCCAAGGTCTTTAACGGTCAGTGCCATCATGTCGAACGCGGATTCCGGCAGGGCGGCCCGGCCGGATTTGGTCTGCGACGTATGCTGATTGATGAAAACCGCAACCCCAAAGGCCAACTTGAAATCGGTGAACAAAAAAGCATCACCACCGACCGCGTTATTCTGGTACCTGGGCCGGAAGAAGAGATTGAGATTGTAAACTGGATTTACAGGATGTTTGTCGATGAGGGCTGGAATGAAACCCAGATCGCCGCCGATCTGAACCGCAGGGAGATTTTAACGGATTTTGAACGGCCCTGGACACGGGCAAGCGTCCATCAGATTTTGACCAACGAGAAATATATCGGCACCAATGTTTTCAACCGCCGATCTTTCAAACTCAAAGAAAAGCGGATCAATAACCCTGAAGAGGAATGGGTTAAAAAGGAAAACGCTTTCGAGGCCATCATCAAGCCCAGCTATTTTTACTTTGCTCAGGGCATTATCCGTGAGCGCAACCGCAAATATTCCAATGAAGAGATGCTGGATAAACTGCGGATTTTGCATGAGCGGCAGGGCTGGCTCTCGGGAATATTAATCGACGAAAACGAAGATATGCCTTCAAGCAGCGCTTATGCCTCCCGTTTTGGAAGCCTGATTGAGGCGTATAAAATGATCGGCTATACGCCAAGCCGCGACATACGTTATATCGAGATCAACCGCCATATCCGTAGGCTTCACCCCGATATTGCCGAAGGTGTTATTCACCGGATAGAGGATATGGGCGGTCATGTCTACCGAGAGGTTACATCCGATCTGATCGTGGTCAATGAAGAGGTCAAGGTCTCGATTGTTATTTCCCGCTGCCACCAAACCAAAGCCGGTCGTAACAGATGGAAGGTTCGTCTGGATACAGGGCTGGAGCCGGACATCACGATTGTCGTACGCATGGATCCGGCCAATGAACACCCGCTCGATTATTACATCCTGCCCGCCATCGATATTGAAGACCCCAAATTGCGACTGGCCGATAATAACGGGCTGGCGCTTGATTGTTACCGCTTTGACGAGCTGGAAGATTTTTTCCCTTTAACCCGCCGCATCACGATACAGGAGGCTGCATAATGAAACGAAAATACGACATTCAGACTATTCCCATTAATAAAATCATCGTCATCAATTCACGCGACCGCAGCGAAAAGAGCTTCCAGGCCGTCAAAGGCAATATTGAAAGTGTTGGGCTTAAAAAGCCCGTAACCGTGCGCCCGTCCGATGAGAGCGACGGCTATGATCTGGTTTGCGGCGAAGGCCGTTTAAAATCCTTTATTGCTCTGGGACAGGATAGCATTCCGGCCATTGTCCGGCATGATCTTTCCAAAGAAGACGCCTATGTCATGAGTCTAGTGGAGAATATGGCTCGCAGGCAGCATACGGCCATGGACTTGATGAAAGGGATAGATCTGCTGAAAAGCCAGGGATATGGCGTGATGGATATTTCCCGCAAAACGGGTCTGGCGGACTCTTATGTTTCCGGCATTTTGACATTGCTGAACAAAGGTGAGGAGCGGCTGCTTTCCGCCGTTGAAAAAGGCCACATTCCCTTAAGCATCGCTATAAAGATCGCGTCTTCCCCAGGCGCGGAGCAAAAAGCTCTGCAGGAAGCCTATGAGAAAGAAGGTTTGAGGGGTAATCGTTTTGTCGCTGCGCAGCGCCTCATTGAAAAACGCCGCAGCCTTGGCAAGGGCATGAAAGGCGGCGGCCTGCGCAAGAACAAGGAAGGCGAAACCTTGTCTGCACGGCAGATGGTGCAGAAATTCAAAACCGAAATGGACAGGATGCGTTCCCTTGTCGAAAAGGCCAATAAGACCGAAGCCACGCTGATGATCGCTGTCGAGTCCTTTTACAATCTTTTGCAGGATGAGAATTTCAAAACGCTCCTGCGCGCTGAAAGCCTGAACACCATGCCGGAAACTCTGGCAGAAATGATCGAGCAGCGGGAGGCCAGCCATGTCTGATGATGTCACGAGCGGCTTTGAAGGCGAAACCATCGAACTTGACCTGGATCAGATCGTGCCGCTTAAGATACTGAGCAAATCCAATCTGGAAAGCCGGAAATTTAAGCAAATTATCTCCTCAATCAAAGAAGTCGGCATCATCGAACCGCTCGTAGTTAGCAGGCAATCCCCAAAATCCAAATGCTATATGCTGCTGGATGGGCATATGCGCCTTGAAGCCCTGAAACAGATGGGAGAGACCAGCGCCGTTTGTCTGATTTCGACCGACGATGAGGCATTTACTTATAACAAATATATCAGCCGCAAAGCCCCCATTCAGGAACACAAGATGATCCAGACGATGGTGAAAAACGGCGTATCGGAAGCGAAGATTGCCAGAACGCTCAATATCAACGTCAAAAGCATCATTCAAAAGCGTAGCTTGCTCGACGGCATTTGCCCCGAAGCCATCGATCTGCTCAAAGACAAGATGGTGGCGACGATCGCGTTCCGGTATTTGAAGAAAATGAAACCCGCCCGCCAGATCGAATGCGCCATGCTGATGGTCGACATGAACGATTTTACCGTGCGTTATGCCCAGGCTTTGCTGGAAAGCTCAAAAGACGATGAGCTTACAGATCCCATCAAACCCAAAGTGAAAAGAGGCTTGTCCTCGGAAAAGCGCGCGCGCATGCAGGAGGAAATGGACAAGCTGGCGCGTGAATACAAGCTCATCAAGGATGATCGGGGACAGAAAAATCTCGTTCTGCAATTCACCAAAAACTATCTGGCGCGCTTGCTGGATAATGCCCGTGTCGAGCGGTTTTTGAGACAGCATTATCCCGATATTCTGGAGGAATTTCAGAAAATCACCGATATGACGCTCAAGGGCGGTGACCCGAAATCAAGCTGAAGCAGGCGGCGCGGTTTTAAAAGGTCGTGGATTTACCCGCAGCCGTCATTCAAGAGGCCATAAGGAGACCGGGATCCTTTCACGTGCGAGCCGTGAGAAGCGCCGGGACCGTGGGAGAAGCCGTCTGGTTACGGCCAGACATGGAGCGAGCACGGCGGCAGGAATGGCGGCGAACCCGCACGGAGCTTGCCAAGGCTGGCGCGTTATATGCCCAGCCTTCCAGCATATCAATTCGGATACGCCGGAATGTGAGCGCACTGGCAGTTGGATAGCTTCAGGTCTTTCTGCTGGTGCGCATTTTTTTGATATTAAAAATTTGGGGCTGTCTTCAAAACTTCTTCAAATTTTTAAGAGCTATAATAATCTCATTTTGGGTTTTGATTAAACACACTTTCCGCACAGGCCGTGAATTTCCAAATTCCAGCGTGACGGGGTGAAGGTATTTTTAGCGGTGCTGTCTTTCAGCGGCTGG
>ERZ795048.1694-NODE-1694-length-19204-cov-8.190088_pt1 | contig 19204 bp, 22 predicted proteins | sample MGYA00375132_ERZ795048 | MGnify/ENA primary metagenome ERZ795048 (study PRJEB30177, sample SAMN05720225) | activated sludge metagenome | isolation source: Anaerobic digester | place: Hong Kong | collected 2014-12-17 ...
CCACATCGGCCCCCTTCTCTGCAAGGACCGCGCTTGAGTCACCGGTACCGGCGCAGGTATCAAGGACCCGCTTTCCCCGGAGGTCCCCGAGCAGTTTCACGGAGAACTTCCTCCACCGCATATCAATCCCGAAAGAAAGGATCCTGTTAAGGAGATCATAGGTGGTGGATATCGCGTCAAAGGTGCGCCGGACAAAGCGTTTCCGCTCCGCGGGATTATCGTTATTAATGGTATACGCAAGTTTCTGTTTCATGAGGTATCAGTCCCGGTATATTTTCACCGCGCGGTACTCCGAGTCGCGGCGCACCGGAATTTTCCCGGCGTTTTTAATAAGGTCAATCATTTCATCCATGTTGGTGCGGGTGGTGATTCCCGTGGCCTTTACCACCACCTCCTCCATGAGGACACCTCCCATGTCGTTGGCCCCCATGGCGAGGGCAACCTGGGCCAGCTTCATCCCCTCCGTAAGCCACCCGGCCTGTATGTAGGGAACGTTATCAAGATATATCCGCCCGATCGCCACGATCTTCAGGTAATCCATGCCCGTTGCAGGAACGACATCCGGCATCATAGTCCTTCCGGGCGAAAAAGACCAGGGAATAAATGCCCGGATAATTCCCGTTTCGTCCTGGATTGACCGCACCACATCGAGGTGCGCAATCTTTTCGGAGAGGGTCTCCCCCATGCCGTAGGTCATGGTGGCGGTGGAACCCATACCGTGGGACTTCAGCGCCCGCATCACGCCGCACCACTGGGCCACGGTCATCTTGCACGGGCTCACGTCCTGCCGGACTCTGTCCACAAGAAGGTCCGATGCTCCGGGTATGGAGTTGAGCCCCGCATCCTTCAGCACACCGATAATAGCTTCATAGGGCATGCCGGTCTTTTCTGAAAGGTGTACAATTTCCGCCGGGGAAAACGAATGGAGGTACATCTCCGGAAACCGCTCCCGCACGGCTCTGACCATGGCAGTATACCTGTCCAGGCCGTAATCGGGATGGAGCCCCCCCTGCAGCATCACCTGGGTACCCCCGATCGCCATGAGGCCCTCCACTTTCTCAAGGATATCATCCAGTGAAAGCTCGTAGGGGTCAATCACACCACCCCGGGCGTGGAACGCGCAGAACCGGCACTTCGCCTCACAGACATTGGTGTAATTGATAATGCGGTCAATGATGAAACCCGCTTCGCTGCCGGGGACCAGCATTTCACGGCGCAGGTCCGCCGCCATCCCCAGCTCAAGGATATCCCACGCGAAAAGGGACTCCCCTTCCTCCGGAGTTATGCGCCCTCCCTGCAGGATTTTCTCCCGCAGCCGTTCTTTACCGTCAATGCTGATCATCAGGGGTGTGCTGTTCCCGTCTCACTGTTCTTCACATTTATCGTGGATATCGTAGACCATATTGAAGTTTATCAGGCACGCGAGGACCCCCTTCAGGGGCATTCCCTTTGTTACGGAAATCATATGCTCATCCGCCACACCTTCATATTCCCATTCCGCCCCTTCGGAAATGATCGACCCGCAGTATTCAAGGGAATCACAGTCATAGAGTTTAATTATTTTTCCAGCCATAAAAATCCGTCCCGGACAAAAGTAGTACAATACAGGATGCGCGCAGCAGAACCACTGAACCCGTACCGGTATCATGTTATCATTCAGCGGGAAAGAGCAAATAAATCAACAAAAATTCCGAAAAACTTCCCGGTACCGCGGGCACGAAAAAAACTTGCATAGAAATCCACCACAATGGCACTATACCGGCAGGAGAACAGCAGATGAAACACATAGCAATAATCGGCGGCGGCGCATCGGGGCTCATGGCGGCATGTTTCGCGGCGGCCCGGGGGACACGGGTTACCGTCTATGAAAAACAGAAAAAAACCGGCCGCAAGCTCCTGGCTACAGGAAACGGGCGCTGCAACATCACCAACAGCCTCATTGATCCTGCCCGGTATCACGGTCACAACCCGCGGTTTGTGCAGAACATTTTTTCCAGGTTCGGCCTTGATGACACCATAACATTTTTTGAGTCCATCGGCATCCCTCTCATCGAGGAAAGCGCGGGAAAAATGTTTCCCGCATCCCTCCAGGCCTCCTCGGTTCAGCAGATCCTTGAATATGAAGCAGTTAAAAGGGGGGTCGATATACAACTGCACCGGAAAATTGACCGCATAATCCCCGGAAAAAAAGGCATCCGCCTCATCACCGCCGGCCGGGAGGAACATACTGCGGATGCCGCGGTCCTCGCCATGGGAAGCTGCGCCAGTCCGCAGTTAGGCGCCGCGAAGGACGTGTACGATATCCCCCGCGCCCTGGGACACACCATCCATGAGCCCTTTCCCGCCATTGTGCCGCTGAATATTCCGCTCCGCGCGCTCCACAGGCTGGAGGGGATAAAATGGGACTGCCGCATTGAGGCGAGAATCGGAGGATCAGCGGCGGCGAAATCCGAAGGGGAACTCCTTTTCACGAAATACGGCATTTCCGGACCTGCGGCCCTCGATATATCACGTGCGGCAAACGATGCGGCTTCATCACGACAGCAGTGTGAAATATGCATTGACCTGTTTCCCGGGCGAAGCGAAGAGGAACTCCGGGAACTGCTGCAGTCACTTTTCAGCGACGGCACAAAGACCCTCGCATTCAGCCTCAGGGGAATCCTGAAAGAGCGGATGCCGGAGGTCCTGGGCACTATCGCGGGGATAGACCCCTACAGGAAAACAGCCACCATCTCGAAAGGGGAAATCCGTGACCTTGCTGCAGTCATGAAACACCTCACCCTTGACACCGGAGAGCCCCGCTCCTTCAATGATGCCGTTGTTGCCGCGGGAGGGGTGGAAGTCAGCGAGATAAACCCTGCCACCATGGAATCCCGTATCGCGAAAGACCTCTACATAACGGGTGAACTCCTTGACATTGACGGCGACACCGGGGGATTTAATCTGCAGTTCGCGTGGAGTACCGGCGCCATCGCAGGTATCGCCCTGTCACTCCAGACTAAAAAAGGGTAAAGAAACCATCAACAAGGGTTATTGCGCTGCAGGTCCCCTGAAGGACCTCACCAGAGGGGAAAACTGCAGTTACCGTATAGGACACAAAGGTGGACTTCTTGCTTTCCTTCATGGTTATCTCCGCGTCAATGTCCCTCTCCTGTAAAATTTCACGGAGCACATCAATTGTCGCGGGATTGTTGCGGAACACTGCCTTAAATGTTATTTCCGTAGGAAAATCAGGCAGTTCCCGTACCGTTTCACCGGCAGAATTTTGTTCACTCATGCAATTTCCGTTTCAATCTATGATATAAATAATAGTTCACTCTGAGGAGCCAGAAGAACTGTGCAATCACCTGTATACACGCACATACTACAACGATTTACCTTTTACTGCAATCATAAAAAATGATAGACCTTTTCCAATAAAAATAATACATTTATATAATTTCAAATATCCGGCTATCGGCATGAAAAAAAAAACAGCGCCTCGCTCTACAGATAATACCTCACCATCGCATCCCTCCACCAGTGGGCCGGAGGGGACTGCCCACACCGGAAAGGAGACGCTCAATATTGCCTTTTCCCATATAATTGAATTCTCTCCCTTTCCTGTTGTCATAGTCAATGACAATCAGATGATTGAATATGTTAACCCAAGATTTACTGATGTTTTCGGCTATACGGCTGACGACCTGCACACCTCTGCAGACTGGTTTAACTCGGCCTACCCGGACCCGGAATACCGGTCCTATGTCATGACCGAATGGAGCGCGGACCATGAAACATTCGTACACAAAAACTCCATTTCAAAATCATTTCACGTAACCTGCAAAAACGGTCTGATAAAACATATAACCTTTCATGTCACCCGTACAAACAATAAAACTGTAATTTTTTTCGAGGATACTACAGAACGGGACAATGCGGAAACAGAATTAAAAACCACAAACCGCCGGTACAAATCAATAATAGAACACATCAATGACGCCCTTTTTATACATGACTTCAACGGTACGATACTCGACGTGAACGACAACACACTGAAAATGACCGGATACACCCTGCAGGAACTGCTGGGGAAAAACCTCCGGGACCTTGGAAGAACGGCGATTGTACATGAGAAAATAAAAAAACTCTTCGACCGGGATTCACTTTTATTCGAAGGAATTCTCACGAGAAAAGACGGCACCCCGGTGCCGGTAAGCGTCAGTTCCCGTGTTGTTGCCCGTGACGGGAAGGGAATAGTCCAGGCGTTTGCGCGGGACCTCAGCGAAATGAAAAAATCAGCTGAGCTGCTGCAGCAGAGCGAGGAAAAATACCGTCTTATATTTGAACGGACTCCCGTGGGAATACTCCACTTCGATCAGAACGGAATAATACGTGACTGCAATGATAATTTTGTCCGGATCATCGGGACGTCAAGGGAAAAGCTTATCGGGCTGAACATGCTTACCGCACTTCAGAACGAAGAGGTCAAAAATGCAGTAAAAGACGCGTTGAACGGAAAAGCAGGATATTATGAAGGAATTTACAATTCAATCACAGCTGACAAGAGCACCTATGTACGCGCCCTTATGAACAGCATTTTTGCGCAGAATGGAAATTTTATTGGCGGCGTGGGAATCATTGAAGATATATCAGCAAGAAAACAGGCGGTGGAAGCGCTCCGCCAGAGTGAAGAAAAGTACCGGGGGATCATTGAAAACTCTTTTGAAATAGTATACACCCTTGACATGGAAGGAAATTTTACCAACGTCAATGAAGCATTCCTGCGCGAAGGCGGTTTCACGGGGAAAGAGATTATCGGCAGAAGCATGTCAATGATGCTTCACCCGGAAGATGCACACATCGCCTACGAAGCGTTTGAAAAGGGTAAAGAAGGGATACCCTGCACGTTTATCATGCGTTCGCGGAAACACGACGGCACCTACAGCTGGTATCTCTTCGTAAATAACACCATAAAAGATTCCAACGGTATTCCTGCGGCGATCCACGGAATCGCGAGAAATATTGACGAGCAGAAGCGCGCTGAGCATGCCCTCGCCCGGGAAAAGGAGCGGCTCCGGGTCACCCTGCAGAGTATCGCGGACGGAGTTATTACGACAGACATCACCGGCAGCATTGTGAGCATAAACAGGGTTGCCGAGGAGCTCACCGGCTGGACACAACAGGACGCGGAAGGGCAGGAATTTCACAGGATATTCAACCTGTCAGGACCGGATGGAGAAGACGCGACAAGGGAACTCTTAAAAGAGATTATTGAAACCGGCTCTGCAATGAACACCGCGACAAGGGCGCTGCTGAAATCAGCATCTTCACTACAGCGGCAGATCGAGTATTCCGCCGCACCCATCAGGGACCAGGAGGAAACCATTGTCGGCATGGTTGCAGCATTCCGTGACATTTCAGAAAAACTCAGGATCGAAGAGGAACTGAGAAAAACTCAGAAACTGGAATCACTGGGAATACTTGCCGGCGGTATCGCCCATGACTTTAACAACATCCTGACCGCGATTGTCGGCAACCTGTCTATTGTCAAGATGCATACATCACCCTCGAGCGACAGTTACCATATTCTGACGCAGGCAGAAAAAGCAACCATACGTGCAAAGGACCTCACACGGCAGCTCCTTACGTTCGCCAAGGGCGGTTCTCCGGTCAAACAGGCGGCATCCATCGAAGACCTTATACGGGATTCATCGGGATTTGTCCTCAGGGGAGCGAATGTTTCCTGCTCCTACAATTTTGACAAAGACCTTCGGCCGGTCGATATCGACAGAGGACAGATAAGCCAGGTGATCCAGAACCTCATTCTTAACGCGAATGAGGCAATGCCCGAGGGAGGAACAATCACAATTAATGCCGAAAACGCCGACATCGGCACAGGCTCTCCGCTGCAGCTCAGCCCCGGCAAATATGTAAAGATCGAAATAGAAGATACCGGCATCGGCATTCCGGAGCAGTACCATTCAAAAATTTTTGACCCGTTTTTTACAACCAAACAGAAGGGAAGCGGCCTTGGATTATCAATCGCATATTCAATAATCCGGCGTCACAACGGCCGTATAACCATAGAATCAAAACCGGACAAAGGAACGGTATTCACATTATATCTCCCTGCCACAGGAAAGAAACCCGTAAAACAGGCTGCCCGGGAGGCAACCACTCACTGCAGCAACTGCAGAATACTGCTGATGGACGATGAAGAAATTGTCCGCGATGCCGCCGGCCAGATGCTCATACACCTCGGATATGACGTTACCTTCGCGGCCGACGGAGAGGAAATGCTTGAGAAATACAAAAAGGCGATGAATGAGGGGACCCCCTTTGATGCGGCAATACTGGACCTTACGATACCGGGGGGAACCGGCGGAAAAGAAAGCATCAAACGTCTCCTGGAACTTGATCCCGATGCGAAAGCAATCGTATCAAGCGGCTATTCCCACGACCCTGTCATGTCTGACTACAGGATATATGGATTCAGCGGTGCAATAGGCAAGCCGTACATGATCAGCGATCTTGGAGAAATACTCAGCCGCGTCATTACAAAAAAATAGCGTACCGCCATGCCGAAGATTTCGCACCCGGCATTATATATACTGTCATTCCTCCATGAATTACAGTATATATTTCAAAATATTTAAATTTTTGTTGACTATAATCATTCCGCATATAATACTAAAAAATAATCCCTTGCCGGGAGAAAACACATCTTAACGCACACGGAGTAATGTATGTTTCAGCTCATTGAACAGGAAAATGATATCTACGTTGTCAAAATTGAGATGTCCGAAGTTCATACACTTGACGTTCCGGAACTTAAAGAAAAACTGCAGCAGACCATCATCAGCAAGGGAATAAAAAAAATGGTTATCGACCTTTCAAATGTCAAGATGATCACAAGTTCCGGCATCGGTATTTTTCTCAATATTAATCAGAGTTTAAAATCCGGGCTTAGACTTGCCGCCCCCAACCAGGAAGTACGGAAAGTGCTTGAACTCACCAAGGTAACTTCGGTTATCAAAGTGTTCGACACCAACGAGGCGGCACTGCAAAGTTTTTAGTATGTTTTTTCGAAAAAAGGAACTATTAATTTGACGTTTCTTTCCCCGGAAAGTATATTTTTCACAGATGACGTTCGGTAGAGTTTTTACAACTTTTTTGTTCTTCAAATACACCGGGAGGTGTTAAGGTTTAGGTACTGTGTGTACCCATGTCAGGACAGAAGTGAAGTTGAAAAAGGTTGAGGGGATAATTCCTGAAATTATCCCCTCAACCTTTTTTTATGCACACTGAAATCTTCCCGGGTTCCGTCATCTGGTCCTGAACGACAATTCCTGTATAAGCACCCCGCGAACACCTGCCATTCCCGGCAGCCCCCGCAGTTTCACCGTTATGCTGTTTCGGACCTCTTCATATTCGTCAACATTATTCAATACACTTTCCGGTGCCGACCTCAGGACCGCACGGACAATATCACTGACAGCTTCCATTCGGCCCTCAACATCATGCCGGAGGCCCGGAGAATCAAGTTTCAGGGTTATGCGTATACAGGCAGTAATTTCCCTGCCCTCTTTCATCCTTGATGTGCACAATGCCGGTAGCTGATAATATACTGCGCCTGAAGCAGCTTCCGGCCCGGGGCGGATAGTACCGCCCCGCTGATCTACACCTGAACAGGAAAATCCTGCAAGGATTACGCAGATACTACACATGCATATAATTCTCATACCGCCGCCGGAACAATTAGAAAGTACTGCCGCATAAACCGCAGGGATCAGAAGTCGCCGACCATTCTCACTTCAGGTTCAAGGGTAACACCGAACTGCTCATGTACTTCATGCCGTACATACTCAATGAGTGAGCGGACATCCTCTGACGTAGCGTTATCGACATTGATAATAAAATTGGTATGAAGCTCTGACACCATGGCCCCGCCGATTCTCTTCCCCTTCAGGCCGGCGTCATTGATGAGCTTCCAGGAGGAATGGTTCGCCGGATTTTTAAAGACCGATCCGGCGGAGGGATACCCCATGGGATGTTTCATGTTGCGTTCGCTGATGAGGCGGCTCACGGTCTGCCTCACTGTACCGGGATCCGGAGATTTGGAGAGACGGAAAAACCCGCCAAGTACAATCGCGTCACGTCCAAGGTCCATTTTTCTGTAATGGGCCATGTCCGTTGTAATTTCCGCCGTCCGCAGCTCTCCGCTGCCGTCGAGAAACTCGACAGCATCAAGAATGCCCGCAAAGGTCCCCATGTTTGTTCCTGCGTTCATCGCGATCCCGCCGCCGATGCATCCCGGCATCCCCGCGAGGAACTCCATGCCCCCGAGGCCTGCATTGAGGCAGAAGTCCACAAACTCCCTCTTATCAACTTCCGCTTCAGCATATACACGTGAATCCCCGCAGAACGTTATCTTTCCCCGCGTGCCGTCGCCACCTGCAAGGAGAAGTACTACGCCCCGTATCCCTTTATCGGACACAAGCAGGTTTGAACCGCCCCCGACGACCGTCAGAGGGACACCGTACCCGCGTACACAGGCCACCGCTTCACGGAGCTGCTCCCTGTTCCCGGGCCGGAATATAATATCTGCGGGCCCCCCGGTTTTGAAGGTAGTGTAGTGTTTCATGGGGACATCCCGTTCTGCGTTCCCCATCCCTTTCAACCTGCGGTACACTGTATCCATTGTAATAATATCAGCCATAAGTCAGTTAATCCTTCAACGCTCCGTGTTTCATGTATGTGTGGTATATCCCGCCGGCTGATACAGACAGTACGGCTCCTCGTCGAGATAATTTCCGGTTTCGTAAAACGCCCTGGCCCTGCACCCTCCGCAGAATGCGCGGTACGAACATGCCCCGCACTTTCCCGTCAATTTGTTGTAGTCGCGGAGGTCTGCAAAAAGCGGCGCGTGCTCCCATATTTCATTGAAAGGAGTTTCTTTAACGTTTCCCGCCTTCAGGGGAAGATACCCGCAGGGCTGCACATCGCCCCGGTTCGAGATAAAACACACGCCGGAACCCGCAAGGCACCCCCTGGTAACAGCAGCAAGGCCGTCTGTTTCAAATGTCAACGTCCTTCCCTCCGCCTTCGCCTTCTGCCGGATAATCCGGTAATAGTGCGGCGCGCAGGTCGCCTTAAATTCAATCGCAGATCTTTTCGTCGCGTCATAAAGCCAGGTAAGGGCCTCCTCACACTGCTCAGGGGAGAGCATATCGCTTTCCATTATCTGCGCGCCGCATCCCACGGGAACAAGAATGAACACATGGAGCGCCTTCGCGCCGCGGTCAGCCGCGAGCTTCAGCACACCCTCCATTTCATTGACATTTCTTTTTGTAATAGTTGTATTAAACTGGAACTCCACTCCGGCATCACGAAGGAGCGCGGCCCCGCGCAGGGCATCATCAAAGCTCCCCGGTATTCCACGGAGGCCGTCATGGGACGCGGCGCAATCCCCGTCAATGGATATACTCACGCGGCTGAACCCGGCATCCCGTATACGGCCCGCGGTGGCTTCATCTATGAGGGTGCCGTTTGTCGCAAGTGCCGTGGGCAGCCCCTTCTTTCCCGCGTACCCTGCAATATCAAAAATATCATCCCGGTATAAAGGCTCACCCCCGGTCAGCACCATAATAGGCTTGTAGTGCGCCGCGATATTGTCAATAACGCGCTGTATTTCTCCGAGGTCCAGTTCGCCGCTGCTGTCGACCTCTCCCGCTTCGGCCCTGCAGTGGGCGCAGTGCAGATTACAGCGCTTGGTAAGCTCCCAGAAAATGAGCCTTGGAACAAATGTATGTGCGTTTCCTGCATGTTTCACTTTTCAAACAGCTCCACAATTAATTTTGTTTTTTCCCGTATTGAATCCCTCTCCGGGTGCCCTGACGTTTCAGACTGGTACTGCTTGAGGTGCATTATCGGGTTATGCAGCGTCTTTGTCATTATCTGCGCCGTCAGGTCCTCAATATATTTGAAATCCTCATCAGAAAGATGTTTCAGTTTTCTCTGTCGGTATTTTTTCAGTTCCTTTTTCCGGATTTCGTCGAAGGTCGTTTTGATCCGCTGTATTGCCGGCACCACCTCCAGCCCTTCATACCACTGATAAAATTCATCAGCATCGGACTCTATCATTTTTTCCGCGATCTCCACTTCATTGAGGCGGCTCCTGAGATTCTCATCGGCAATCATTTTCAGGTCGTCAATGTTATAGAGGAAGATATCATGAAAATCCGCAATACGGGGGTCGATATTCCGGGGCACCGCGATATCGATCAGGAAAAGCGGCTGGTGCTCCCGGTGTTTCTGCAGTTCCTTCGTCATGACATCAGTAATAACATACGACGGCGATGACACAGAGGAAATAATAATATCGACATCACGCGCCGCTTTTGCCACATCGTCAAGGGGGATGATATGGGCCGACCGGTTGATATCGCCGGCAATCCGTTCCGCGTTATGGAGCGACCTGTTGGCAATGGTGATATCGCCAATATTGTATTTTGTCAGGTACTTGAGGATCAGCTCCCCCATTTCCCCGGCACCGATAAGGAGGGCCTTCCGCTCTCCCAGGTTTTCAAAAATCTTTTTCGCCAGCTCCGTGGCGATATATGCAATGGAAAGAGGGTTTTTCGATATACCGGTTTCCGTACGGATCCGCTTGGCGGTTTTGAATGCCTGATGAAAAAGACGGTTCAGCACCACACCGGTCTTTTTTTTCTGCACCGACCTTCCGTATGCCTTTTTCATCTGGCCGATAATTTCATTTTCCCCCACCACCATCGAGTCCAGAGAGGAGGCGACAGTGAGCATATGCAGTACCGCGTCACGGGAATATTTCCTGTACATCACTGCATCAAATTCATGGTGCCGCAAAGAGGACAGCTTTTCAAGCTCATCAAGGATAATCTGCATGCTTTTTTGAATATCAGCTGACGCAAAATATATCTCAACACGGTTGCAGGTTGACACGTATACCACTTCATCGACACCCCTGGCGTGGGAACGCTCAAGAAATCCGGGGACATCATCATCGTGAAGCGAAAAACATTCCCGCATTTCAACAGGTGCCGTTTTGTGGCTCATGCCCACAAGCGCTATTTCCAGGACTGTATTAATTTTTTTCATTCTATTTAAAACTGTGAAACCCGGATTGAATTGCAATATTGGAATACACATACAACGACATAATAATAACAAAGGAAAGAATCGTCAGATAATTAATGCGGTACGCCGCAAGAATGTTCCTTTTCCGCAGAAAATAAAGAACCAGTATAAGCGCCCAGGACACGTAAATGATTATCTCCTTCAGTGAAAACAGCGACAGCACATTGAAGCTCCACCACAGAAGAACAACACCAACACCAAGGCCCGCGGTAAGAAATATAAGTGACCGGAGAGTCGCCCACATGTTGAATTTCTCAATCGTTTCAAGGTTCGGAAGCCTGTATATGAAAACCATTGAAGATTTTTTTTTCAGCTGCCGTTCCATTACAATACTCAGCACCGCCCCGACAAAGCTGAAAAAGAAAAAAAGCTCCCCCACAATAGCAAGAACAACATGTACCGGGAGAAGACTGCTGATCAGGTCAATCCGCATATGACGTGAAGAATTAATAAACGGCACCGACATCACAAGGAGCACCGTTACAAACACCAGGGAAATGGGGGCAATGGATTTCCAGTACTGGCGCCATTTCGAGAAAAGCAGATACATCAGAATAACCAGCAGGAAGGCGGCAAGAAGGAAAAAATATCCCCAGATTGACGCCATAATGTGCAAAAACGCGCCGGATGAAAACGGATAATATTTCACAATCCCTGAAATAACAAATCCGATTGTGGAAACATAGAACAATGTCTGCGCCCGTTCCGCCAGAATACTCCGGTCTGAATGGAGGGCCAGAATGCTCACCGCGGATGTGCAGGCGAAGAGCACTATCGTAACTCCATATACCGCTTCAAACATAATTTCAATGCCGCCTTTAATTTCTTGTAAACACGCGGCACTACCCTATGCGTAACGCCGCTCAGTTGCTTCACATTGTAACCGTAGAACAACAAGCCCCATGACACGGATCGGGACATCTGTGTTCTTTTTATTCACACATTATAGTGCAATTTTGTCCACTTTTCCGGGAATACTGAAGAACCTCCCGCGGACAGTACATCGACGCAAACCATTTCAACCGATTGGATTATTTCCGTAAACTAAAAAAAGTGTTGAAAAAAATAGCGCATATAATGAACATTGTAACCCCTTTCTGCTAAAAGCAATAGGGCATTTTAGCATAAAATTCCATAGGGAGGATTACAATACAATGAACAACTATGAGTTAACGCTGATACTGCGTATCGGCGACACGCTTGAGTCACTCAAGACTACCGCAAAAGACCTGCTCAAAAAGCACGGCATCGAAATTCAGTCAGAAGAAGAATGGGGCATTCGAAAACTCGCCTACGAAATCGACAGAGAGCGCGAAGGGTTCTACTTTTTCTTTAACGTACAGGCTCCGCCGGAGTCAATCCAGGAAACAATTAACGACTTCAGGCTGAACAACGATATTCTTCGTTATCTTTTCGTAAAGATGAAAAAGGAAAAAGCACCCCAGAACTAAAAGGACCCCGCCATGGCAAGTGATATTAACAGAGTAATACTGATAGGAAGAATGGTCAAAGATCCGGAGCTCAGGTACACCCAGAGCGGTTCGTCAGTGGCAAATTTTTCTATTGCGAACAACAGAATTTATACGGTATCCGGCGACAGAAAGGAATATACCTCGTTTTTCAACTGCATCGCATGGGGAAAACTTGGCGAAGCAATCGCTCAATATTGTAAAAAAGGACAGCGCATTGGAATTGAAGGGCGCCTTCAGCAGCGCACATGGGATGACCAGAGCGGCAACAAGCGTTCTACCGTGGAAGTAGTAGTTGAGAACTTCCAGTTCCTGACGCCGAAACAGGGTCAGGACATGGCTTCACCGGAGATGTCTGCACCTTCGCCTGAACCTGAAGATATATCATACGCACACGATAATCCTTTTTCAGACGACGATATTCCTTTTTAAATAAAGCTCATGCATACCATGCATGGATCTGATGCCGAAGGAAATACACAGATGAGAGGAAAGGCTTTCGGGCCTTACACAGTCTTTCAACACAACATAATCATGGAGCATTAACATGTCAGAAGAAATTAAAAATAGCGAAACTGAAAATATTGAAACACCGGCTGCAGACGCAGCGCCGGAAAAAACTGAAACTGCAGCGGAAACTGCAGCGCCGGAAACACCGGCCGCGGCGGCAGAGACAACGGAGGCATCCGCTGATGCCCCCGCTTCATCGCCAGCGAGAAGACCTGATTCCGGCCGCGGCAACGCGCGCCCGCAGCACCGTTCATCAGGCGAACGCGGCGGCGACCGCTCATCTTTCCAGAGGCCTAACCGTTTCAGAAGAAAGAGCTGCCGTTTCTGCCACGATGAAAAAATTAAAATTGAATACAAGAACCCGGACATGCTCGAAAAGTTTATTACAGACCGGGGAAAAATTCTCCCAAGAAGGATTACGGGGACCTGCGCACGTCACCAGAGGGCGCTGTCAACAGAAATCAAAAGAGCACGCATTCTTGCTCTATTACCTTTTGTTCTTCAATAAACTGTAATTGTGGGCAGCCTGGCGATTACGTCATTAGCAGGGCTGGTAGTAATACTCAGCTCTGCATACGCATTCTTTCGATGGAACAGCAGAGGTTTTTTTTTCATAGCTCCCATTGCTGTTATCGGGATAGTGTTTTATAATCAGTTATTCAGTATCAACAGTGAACTGCTGGCTTCTCTTCTCGCCTCTGCCGTAATAGGGGGCGCTGCGGGTTACACCCTGAAGAATAAACGTTCTTTACAGTTTTTTCTGCTCATCGCAGCGCTGGGGTCAACCGGCGTGTTCACATCGAACTTTTATTATCTGAAAGCAGCGAAAAACGTTGACCTGTTCACTGAGTCCCGGAGCAGTTTTGTAAACTACCTCAACCGCAGCACCGAAGGAATGGGGGATGAAAAGAAAAAAGAGCTGGTCCGGCAGATCGACCAGTCACTGGAAATTGTCAGGGACCTTGTCCCGTTTTCGTATTTTCTCAACTCACTGCTTTTCGCGGCATTTACATTCATAGTAATGCGCATGTTCGCGAGGAGGCTGTACGACAGTGCCGATATTGACACAAAAGGCCTGGAGCATTTCAGGCTTAACGACTATTTCATATTCGCACTGATTGGCGGCTGGCTGGTTTTTCTTCTGGTTGACGCAACCGCCAGCCGGTGGATACATGCCGCAGGATTCAACACGGCCCTTATTTTTACGTTCCTGTATCTGATACAGGCATTCGGGATTATTAAGTTTTTTCTCCTGAAAAGAAAGCTGCCGATGTTCCTGCTGCCGTTGATTATTATAATGTCAATCGTGCTGCTTAACCAGTACGTATTGATTGCAGCGATTCTTCTTGCAAGCTTCGGCGCGATAGATTTCTGGGCCGACTTCAGAAAACTGTCATCATCCGGCATCCGTAAAGATGACAGGGAATGATTTTCTTCTTGCAGGGAGTATGTAGTACATCTATACTATGCAGTACGTACACAGTAAATTTGGACATGCTATCACAATCTTATAATGACGGAGATATATCATGAAGGTTATACTGCAGAAAGATATACCCAACCTCGGAGAGGCGGGAGACATTAAAGAAGTTGCAAACGGATACGCGAGGAATTTTCTTCTTCCGAAGAATCTTGTTGTCATGGCAAATGACTCCAGCAAAAAAGCCATTGAGCACCAGAACAAGATGATCCGCATCAAGAAGGAAAAAAGGAAAAAACAGAGCGAAAAGCTGCTGGAAGCAATCTCCGGCATTGAACTTTCATTCGCTGTTCAGGTCGGCGAGGAAGACAAGCTTTTCGGTTCTGTTACCACCATTGATATCGCAAAACAGCTCAAAGAAAAAGGATTCGAGATCGACAAAAAAAAGATCCACCTTGCATCTCCAATCAAGGAACTGGGAGCATTTGACGTTCCGATTAAACTTGATGAAGGAATTACGGCAACCGTAAAAGTCACCGTTAACAAGGAGTAGTTGATGACGTCTGAGAAACTGCCTCCACAGGATGTCGAGGCTGAAGCCTCATGTCTCGCCTCAATGCTCCTCAGCAAAGAAGCACTATTAAAAACTATAGGAATCCTCCGGCCGGAGGATTTCTATCTTGACGGGCACAGGCGGATTTTCGACACCATTATAGACCTGGACAAACGGAACATCCCTGTTGACCTTATCACATTGAAGGAACGCCTGAAAGATGTAGGGCATTTTGACATGGTGGGGGGCGACAGGGGTCTCGCAGAACTCTACCAGATTACCGCACACTCCGCGAATGCAGAATATTACGCCAACCGCGTCAAAGAACTGAGCCTGAGGCGAAGATTCATTGATGTTGCCGCAGAATCCATTGAGCACTGCTATGACAGGAGCAGGGACACCCAGGAGCTCATGGATGAAATAGAGCGCAATATATTTCTTGTCACAGAGAAACGCATCACCTCGGACTTTAACAACATTTATGATGTGTTAAACGAGACCCTCGCGAACATCATTAAGATGAAAGAGGAAAAGCGCACCATAACCGGTGTTCCCGGCGGCTTTACCGACCTGGACAACATTCTTACAGGTTTTCATGGTTCTGAGCTTTTGATAATTGCCGCAAGGCCATCAATGGGTAAAACCGCATTTGCCCTCAATATCGCGAACCATGTCGTGCTGAAAGAAAAGAAATCAGTGCTTTTCCACTCCCTTGAGATGCCCGCGACACAGCTTGCCATGCGGCTCCTCTGTATTGAATCCGGCGTCGACTCGCAGCGGGTCCGTACCGGACACATATCCGGGGATGAGCTGAAACGCATTGCGGCGGCAGCGGAAAAACTGGGACAATCACCACTGTATATCGACGATACCCCTGCTATTAATATATTTGAGCTCAGGGCAAAAGCCCGGCGGGTCGCGCAGCGTGAGAAACTCGGGATGATCATTGTGGACTACCTCCAGCTTATGACCTCCCCTTCACGGCTGGAACGGCACCTTCAGATTGCGGAAATTTCACGGTCCCTCAAGCAGCTGTCACGGGACCTTGATGTTCCAGTAATTGCCCTTTCCCAGCTTTCACGGGCGGTGGAATCCCGGACAGACCAGCGCCCCCAGCTTTCCGACCTTCGGGAATCAGGCGCGATTGAGCAGGATGCCGACGTTGTGCTTTTCCTGTACCGTGAGGAAAAAGTGAAAAAGGACACTACCCGGAAAGGGTACGCCGACATTATCATTGCAAAGCAGAGAAACGGCCCTACGGGTACCGTTGAACTCATGTTCCTTGAACGGTGCACGAAGTTCGGAAATCTCGACAAACAGCACGATTACGAGGGGGCTGTACAGGAATGACATCCGTTTCTGAAAACCGTGGAATCATAATGAAGGCCATGGAAGAGCTCGGAGGCCATGTCCTTTTCTTTAAAGAAACCCTGAAATGGATATTCAGACGCCCCTTTGACATAAAAAATATAATACTGCAGATGCTCGAAATCGGGTATCGGTCCCTTCCGGTTACGTCAATTACCCTTTTTTTTACCGGAATGGTAATGGCGCTGCAGGTCGGGCGCGCGATGGACAAGCTTCTCCCGGGCTCATCAGTCTTTATCGGGAGCGCTGTTTCAATCTCCATGCTGCGGGAGCTGTGCCCTGTGCTCACGGCGCTCCTTCTTGCGGGAAGGGTCGGTTCAGCCATTGCCGCTGAAATCGGCACGATGAAAGTCACCGAACAGATCGACGCCCTTGTGACACTATCGGCAAACCCGGTCCAGTACCTTTCCGTTCCGCGGTTCATCGCATGTTTTGTCATGACACCGGCGCTCACAGTAATCACCGACATTGTCGGCATTCTCGGCGGCGCCTTTATCGCGTTCTTTGCCCTTGGCATCACCATCGATAAATATGTGGAAAACATTCTTCAATACATTGGCCTCATGGATTTCTTGACAGGAATAATGAAGTCTGTTTTCTTTGGCATAGAGATCGCGATTATATCCTGCTACCAGGGATTCAGCACCCGTGGAGGAGCGGAAGGCGTCGGCAAGTCCACGATACAGGCGGTCGTGAAGTCATCGATGGCTATTCTCATATCCGACTACTTCCTGACGTACCTTTTTCAGTTGATCGAATAAAAAAATATTTCATATCAGGAGCGGCGATGAAGGCATCCAAAAAATCCTTTATCGAGGAATTAAAAAAACTCGGAATCCGGAAACAGGTAGTGGAATCATACGGTGAAATTGACCCGAAATATTTTTATGATTCCATTTTTCATAAAAGACTCTACACTGACGAAACAATGCCCATAGGCGGAGGGGAAACAAGTGACCCCTTTTACGTCCTCGCCAGAATGCTCCACCATGCCGATGTCAAGAAAACCTCCCGGGTCCTTGAGATAGGCACAGGTGCCGGCTTTTCCACTGCGCTTCTCGGCACAATGGGAAAAGATGTTATATCAATCGAATACCATGAAAAACTGGCAGCAGCCGCAAAAGAAAGGATACGTGACCACGGGTTCAGGAACATACGTCTTTTTGCCGGTGACGGAACGACATTTGAAGAAGAAATCGGAATGTTTGACGCTATCATTGTACTGGCAGCATGCTATACCAGGCCCATCAATCTTATACGAAACCTTAAAGTGGGGGGTAGAATTGTATTCCCCATGGGGCCCATATATCAACAGCAGATTGCTGTAATGAAAAATGAAATGGAACGCCGGGAAGATGAGCTTATGGAAACACGCTTCTATGATTTCTGCAGCTTCAGGCTGATACGGGGCCCCTACGGAACTGACCTGTATCCGCTCATCGGAACACAGGAAGAGGATCTCCGGGAAAACTCCTAATAGGGTGAGGTTCAGAAGTCGTGTTTCTTTTTTTCTTCAGGATCTTCGTCCGGCTTGTAGCAGAAACGGCAGCCGTATATCATAATCTTACTGCCGCCATTCATCTCCAGTCTGGAAGCATACAATGCTTCATACTGTGAAAGCACCGCCCCGCACAACGGGCACCTCTTTTCACGGGGATAAGACTGAACAGAACTGTATTCGATGGAACCGGGCTCAATCGAAATTTTTTCAGCATTCCCCGAACCGTTTACTTTCCGCATAATAGCATCTTTCCCTGAATGATACAGGGAATATATATAGAGAAATACCGCGACTCCCGCCAGAAACCCGATAAAATAAAAAAGTGTACTCATGATAACACCTTCATCTTTTTTCCGAAGATCCGCAAATTCGATGCGCCTTCCGTACAACATAATTGACCATGACCGTTTCCTCCCCGGGCGGTAAAAAGGAATAGTCACTGAATATATCCGCCACCTCGAACCCCTCTTCATGCAGCAGCCGGAGTACTTCATCCCGGGAATAAATCCGCTGAAGATGTGTTTCCCTGGATGTGCGGCCGTCCCTGTAGGTGAATGTCAGGACGGAGGATATTATTTTTTTCCGGGCGTTATACCTGTTGTCCCACAGTATGGAGATGCCTTTGTGACGGTAACGTTTTTCCTGAAGGTCAAAAAACCGCCTGATATTGTATTCTGTAGTCAGATCAAACATAAAAATACTCTCATCATGCATACAGCTCCTCACAGAACGCAAGGCATTGCGGAAATCACTCACTGTTATGAGATAATTCATAGTATCGTGGACAGAAAAAATAAAATCCATCTTTTTAGAAAGGGAAAAGTTCCGCACATCTGCGCAGAAAATTCTGAATTCCCTGAATGCCCGGGCACGGGCGACCTGCAGCATTTCGAGGGAACTGTCCATTCCATACACGGTGAAGTCGTCCCGCGAAAATTTTGCACCGAACTTACCGGTTCCGCACCCTATCTCAAGGATGCATGAGGGGTCCGTCATATAACGAAAGATCAGTTCACGTATATATCTGTACCACCGCTCATAATCAACGTGCCGGAGGAGATAATCATAGACTTCGGAGATATCAGTATAGGGCGACATCGGCGCAGCCGCAGCTGCACTTCCGGAAAGAGCAGACTGCCGCGCACTGGAATCTTTTTTATTTCCGCCTTTTTTCACACTACCCCCTTTTCATGTCACACTGTTGTACAGAATCACAGCCGCCCTGT
>ERZ795048.1696-NODE-1696-length-19186-cov-53.151430_pt1 | contig 19186 bp, 16 predicted proteins | sample MGYA00375132_ERZ795048 | MGnify/ENA primary metagenome ERZ795048 (study PRJEB30177, sample SAMN05720225) | activated sludge metagenome | isolation source: Anaerobic digester | place: Hong Kong | collected 2014-12-17 ...
ATTCTGAAGGGTCTGTAGTGAAGGGGCCTTCTTTGCTATGCACTTGCATTGTGCCGTGGGGCTCGGATATATTCAAACAGCTTTTTTGGAGGGGTCTGGAAAGGCTTTCTTTGCTGGGCAGGATTCCAGATTCGTTCGCAGAAACAATACTCTGCTCCATGGGCGAGCCAGCCCTGATATTCGATGAAACAATGTCCCTCGTATGGGCCAATCCCTCGGCTGAGATGTACTTCGGCCACAGCTCCGAATACATGCACGGCAGGAAGTGCCTTCAGCTCTTCGGTGAACATGTGGAGTGCATGGACAGATGCCCTGTGGAGAAGGCCTTCGCCACAGGAGAGGAACAGGTGCTGGCTGTTGATGACCTCGCTTCCCCGAAAATGCTTGTGGAAGCTGTCCCATGCCGGGGGAAGGACGATCTATTCGTGCTGGCCATCATCCATTCCCCTCCCGAGAACAGCCGGAGCACTGCTCTTTCCAGGGAACTATCGGCGAAACTGAACAGGTGCGCAAATCTCGAAGAGGCCGCTCCGGTCCTGCTGGAGGCTCTGGGATCCCTTGCTTTCGTTTCCAGCATGGGTCTTTACCGGCTCACAGGAGATACTTACGAACTGCTTGCGGGAAAGGGAGTTCCCCGGTCGTTCCCCGCAGCCCTGTTCGCCGAGCTGCCTGTGGGTACCGCTACTACGCTGGCAGCCAGGTACACCGGCACTCCGGAAGGCGCTTCGGTCTACCCCTCTGAGAAGGATCTGGTGCTCTATGCCGGAAGGGATTCCTGGGGCCCCGCATCCTGCAGCATGCTCGAAATGGTTGGAGAAGCTCTGAAGGAGTTTGCCATCCGTCTTTCCCGCTCGTCCTGAAGCGCTGCTTATGGCTTTGCCGTCGGCACAGCCGTATACTACTATGTACACCCTGACAACCCAACTATTCGGATGGACGGTCATGAACGAACAACCTAAGAAGAGATCAGAAACAGCAATAGAGGATACCTGGGATCTTTCGCCCATGTATGCAGACAGGAACGAATGGGCAAAGGACCTCGCCCAGGCGGCATCGCTGCCTGAGAAGCTCGCCGCCAGGCGGGGAGTGACCGCCTCCTCCGCTGACAGCCTGCTGGAAACCGTGGAGGCCATTCTATCCGCCACCCGCCGCATTGAGAAAATATTCACATACGCCCACATGGTAAACGATCAGGACCTTTCCGACCCTTCGGGAAGCGAGATGAACCAGAAGGCCATGGACCTCATCACCTCCCTCTCCACCTCCGTGAGCTGGTTCAATCCCGAGGTGCTCTCCATACCTGAAAAAACAATGGAGAAATGGCTCAGGGAAACGAAGCTCTCGGAGTATTCCGTGTGGCTGTCCGACATACTCAGGAACAGACCCCACATCCTTTCCGCAGGAGAGGAAAGGATACTCGCCCTGGCCAGCGACGCCACCAGGGGCTTCAGCGGAACCTTCAGCAAGCTGAACAACGTGGAGATACCGGCTCGCTTCCCTTCAGTGGCCGATTCCTCCGGCAAAAAGGTGAAACTCTCCCACGGGAACTTCGTCCCATTGCTTCAGAGCTCCGACCGGGAGCTCCGAAGGAACGCGTTCCACGGATTCTACGGCGAGATAAAGGGAAACACCGAAACCCTGGCATCCCTCCTGGACGGTCAGGTAAGGACCAATATCTTCCGAGCAAAGGCACGGAACTACCCTTCCGCCCTGGAGGCATCCCTGTTCCAGGACAGAGTGAACAGGAAGGTCTACGAATCACTGATAGAAGCCGTTCACGAGAGCCTGCCGGTCATGCACAGGTACTACCGCATGAAAAAGGCATCCATGGGTCTCGACAAGCTGCATCTGTACGATGTTTACACCCCCACCGTTCCCGGGGTGGACAAGAAGTACACCGCCGATGAGGCGAAGAAGATGACCCTGGACGCGGTAAAGCTGCTTGGAGACGGCTATGTGGAAGACCTGGCCGGGGGTTTCAGAAGCAGGTGGGTCGACCTCTACGAGAACACCGGCAAGAGGAGCGGCGCATACTCAGGAGGCTGCTACGACAGCCCGCCCTACATGCTGCTCAACTATTCCGGGACCCTGGATTCCGTGTTCACCATGGCCCACGAAGCCGGTCACTCGATGCACAGCTGGTACTCAAGGAAGAATCAGCCCTACCACACCTCCGACTACAAGATACTGGTGGCCGAGGTTGCCAGCATCACCAACGAGATGCTCCTGGCCAGCACCCTGCTGGGGAGGACCACCGACGAAAGCGTTGCCGCCTATCTCGTTGACAGCCAGGTTAACGACTTCCGCACCACCCTGTTCAGGCAGACCATGTTCGCCGAGTTCGAGCTTATGGTTCATCAGAGGGTGGAGTCCGGGGAACCCATCTCAGCTGAGTGGCTCTCCAGCGCCTATTACGATCTGGTGAAGCTCTACCACGGCGATGCCTTCGAATACGACTCCGAGGATTCCCCGATAGCGTACGAATGGGCCAGGATACCCCACTTCTACTACAACTTCTATGTTTACAAGTACGCCACCGGGATGGCCTCTGCGGCCTCCATAAGCGAGAGGATCATCTCCGGGGACGCCCGGGCGGTTCCCGCATACCTGGGCTTCCTCTCATCGGGAGGTTCCCTTCCTCCGCTTGAGCTGCTCAAGGCCATCGGTGTCGACCTTGAGACCCCAAAACCGGTGGAAGACGCAATGGAAATGCTGGAGAGTCTGGTGAACCGGCTGGAGAAAATGCTTGGAATCGGGTAAGGAAGAACTCAGCAGGTATCTGGAGCTGGCCTTCAACCAGGCCAATGAACTGGTATACATCAAGGACAGCCAGCTCCGGTACCTCACCTGCAACTGGGCCTTCGCGGATTTCTTCGGGCTGGACAGCCCGGAAGCAGCGGAGGGTCTCGCTCCCTCTTCCCTGATGCCAGCCCTCACCGCAGAGATGGATGTAAAAGGCGACAGGGAAGCCCTTGACAACTTTCATTCCATACGCACCACCCTGTCATTCGACGAGGGGAACGGAGAGAAGAAGGTGTTCAGCTGTCTGAAGGTGCCCCTCAGGGAACTGGACAGCCCCGCCGGCATATTCTGCATTATGCGCGATGTAAGCCATGAGGAGCGGGAGATCGAATCCTTCAGAAGCCGCGAAGCCGTGAACGAGGCCATTATCCGCAACGCTCCCGTGGGCATAAGCGTAAGGGACTCAATGGGGAACCTTCTGCTTTACAACGGAGCCTGGATGAAGATATGGGCAACCACCGAGGATGAGGTGGCCCGGGACATGGCGAAGACCAGAACGGAGCTGAAACTGGATGACTCCGATTCCTACCTGTCCGGCTACAGCGACAAGCTCACGAAGATATACACCGAGGGGGGTGAGCTCTTCGTGCCCGAGGTGAAGACCCACGCCGTGAGGAAGGACGGGCTTTCAGTCTGGGTATCCCAGCACTTCTACGCCATCATGAACCCCGATGGAACGGTTCAGTGCGTGGTGGTGATAACCGTTGATATCTCCGATCAGGTCTACAGCCGCAAGGCGCTCAGGACAACACAGCAGAACTACAGGAATCTATCGGAGACCATTCCGGTGGGGGTTTTCAGGGCTGAAGTCAGGGAGAACGCCCTTATCCTCTCCATGAATCCTGCCTTCAGGCGGATGTTCGGGTTCGACGAGCAGACCGGCCAGGAGATCCGTCTTCGGGACCTGATGCTCACCGACGGCGACGAAGAGGAGATACTGGGTCTTCTGCTTGGCAAGGGGAAGGTGGACACCAGGGAGATGATGATGCGGAAGGCCGACGGCTCAACCTTCTGGGCGTCACTGACCATCAGCACCCTCACCGCCGCCACCGTCACCATAGCCGAAGGAGTGGTCAACGACATCACCGGCAGGATGCAGGCATTCCAGCAGCTGGAGAAGACCATAGAGGGCACCGTCATGGCCATGAGCCGCCTTGTTGACATGAAGGACCCATACACCTCGGGCCATCAGAAGAGGGTGGCTCACCTGGCATGCGCCATAGCCGGGGAACTCGGCCTGAAGAACGAGCTGATCGATGGACTCAGGCTTGCGGGAATACTCCATGACATAGGCAAGATGGCGGTTCCCTCGGAGATACTCACGAAGCCAGGTTCCATCACGAGGAGCGAGGTGCTCCTGCTCCGGGAACACGCCGAGAACGGTTACGACATCCTGAAGTCCATCGATTTCCCGTGGCCTGTGGCGGAAATCGTTCTGCAGCACCACGAGAGGATCGATGGAAGCGGTTATCCAATGGGGATCAGGGGGCCTCAGATCCTCACCGAGGCAAGGATCCTCGCCGTTGCCGACGTTGTGGAGGCCATGGCAACCATGCGCCCCTACCGGGGAAGCAAAGGGCTCCACGAAGCACTGCAGACCATAACCGCAGGCTCAGGGATCCTTTACGACAGGCAGGTAGCGGAAGCCTGTGTGAGGCTGTTCATGGAAAAGGGTTACAAGCTGCCTGACACCGATCCCCTGGACGGGAACACACTCACCTGGTAAGGCTATCGATGGCCTTTCTCACTTCTTCCACATCAACCCTTGTATCCACGCAGTCGCCGCAGGGACGGCTGTTCTCGATCCCGTAGACTGGAACGGGCCAGGCGTCCAGCATCCCCTGCCCCAGGTCCCTGGGGCATGCAACCGCGATTACCGCCAGGGGCTCACTTTCCTTCACATGACGTCTGGCAAGGGTTCCTCCGGTGGCCACCGCAATGCGGACCCCCTTCTCCCGGGCCAGGTCCACAAGCTCCCCCACCTGACATCCGCCGCACCTGCGGCAGTTCTCCGGATCGAAGGTGATCCTGTGGATGCAGTCATGGTTCTGCAGGCAGTGGGGAAGCAGTATCAGTATCCGTTCCGGTGGGATCGATCCTGTCTTCCTGAGGGTCTCCATGGAATCCAGGGCAATGACCATCCTCTCCGGAGCAAAACCTCCTTCACCCAGGATGGATGAGAACGGTTTCAGAATATGGTACGCGATGATCACCGCAGCATGGTTCCCGAAAAGGGCCAGCAAGTTCATGATTACGGCGCAGGCCGCCGAAGCCTGCCACCAGCCTGTGACGAACCAGAAGACCGCCGCCGGGAAGAGCGAGAAAACCGTAACGCCCAGGTGAAGGAGCGCTCTGTACCTAGCCAAGACTGTCCCCGGGCTCAGGCCGGTAACCCCTGACGAAGTCTTCCCCGCTCATTCTCTTCTTACCCTGGGGCTGCAGGTCGGTGAGGACCAGGGAGCTCTCTCCGCAGGCTATCACAAGGGGCCTGCCGGAGACCACCGTACCGGGTGTACCGCCGATGGGATCCACCCTGGCTCCAAAAATCTTCAGTTCTCTGCCCCTGAAAGCGGTTCTGGCGCCGGGGACGGGATTGAAAGCCCTGACCGCTCTCTCGATGGAAACGGCGGAGCCCCTCCAGTCGATCCTGGATTCCTCAGTGGTGATCTTTCCAGCGTAGCTTTCAGGGCCTTCCTGGGGTGTCGGGCTTAGTCTGCCCTCGGTGTATTCATTCAGCAGAGAGGGGAGCTCTTTGCCGGCCATCTCCGCCAGTTGGTCTTCAAGTTCGCCGGCGGTTATCCCCGGAGGGACCCGGCAGCGGCTGACACGGAGGAGATCGCCGGTATCCCACCCGGAATCGGTGAGCATGAAGCTCACGCCGGTGTGTGTGTCGCCTTCGAGGATGGTCCTCACCACCGGAGCCGCTCCACGATGCCTGGGGAGCAGGGAGGGGTGAACGTTGACCACGCCGAACGGGGCAAGCTTCAGGAACCAGTCGGGAAGCCATCCTCCGTAGGATGCCGAAACCATCACATCGGGCTTCAGGCTTTCGATGGTTTCCCTTATCCCGGTGAGTTTTTCAGGCTGCAGAAGCGGTATCCCCAGCTCTTCAGCTTCACAGGCGGCAGGAGGTCTTCTCAGCTTCCTGCCCCTGCCCGCCGGCCTGTCGGGCATCGATACCACGGCAAGGGTCATTTCAGAAACGGCCCTGAGGGAGGGCACCGCGAACTCAGACGTACCCAGGAATACCGTTCTCAGCAAGTTTCCGCCTGCTCCATCATGGAGCGGAGCTTCCTCCTGAGGAACCGCTTCTTCATGGGGCTGAGCCTGTCCACGAAGAGAATGCCGTCGAGGTGGTCGGTCTCGTGCTGAACGAGCCTTGCAGCCAGCCCTGAGAGATCCAGGGTGAACCTTTCACCTTTTTCGTCGGTGGCGGTTATCCTGGCGCTGCCGGGTCTATCCAGGGTCTCGTAGATTCCCGGAATGCTGAGACATCCTTCCTCGCGTTTCTCTAGGGGGCCATAAGGCTCCACCACGGGGTTCAGGAAAACGGTGTGCCCCTTCAGCTCTTCGAGGTAGTCGGGAAGGGCCACGAAGACCCTCACGGATTCTCCCACCTGGGGAGCGGCAAGGCCGAGACCCTCCTCCTCCTGGAGGATGTCGAACATCCTTTTCAGGAGCTTGCCCAGGCTTTCATCATCCCCTCCCCCGGAGTGGACTTCCCGGGCCTTCTCCCTGAGGACCGGGTCTCCAATGACCCTGACTCCGCTCCTTTTCATCATTCCTGTGGAGCTTCCTCCGTTGTGAGGGTAAGTGCGTTCCTGTCCACGTCTATCTTCACGGATTCTGCTATTCTGACAGTTATGATATCACCCTTGAGGTTGGTTATGACTCCGTGAATACCCCCGGATGTTACGACCCTGTCGCCCTTCTGCAGGGAACTGCGCATCTGGGCCAGCTGCTTGCTCTGCTTCTGCTGGGGCCTGATGATCAGGAAGTAGAAGATCGCCACCATTGCAACTATTGGAAGCAGACCGGTTATCCCCCCTGATCCCATGCATCCGGCGGGAGCAGCTTCTTCCGCGGCGGGCGCGTCCTGGGCAAGGGCCGATGCCCCGAGGGCAATAACGGTCAGCACTGTGTTCCTTATTCTCATTTTCGCCTTTCCTTTTCGTATGAACCGGCCAGGGCGCCAATCGTTCCCGTGAACGCCCCCAGTAGAATCACAACGGTTATCCAGCCCGGCGGTATGAACCTGTGGCTCACCGCCGACGCCAGGATGGACGAGAGGGATGCCGCAAGGATGAGACCTCCGGCGGAACCCGCGGTTCCCATTATAACTCCCTCCACTACAAATGGTATTCTAATAAACCACCAGGGTGCCCCCACAGTTCTCATGATATCCACAGTGAGCGCCCTGCGAACCACGGAGAGCCTCACCGTGTAGAAAACCACCATGGAAATGCTGAAGACAAGTACTATTCCCAGCAGGAGGACCAGCCTTCTGATGGTGGAGACGGTCCTTATCAGACCCGGCAGAAAATCCTCTCCATATACGGTTTCCCGCACCCCCTCCATTGCGGAGACCGCCCGGGAAACGCTTTCCATCACATCCTCCCTGCCGGCCTGATCCACGAATGTGACCTGGAGGGATGCCGGAAGACTGAACTCGTTTCCCATGACCTCCAGCAGGTCCGAATGCTCGGGCAGCTCGGAGCGGAACAGGGCTTCGGCCTCAGCGGGGGACACATAGTACACGGATTCCACCCCCTGTATACCGGCGATCAGATCCCCTATGGTCCGCGCCTCGGCCTCGGAGACTCCTACCTCGAGGAAGACCTCCATACCGATTGCGCCCCTCTCCCTGTCCATGAGGTTCTGCAGGTTGAAGGAGATTATCAGGAAAGTATCGAACACGACGAAGGCCAGGGATACCATGAGAAGCGTAACGAGCCTGGACCCGGGCCTGTGTCTCAGGCTCAGCGAGGTCTCGCGAATGGCCTCCTTGATCATGCTCATTCGCCGTCCTCCAGTTCAGCCCATCTGTCGGCGCCTCTCAGCACACCCTTGTCAAGGAAAAGGAACCTGCCCTTTCCAGGGGGAACCTGCCTGGGATCATGGGTGGCCATTATCACCGTGGTACCCCCCCGGTTGATCTCCAGCAGAAGGTCTATTACCTGCCGGGATACCTCCGGGTCCAGGTTTCCCGTGGGTTCGTCGGCGAGAAGGAGCACCGGATGGTTCACCATGGCCCTGGCGATGGCAACCCGCTGCTGCTCACCTCCGCTGAGCTGATGGGGATAGGAGTTCCTCCTGTGGCTGAGCCCCATCCTCGCCAGCAGGGCTATGACCCTCTTCCCAACTATCCTCTCCCCTGCCCCGCATACCAGCAAGGGAAGGGCGACATTCTCGAAAACGGTCCTTTCAGGGAGAAGCCTGAAATCCTGGAAGACGATGCCTATCTTCCTTCTGAGAAGGGGCAGCTGTCTTTTTCCCGTGGTGTCCGAGCTGAAGCCGGCAACCTCCACCACACCTGTGTCCGGACGGTCTCCCATCCATATGAGCCTGAGAAAAGTGGTCTTACCTGCCCCGCTGGGCCCTGACACCACAAGGAACTCGCCCTGCTCCACGGAAACGTCGATCTTGTCCAGGGCAGGCCACCTGCCGTAACTGAGCCTTACCGAACGCATGGTCAGAAGCAAGGGGGCTCGCTCCTCTCGATAACCTCGTAGAGCGAGGTTCGCTCCTTCCTGGAAACGCTTTTCGTTTCAGGAACGGAGATCACCCTTATCTTAACGGTGGCTCCATGGGGCTGAACCAGGGTTATTACGCTTCCCTCTGACACCGGAGTGGAGGCCTTCACCGCTCCGCCGTCCATCTGTACCGCTCCGGCGGAGATGGCCTTTCCCGCTATGGTGCGGGTCTTCAGCAGACCGGAGACCTTCAGGAAAAGGTCAATCCGCATCGCCGTCGCCGGTGTTGATCCTCACTGGGATCTCGGATGCCAGTGAATCCACCATCTCGTCGTAATAGGAGTTCCAGACAACGGACTGAAGCATTGCCTGAAGCTCGTCATCCTCGAAGGAACCCCAGTCGATACCTGTCTCCTGATCCCTTCTGAAAACAGCCACAGCCATGCCCTGTTCCAGGGCCACAGGTTCGGAGATGTCCCCGGGCTGAAGGCGAATCACCGCTTCCCTGAGAGCCCCATCCCAGTTACCTGTGTTCACCGTGCCTATGTATCCTCCGGTGGCTTCCGTCTCGGGATCCGCGCTGTATTCCCTTGCCAGATCGGAAAAGTCCGCTCCGGACATTGCCAGTTCCCTGAGATTCCATGCCCTGGCGAATGTGGAGTCCAGGTCAGCCTGGGTCGGGCTCACCATCCTGAGGATGTGGCTGGCGCGAACCCTTTCTCCGTCCACATCCGTCAGTTTGACGAGATGTATCCCGAAGGGGGTCCTGAACGGGCCGGCTATTTCACCCGGTTCCAGGGCGTAGACCTGGGTCTCGAAGGTTGCGGTCATGTCACCTGGGCCGAACCAACCCAGATCCCCTCCCATGGAGGCGGAGCCGTCCTGGGAATACTGAACCGCGGCGGCGGAAAAGGTGGTCTCCCCGGCCTCGATGGCGGTTTTGAGCTGCGAGAGGAGAACCTCTTCATCCAGAGCCCCGCCGGGAAGCACAGGCAGATATATCCAGCTGAGTTCCCTGGGGGCCAGAACACTCTCCACTGATTCGGGATGCTCCTGGAAATAGGCTGCGGGATCCAGGGGGAGGGCGCTCATGACCCTGCCGGCCCTGGTCCTTATGTAGTTCTCCCCGGCGAGCCTGTCTCCCATGATGGTCTCGTAGCTGGCCCTCAGCGAACTCACCGACATTCCCATGGAAGCAAGGTAGGAGGTGAACTCCGCCTCGGAAGAGAATGTTTCCCTTGCCTGGGCCATCGCATCATCCACTGCGTCTTCGATCTCGTCCCTTGTGGGATACACGCCGCTGCGTCTGGCGGCCTCCACGAGTAGTTTCTCCCTTACGAGGCCCTCGAGGGCGGCTGTGTACTCGTCTGAGCCCTGTTCAGATGCCGCGGCGGATTCCTGATCCATTCCCTCCTCGATGAGCATGGTCACCACATCGGAATGAAGGACGGGCTCGGAGCCCACTACAGCCACCACCCGTTCCATGGTGAAAGGCTCTGAGATCAGGACGGCTGCGGCGATAAAAGCTGTGATCACAATCAAATCTTGACCTCCATGGTGAATCTTTCTTCCGCGGCTTGAAGCAGGCTGTCCATTGCGGCGTCGATACGCCTGCCGTACAGCACTTCCCCTGCGCTGCGCACCGCCCGGAGCGAGTCTTCCACTGCCCTGGTCTCCGTTACCCTGAATATGTGCCATCCCAGGCTGGACCTGACCACGGGGCTCAGGCCATCCAGCCTGCCCACATGTTCCGGAAGACCGTGGTTAAGCATTTCCCCTCCGGTGACGAAGCCCAGGTCTCCTCCTATTCCGGCCTTCTGCCCTATGGAAACATTCATGGCGGTGACCTGAAAGTTCTGGCCCCAACCCAGCCTGGTGTGGATGGAATCCGCCATTGCCGAATCGGCCATTATCATCTGATAGTAATGCCTTTCGATGAGGTACAGCTCCGGATCCTGCTCCATGAACACCAGTATCTCCTGTTCCGAGGGGGGTGATACCGAACGCATCAGGCTGTCCACCATCAAATCCCTCAGATAGAGCTGCACTGCCCTCTGGGCAACGAACCTGCTCACGGCGGGGTTTTCCAGACCGGCCTCCACGGCTGCGCAGGCAAGCAGCTGGTCGTCGGCCCAGGTCTCCGCGGCGCTTCCTGAAGCCCTCACCAGGGCCAGGTCGGTGGAGTAGAGAACATGGTCACCGACCCTGGCCAGGGTGTCGCCCCTGCCCGGGGCTGAGGACGGGTCCTCCAGCGGTGACTGGCCCTGAAGACCATTCCCGGGAAGGACGAACCATACGGTAACCGCAGCAATGAGTGCCGACGCTGCCCACGGGATCCACTGGGTTCTCAACTGATCACCGCCTAGATGTGGTTCAGGAGACGATCGGGCCATGCGTTGACCGCATGCTCCGCCCTGAGACTGTCCAGCATGTCCACCAGCAGTATCTCCTGTCTGGCTGAAATCAGCTCCATGGTTGCAAGCTCGATTATCTGGTTCCTTCCGGGAGCCGGGGAGATCGGTCTCTTCTCCATGAGCTGTATGATGTGATAGCCCATTGGTGTTTCGATCACACCCGATATTTCTCCGGTTTCAAGCTGGCAGACAGCTTCCATGAATGATGGTGATGCCATGCCCCTGCTCATCCAGCCCAGATTGCCTCCTGAGGAAGCGCTGGGTCCCACCGAGTAGTTCGAGGCAAGGGTGGCGAAGGATTCGCCTGAGTTGAGCCGGGAGAGTATCGATGATGCCAGAGAGTTGTCCGGGAAGAGCATATGGCGTATGCTGTATTCCGTGGCATAGGTTTCCGACCATACATCCACGTAGTTTTCCACCTCGAGCCTGGAGACCTCCACTTCGTCCAGGACCTGGGTAATGTAAGCTTCAAGAACTATCTGATCCACGGCGGACTGGATCATGGCCTGGACCTCAGGCTGGCGGGATATCCCGCTCTCATCGGCGGCGATCAGGATAAGCTGCTCGCGGATCCAGGATTCCAGTATCTCCCCGGCTGCCTCTTCCGAGGAAATACCAAGACCGGCAACGGACTCGGGCCCTCCGGCCATTTCCACGAAGGCCTCCCAGGTAAGTTCCCTTTCGCCCACCGATGCAAGGACGTCGGCGGAGGCGGAAAAGGCCGCAAGCAGAACCAGCGATGCTGTAATGTAAAAACTTCTCATCAAGGAATCCTTCCGGTTACTCCACAGAACCCCAGAGGTCTATCTGCGATACCGCGGCTGTGTCAACTTCTACGCCGTAGACGCTGCGAAGGGAATCCATCAGTTCCTCGAAGCCCTGATCGAAGAACTCCCCCGCCGCCGACGCGGCAACCACCGGGTAGATCTCATCCAGTTCCGCAACCCCCGGGGGTGCAACCTCCACTACTTCGAACCATGCGGCAAGTTCCCCCTGCAGGAATACGGGTCCGGCTGGAACCCCCGGCTCCGCTGCGAATATCTCTGGCCCGAGCACCTCTCCAAAGGACTCCATTACCTGCAGCGGCGTGGGAACGGGATTCCCGGAACTGTCAGCAACGGTCTGAAGCCCCTCGATACCGGCAATTCCTCCCCGAAGGTCCACCGAGGCGGCGGAAACGCTGTCGGTGTATCCCAGCAGGACTGAACGCCTTTCCGGCAAAACGAAGTTCGAGGAGTTTTCATCGTACCACCGGGCAATGGAGGAGCTGTCGGGGATGGATGCCCCCAGAACCCTCTCCCTTACCACGCTCTCCGCCCTGGGATAGTCCATCGTACCTTCATCCAGGGTGATCCCGGAGCTGGCTGCCATTCCAGCCAGTTCAAACCTCTGGGCAACGGTGGTCACATGGAACCAGAGGGTCACCATGGGGCTGATGGTAAGCTGCGGAGGTGAGAAAACGGATATCTCTCCCGGCACCTGTCCGGTAAAGTTCTCTGGAGAGGCCGTTCTCATGATGCTGATCATATCGGCCACCGTTGATGTATCTCCGCCTGCGATGAACAGGGGTACCGGACTGCCGTCGCCGGAGGGGATAAGAGTGGCCCCTGAAACCTCGCAGTGCGACGCAAGTTCCATTATGCCCCCGGCAAGAACGGTTTCACCGGTTCTGCGTGAGATAAGGTTCATCATTCCAGTGGAGGCGGCGTTCTCATCCAGTATCCATTCTCCCTGATGCAGATCGAGCATGCCCACGCACCATTCACCGTACATGGGAAGTACGACGGCCGTTCCAGGGTCTGCATCCATGAAAGGCATGAAATTCGTTGTGAGGCGGTGTATCGGGCCTGAGATGATCCTCTGACTGGAACCGTCGGTGGCGCTCCATGGAGCGGGAAGGGATGTGACGGAAGCTGGGAAGGTCCCCTGGTTCCAGGAATCGGCGAGGGAGGCTGCCTGTGCGCTGTCGTCAAGCAGAACGGCCCTCAGGGTAAACGAGGAGTAACCGCAGGCTGCAAGGGAATCCATGTAGGACTGGGGATCGTAGTCCTGGGCGATCCTGCGGAGCATGCTGTCAGCCAGGAAAGAAGCGGAATAGAGAATTTCATTGTCGGCGGAGATGGATGGATCCTCTTCCCAAGCAAGCAGAAGCAGCCTTTTTCGCACGATCCTCTCCATCAGTTCCATACGGCCCCCCGGCTCCAGGACCTCCACCTGCTCCTCCGCCGGGAGTCCGTTGAAGACAGTGAGGTACTCCTGCCTGGTTATGGAATGGTCACCCACCCGGCCCAGTTCCTCGGAGCTTCCGCATCCTGCGGCAAAGAACAACACTGCAATTACGCCAATTATCTGCGTCGCTGACCTTTTCGTCATCGGTTCACCTCAGATTCAGATTCATTCGTTTTCGGGTTTTCTCCGGAAGTAATCGTAGAATATACGCAAAACACCCAGTACAGAGGAAATCCGCTCTTCCGGAGAGCGGTCAGGGAAAGTAGCCCTGAGGGATATCCTGTCGGTCTTGTCCCTGGAAACGGACCATTTCTCCCCGGCCAGGGCCTGGGTTTTCTTCACGGAAGGAGCCGTTCCGGGGGAGAAAACAAGCCCGGCGGAAGACCCGGATACCACTGCGTCCTCTATCCCGCAGGAGGAAGCCAGCAGGTTGATCCTGGCCCTCATGGCCACTCCGGCCACAGGGTCAGGCACCGAGCCGAACCTGTCGGTCACATAGTCGAGCCATTCGTCGATCTTCTCCTCGGAACCCGCCCGCCAGACCCATCGGTAGAAGTGTACCCTTTCCGCTGTGTCAGGCATGTACTCCTCGGGTATGTAGGCCGCTCCGGGTATCTCCACACGGGTGCCAGGTGCCCTTTTGTCGCCTCCTTTTTCTCCCTTCAGGAGACTTACCTCCCTGGCGAGGAGCTCCTCGAACATGGAATATCCCACTGCATCCACCTGACCGCTCTGTCCGGCTCCCAGGAACTCTCCAGCCCCCCGGAGTTCAAGGTCCCGCATCGCGATATGCCATCCGCTTCCCAGCCTGGTGTACCTTTGTACCGCCTCCAGCCTGCTTCTGCCCTCGGGCTTCAGTTTTCCCAGCCCTCCAGGGGTGAGCAGGTAGCAGTATGCCCTGTGATGGCTCCTCCCCACCCTGCCCCTGAGCTGGTAGAGTTCAGCAAGGCCGAAGTTCTGGGCGTTGTCTATGAACATGGTATTCACCCTGGGAAGGTCGATTCCCGATTCGATGATGCTCGTACAGAGAAGCATCTGGTACTTTCCCGCCATGAAGGAGTGCATCACGTCCTCCAGCTGCGAAGGCGACATCTGCCCGTGACCCACGGCTATGTCTATGTCCAGGAAATCCTCCAGCTTCGACCGCACCTTTTCGATGGTGCTTATCCTGTTGTGAACGAAGAAAATCTGCCCGTCCCTCTCCAGCTCCCTGGCAACCGCTCTCTTTATGATCTCCCGGTTGAAGGTGGTGATCTCGGTCTGGATGGGATATCTGTCCCTGGGGGGAGTGGCGATAATGGATATGGCCCTGAAGCCGGAAAGTGCCATGTGGAGGGTCCTGGGTATTGGTGTTGCGGTCATGGTCATTGTGTCCACGTTGGCCTTCATCTCCCTGATGTATTCCTTCTGCTTCACCCCGAATCTCTGCTCCTCGTCGATGACAAGAAGCCCCAGGTCGTGAAACCTCACATCCTTCTGAAGGAGCCTGTGTGTACCCACCACTATGTTCACGTCCCCCTGGGCCAGGTCATCCAGGGTACGCTTCTGTTCTGCGCGGCTCTGAAACCTGCTGAGCACGTCTACCCTGAGGGGAAACTCCGCCAGCCTGTCCCGGAAGGTGTTGTAGTGCTGTTCTGCCAGCACCGTAGTGGGGGCGAGCACCGCGGCCTGGTGCCCGGCTTCGGCCACACGGAATGCGGCCCGCAGGGCAACTTCAGTCTTGCCGTAGCCCACATCACCGCAAACCAGCCTGTCCATGGGCGAATCCTGCGCGTAATCCTTCATGACAGCGCCGATGGCATGGGCCTGGTCCGGGGTCTCCTCGTAGGGGAAGCTCTCTTCCATGGCCTTCATCATATGACCGGGCGGAGGGAGTGGGGTCCTCTTCCTCACCGCCCTCTCAGCATAGAGAATGGCCAGGCGCCCTGCGATCTCATGGGCCTTTCTGGCAGCCCTTGAAAGCCTTCCGGACCAGGAGGACCCGCCGATCTTGTCAAGGGAAGGGGCGCTTCCTCCGGGACTCAGGTACTTCTGCAGCTGTCCTATCTGCTCCAGGGGGACCAGGAGTTTGTCATCATCCTTGTAGACCACCTCAAGGCAGTCCATGTCGCCGGTCTCCAGGGAGACCCTCTTCAGCCCTGTGAACCTCCCTATTCCGTATGCCTCGTGAACGACGAAATTACCGGGCTGGAGTTCCTCCCAGGAGGCAAGCACTTCGCCGCCCCTGAATCTCCTGACCCGTTCGGGTCTTCTCCTGGTGCTGAGAAGCCTTCTTTCGCAGAGAAGGGCTATGCCTCCCCCAGGGGCGTCCCTGGCTATGAATCCGTCGGAGATCGAAAGGGGGACAAGGTCCACGGAATCAGAAAGATCTTCCGGAAGGAGCGCCCTGAATGTTCCCAGCTCCGCAGAAGTGTCGCATGCCACGGCTATCCTGAAACCCTCGTTCAGCCAGCTTCGCATCTGGCGGAACATCTCTTCCCTGTGTCCCATGAATCCTGTCTGGGGTTCAGTGGGAAGGTAGAAGTCCACATCACCTGATGGAACCAGGGTGTGCTCCAGCACTCTCCCGCAGCCGTCCATTCCACGGCTGATGGCGTCCCACCCGGCGAAAACATCCTCCATCGTGAAGGGCAGGTCCGCCGGGAAACCTCCCACCCGGGAGGAAAGGGTCTCCTGTATCACCGAGCGGAGCCTTGAGGGTTCTATAAGGATCAGAGTCCCAATGTCCGCCAGGTAGTCGAAGATGGTGTCCAGCTCGCTGAAGAAAAGGGGAAGGTGGTGTTCGATCCCCGGGAACCCCCCCGAACCGTACATGAACTCCTCCAGGGGATGGCCTTCAGGGATCAGATCCGCCGCCCTGTCCCACTGTTCGGGACCGAGTACCGCCTCCCTTGCGGGGAGTATCACCGTCGAACCGATCCTGTTGATGCTTCTCTGGGAATGCTGATCGAAGATCCTTATGGATTCTATCTCGTCGCCGAAGAACTCCAGTCTCACTGGATTATCGGAACCGTATGTCCCTATGTCCAGTATGCCTCCCCTTCTTGACCATCTGCCCTGCTCGTAGACCGCCGTTTCCTTGATGTACCCTGCGGAAAGGAGCCAGCCTTCCAGCCTGGCCGGGTCCATCCTCATACCGCGGTAGAGGGAGAGGGTCTGAAAGGAATCCCTGGGGGGAAGTTTCTTTGTCAGTGCCCTGGCCGGCACCACCACCAGTGTATCTGGCCTTGCAGATGCCAGCCCCGCAAGGCATTCGACCCTGTCGGCAATGACTCCCTGGTGGGCTTCCTCGCCCTGATACGGAAGGGTTTCATAGGCCGGGAAATACAGGACTTCCCTGCCTGTTATCGACCTGATGTCATCCCTTATGGATTCCGCGGTGGTCACCGTGGGTGCAACAACGATGGTGGGACCGGCCAGCCTGTGGGCGGAAACCACCGCCATCGCCAGGGATGCTCCCCCGAGACCCCCGGCTGTTGTCCTCGGCTTTTCCCCCAGGCTGTCCAGCATCCTGGAGAAGACCGTATCCCAGAAGAACTCGTCGGCTGCCCAGGAGCTCACTCTGCAGGCGTCTCCGGTTCAGGTTCAACGGCGGGTACGGGAAGGTCCATTCCCGAAAGAAGGCTCCACTGGGCCTCGAGGACCGGCAGCTCCGCCAGGAAGCGTTCCAGTTCCTGGCCCTCAAGGGGATCGGCAGGGGGCACGATCTCCTCCGCCGGGTTCACATAGGAGCCGTTCTTCTTCATCTCGAAATGCAGATGGGGGCCTGTGGAAAGACCGGTGGAGCCCACATAGCCAATGATCTCGCCCTGGCGGACGTAGCTCCCAACGCTGTGGCCGGAGGCGAACCCGTTCATGTGGCCGTAACCGGTCTCGTATCCGTTGGCGTGCCTGACCCTGACTATGTTTCCGTATCCCCCGCTCCATCCCCTCTGTGTGATCGTGCCGTCGCCCACGGCGTATATCTCCGTTCCCAGGGGAGCTGCGTAGTCTATTCCCCTGTGGGCCCTGGTGTATCCCAGAACGGGATGCATCCTTGCGGAGGAGTACCCGGAGCTTATCCTGCCGTAGGGCACGGGCATCTTCAGGAACATCGTCCTCAGGGAAGCCCCGTCGCGGTGGTAATGGTCGAGGATGATCTCAGCCTCCTCCGCTTCCTGGGGTCTGTGGAAGAAAGGCAGTGCCTCTGCGACCCCTCCTGCGGCGAAACGGTACTTAGCGGCAATGATCCTGCCGAAACCCGTTTCACCGTCAACCGGATATCGGTTCTCCTCTATGAGTATCCAGAGGCTGTCGCCCACCTGAACATCGTAATAGAAGTCGATATCGTAGCAGAAAAGCCTGTCGGTGAGTTCCCGCTGCAGTTCGGAGATGTACCCCACCGCCCTGGAAGAATCCCTGGATGTGAGGAGCATTCCCGAAGGGGTCAGATCAGAGGGGATGGCGGTGTCCCACAATGCGTCCCACACCGTGGTGGATACGACGCAGAATATGGCCCGCTGCCTAACCCACCTTTCCTGGGGAACATACTCCCAGCTGGAAGGGCTGCCCTCAAGGAAGGAGACCCTGTAGAAGCCCCTTCTGTTCCGTGGAAAGGCCCTCACCTCGGAGAGGATTCCCCGGCAGTAGATGGCGGTGAGGGTATCGCCGGTTCTCTGGACCGACCATCCCAGGCTGTCCATGAGCACGTTGCAGGTTGCCATGTACTGCCCGCCGGATAGCCCAAGCTCCCGCACCGCTCCGCCAAGGAAGCCCTCACCGATCGTTGAGGTGAGAACCTCGACGGTATCGGCCATCTCCGCCAGCATGAGGGTCCTGCAGGAATCCATGGCCCTGAGTTCGGAGGAGAACCCCCAGGGCTCCCCCGAAACCCTGCCTTCGGTGCCTATTAGAAGCCATGTGACGAAAGCGGCGGCGGTTATAAGCAGCACCGCTGCGATGTTCCTTCTGTGGCGCAGCAATGGTCCTCCCGTCGGGATCAGCAGTTGTCGGCGAAAAGCCTGTCTCCGTAGTCGCCAAGACCGGGACGGATGAACCAGTTGGAATCCAGCTCCCTGTCCACGCAGACCGTTATGATGGTAAGATTCTCGAACTCCTGCAGTTTCGCTATGCCCTCGGGCGCCGCAACCACAGAGACGAGGATGACCTCGGAAGCCCGTTTGCTGAAGAGATACTCTATCACCGCCCCTGCGGTTCCCCCGGTGGCCAGCATGGGATCCAGGACGAGGACCTTCCTGCCGGCAACATTGGGGATCGATGAGTAGTGCCAGCTTGGCTCTCCGGTATTATCGTTCCTGCTCATTCCGATGAAGGCCACAGGCGAATCGGGGAGGAGGTCCTGGAAAGCGCCGAGTATCCCCAGACCGGCCCGAAGTATCGGCACGATCACCGGAGGATCCACCAGCACTTCCCCCAGGGTTGTCTCCAGAGGGGTGGTTACCTGGGCGGGAACGGTCTTCAGGTCCCTGGTTGCCTCCACAGCCAGGAGGTAGGCCAGCCTCGCCGAATACGCCCGGAACCTGGAGGGGGGGGCGTCGTGCCTGCGCAGGCGCGTAACAAAATCCCTGGCAACAGGATGCTCGAATTCGATTATTTCCATTTGTGGGTTTCCCTTTCTGCAGTTCGTTGACAAAATACAGAAAAATGGTTACTGTCGCCAGATGCCTTAACCAACACCGTGAAGGAGCGTAAGATGGAAGTGCTTCGGGAGCTTAACGACAGAAGCCTGGTCTACCAGACCACCAGCGAAGAGAAGCTGAACGAACTCCTCGCCCGCAGCTCCACGACCTTCTATATAGGTTTCGACGCAACCGCCGAAAGCCTTCACCTCGGGCATCTGGTCCCGCTGATGATAGCCAGCCACCTTCAGAGGGCCGGGCACAAGCCGGTGATCCTCATCGGAGGGGCGACCGCGCTTGTTGGAGACCCATCCGGCAGGTCCGCGGAGCGAACCCTGGAGAGCAGGGAAACAGTAGCAGCATGGGCTGAAAGCCTGAAAACCCAGATGAAGAGGTTCCTGAAGTTCGGCGACGGTCCCGGGGAAGCGGA
>ERZ795048.1697-NODE-1697-length-19185-cov-5.986722_pt1 | contig 19185 bp, 12 predicted proteins | sample MGYA00375132_ERZ795048 | MGnify/ENA primary metagenome ERZ795048 (study PRJEB30177, sample SAMN05720225) | activated sludge metagenome | isolation source: Anaerobic digester | place: Hong Kong | collected 2014-12-17 ...
CCAATGTAGAGTGAAAAAAGGGTATTTCCTTTGTGAATCGGCATGGAACTAGTATATTTACAACAACAAAATTTAAACCGAAGATATTATGGATAAAATCGTAGAGCGCTTTATAACGTATGCAAAGCGCTACACTCAAAGTGACGAACTCACTAATATGACTCCATCAACTCCTGGTCAAATGGAGTTTGCTGTTCTGCTTAAAGAAGAGTTAGAGGCCATGGGATTAGAAGAGATCAGTTTGGATGACAATGGATACTTGTTCGCAACTTTACCAGCGAATTCAAACAAAGAGCTGCCTACTATTGGCTTTATTGCACACATGGATACCAGTCCCGATTTGACAGGCAAGAATGTGCAACCACGCATTGTTGAAAATTATGATGGAAGTGACATTGTTTTGAACGAAGAGCACAATATTATAATGGCTGTGGCTCAATTTCCAGAATTGTTAGATCATAAAGGAGAAGATATTATTGTAACCAATGGGCTTACGCTTTTGGGTGCAGATGATAAAGCTGGAATTGCTGAAATTGTGTCTGGCGTTGAGTATTTGATGAGTCATCCTGAAATTGAACATGGAAAGATTCGCATTGGATTTACTCCTGATGAAGAAATAGGACAGGGTGCAGATCATTTTGATGTTGAGAAGTTTGGAGCAGATTGGGCGTATACTTTCGATGGTGGAGAACTAGGGGAATTGGAGTATGAGAACTTCAATGCTGCTGGTGCAAAAATCACTTTTAAGGGGCGTAATGTACACCCAGGGTATGCACGTCACAAAATGTTGAACTCTATGCGTATTGCCAATCAGTTTATGTCTATGATACCACGATGGGAAACTCCAGAACATACACAAGGTTATGAAGGTTTCTATCACTTGATTAAAATGACAGGTAGCGTAGAAGAAACGACTTTACAGTATATTATTCGTGACCATGATCGCCAGAAGTTTGAAAGTCGTAAACGTGAATTTGAACATTTGAGTCACAAGATTAATAGCGAATTTGGAGCAGATTGTTCCGTTGTCGAAATCAAAGATCAATATTATAATATGCGTGAGCAAGTGGAACCAGTTATGCATATTGTTGATTTAGCTCATGAGGCAATGAAAGCTGTGGGGGTGCCACCTAATGTTAAACCAATTCGCGGTGGCACAGATGGAGCACGTTTGAGTTTTATGGGCTTACCTTGTCCCAATATTTTTGCTGGTGGATTGAATTTCCACGGACGTTTTGAATGTTTGCCTATTCCTAATCTTAAGAAAGCCATGGATGTCATGGTGAAGATTGTGGAATTGTCTGCAAAGCAATAAAATACGGCGCAGATTGATGCGCTACTTTATGCTCTATTGTTTGGGTGACGAACAAAGAATTCGTTACTAAGCAATAGGGCATATATCAATAATAAACACATATACTCCCGTGAGGGAGAACGAATATCTTTTGAAAAACAATATAACCAATATCTAATGAATAGAACTATGAACAAAAGAACTTCTTTTTACAACAAGCACGTAGCGCTCGGAGCCAAAATGTGCCCTTTTGCAGGTTGGGATATGCCTATTGAGTATTCTGGTATTATCGATGAACATATGACAGTTGTCGAAGGCGTCGGTGTATTTGATGTCTCTCATATGGGTGAGTTTTGGGTTAAAGGACGCCATGCTTTTTCTCTATTGCAACGAATAACAAGCAATGATATCTCTGCTTTGGAAATAGGAAAGATCCAATATTCTACTCTATTGCACGAAAATGGAGGTATTGTTGATGATTTGTTGGTCTATATGTATGATATTGAAAAATATCTTCTAGTGGTTAACGCGGCCAATATTGACAAAGATTGGGAGCATATCAGTAAACAAAATGAGGAACAAGCGGAACTCGAAAATGCGTCTGATTGGATGGCTCAGTTGTCCATTCAAGGTCCCAAAGCCATAGATGTATTAGAAAAGCTTGTAGATATTGATTTGAAGAAAATTCCTTATTATCACTTTGGTGTGGGGAGTTTGGCTGGTATTGATAATGTCATTATCTCAAATACAGGTTATACAGGGTGTGGTGGATTTGAAGTTTATTTTTATCCCGAACATAGTAAAATTATTTGGAATGCCATTTTTGAAGCTGGTAAGGAGTACGGTATAAAACCAATCGGACTTGGAGCTAGAGATACATTGCGCTTAGAAGCTGGATTTTGTTTATATGGACACGAGTTGAACGACCATATAACCCCTATAGAGGCAGGACTTGGTTGGATCACTAAGTTTGTCGATGATAAACCTTTCTTAGGGCGTGAACGTATGGAAAAACAGAAAGAGGAAGGAGTGACGCGCCGTTTAGTTGGCATAGAACTTCAAGAGAAAGGAATTCCGCGTGAAGGGTATCCTATTGTTGATAAAAATGGGCAAGAGATTGGCGTGGTGACTTCGGGTACTATGTCTCCCATGCGTAAGGTTGGTATTGCTATGGGATATATAGACGTGCCAATGAATAAGGTGGGTACGGAAGTGATGGTGCAGATTCGCAATCGTAACATACCAGCATTGGTGGTCAAACCTGGTTTTAGAAAATAAGACGTACATATTTACATATATAAAAATGAGCTAGATGTATCTACAATACATGCTAGCTCATTTCTTTTTCTTCATTGTAAAAATATTACTTATCGAATTGGATACATACTGGATGATATAATGAAATATCTTGATGTGTATTGGTCAATAAGCCCGTTTTTAGATCTCTTTTATACACTTCTATACAGTCACTGTCACGACAAGCAACTAGTAGGAATTTTCCATTGGGTGTAATCTTGAAATTACGTGGATGGATGCCTGTAGCTTGATAATCAACCTTGGTCAATAAGCCGTCTTGTGCTACTTGATAGATGGCTATACCATCAGCCTTATGTCTATTGCTGGCATAGAGAAATTTTCCATCTGGACTGATACGTATATCTCCACTTTGATGTCCACCTACGCTGTCGTTTTGGACAACTTGTTGTTGAGTAAACTGATTGTCGGTGTATTTGTAGACAAACACTTGTCCACTCAATTCTGTTAAGACGTAGAAAAATTTACTATTGGGCGAGAACACAAAATGACGTGGCCCTGTTTTAGGAGGTAATTGTAGATAATGTTCTTGAGGAGTAGGGTAGTCGCTATGACTAAAAGAATATAGACGACTATTTCCTAAATCACTAGCGTACAGTGTCGTTGAATCAGGCGAAAAGCGTACGCAATGCATATGTGCTTTAGAGGCTCCTCTATATCCATCAAATGCTGTGAGCACTGGAGTTTGTTTCAAACTCCCATCTTCATTTAATTCTACAGTTGTTAGGCTACCGCCTCCATAATTGGCCGTTGTAACCATATGCCCATCCGTTTGGATATAACAAGGATAGGCACCGTGCGTAGGCACATTATTTAGATGTGTTAGTGAACTTGTAATACTGTCATAGGAGTATGCGTGAATCATAGCATCAGCGCTATCATTTTCACTGACTGCATACACCTGTTTTTTGTCTGCCGAGAAAGTCAAATAAGAGGGATTAGATACTGGCACAGTACGTATAAATGTGTGGGTGCCATTTTCTTGATCAAATTGATAGATATTGATTCCTTGTGTGGAATCTGCGGTATAAGTACCGACCAACATTGTCATCATATCAGATAGGGATTGAGTACGTTTCTTAGGTTGACACGCAATAAACAGGAGGCTGAACAGAGCCATGGCTATGCTAGCCATTTTTACAATAGATTTTTTTAGGTGTATCATTGCTATTTTATATTTTGATGTAACATCTACGTGCTTATTGTGTACTTGTAGATGCTTGAAATAGGTACATAGGCTACTGTGATAATATGGAGCAAATATACGAAACCCTAGACAATAATACTTCAGTTTTCGTCGAGTATTTTATAGCTTACTATGATTTCCTTTGAGTGTTAGAGAAGGATGTGGTTGCAAAGGATGATATTATAACAAAGACGTGGACTTTATCTAAATGATAAAATCCACGTCTTTGTGATCGCGATAGGATTCGAACCTATGACCGACGCCTTAGAAGGGCGTTGCTCTATCCAACTGAGCTACGCGACCAGCCTTAACTTTTGTTTAGCGGGTGCAAATATAGGATTTTTTTGATTACTGAGCAAGCTTTTTGGAGGAAAAATTAGCTAAATCTATTCTTTTTCTACTGATGTCGGTTCTTCTTGCTTTATTCCATCGCTAATCTGAGTTGTATACGATTGAATACGTGTCCAGTCATATCCTTCTATTTCTTGTGTGTCTGACTCAATGTCCATGGTGAAATAAAACAGTGAGCCTTTTCCTGGTTCTGATACTAAACCAATCTTTCCACTTTCGTGACTTTCAATAATGGCTTTGGCAATGGCCATGCCAATACCAGTACCATTGGCAATATCATCCAGTTTAGCAAAAGATTTAAACACATCTCGTTGTTTCTCAACAGCTATACCAATGCCAGTATCTGCTACAAAAACCAATAATTTATTGTCTTGAATTATAGCTCCAAAATAGACATCACCCTCCAATGTGTATTTACAAGCATTGCTTAAGAAATTGTGAATGACACGAGTGATTTTATGTCTATCGGCGAGTATTCTGAAATTACTGTAAGGCATGACTTGATGTAAGTGCACGAGTCCCTTTTTCTTTAATTTTTCCAGAATTACATTGAATACACTTTCTAATTCGTCCATTTGTTCTACAACATCGTACCACAATGGTTCAATTTTGGAAGCCCCAGATTGGTATTTAGCTAAATCAACAACATCGTTTAAAAGTTCAAGTAAATATTCGTTGTTTTGAGATATATGTTTGCTAAATTCTCGGATACTTTCCTCATCATCTACATCTTTCATCATATGTGCAAAACCAGTAATGGCATTGACAGGAGTACGTATATCGTGACTCATATTGGCAATGAATAATGATTTTAATTTTTCAGCCATTTCAAGTTTCTTACGCGACTCGATTAATTCAGTGACATCTATTCTGACTGAATACACATAACTATAATTATTTTCTTTAACAAGCCACTTGCGCGTATAGCAAGAGTGAGGAGATCCATCGGCACGTCTATATTGTTCTATCTCATCATATTCTTCTCCAGTTTTTACGACTTCCAAAGAGGTGTCTTGTGAACGACGGTGTAGTAATCTATCCATACTGTATCCTTTGATACCAGTATTTTCAAGGTCAGGGTATACCTTAAAACTAGCGGGATTGCGGTACACAATTTCACATCCTTTATCTACGTCTTCCATTTGAACGGGATGTGGAATAGTATCCAATACGATACGCATAATTTGACGCCTGTATTTAAGCTCTAATCTTGATTTACGTCCACGCAAATATAGAACTGCAAAGATTGAAAATAGGATGAATAAGACAAACGGACCTATGGTCAAGAATAGATTTAGGTAATAATTGAAGTCATTGAAATATTGTGGCACCCCTTCTTTATCAAATATTTTGTTGAGCGAGCCATCCAATGCTTCAGCTACAATAGCATGATTTAAGTCTGGTATAATAGAAGCATTGTCATCATTAGTTGCAATAATGAAGGCACGTTTTATAGAGGGTAGTGCTTGCATTTTGTAGTTTAAAGCACTCAATCCTAGTTTGTAACCTTCATAGTTCATACGCATTTCGTCTCCAAGTATCGCATCTATTTCTCCACGATCCAGCATATGTACAGCTTGCTCAAAATTATCTTGGTAAGAGCACTTTACTTGATCAGACATAAGTGAAGCAAAAGACGATATGCAGCATTGGTCAAATAAACTGATACGGTGATTGAATAGATTCTGTAGAGAACTATACTGCTTTGATCGCTTGGTGAAAATACTTACATGACCTGTGAGAAAGATTAATGTGTGATTTTTTATAGTATTCTCATCAGATATTTGTTGTGGAATAACGGCCATGTCTATCTTATGTTCATTCATTTGTGCAATGATGTTGTTATAAGATAGAGGTACTAATTCATAGCGGCAACCAATATGTTTCATGAAATAGTCTAGTTGTTCTAGAATAATACCATGAGTAATTTTTCCGTTATCTACGTAAATATATGGGGGATGGTGATAAACGCCAATTTTATAGGACTCCTTTTGTACTGTGTTAGAATCTTCAGATGGCATTTGTTGTGCATACCCTACCATCGAGCAAGCACAAAGTAGAATGAATACACTCAATATTGTAAATAGTCTATGCTTCATAAAGCCCTCCTTTCTCCACGGCATTACCTAGTTCATCATATTCGTACCAAATACCTTTCCATCTCAAGTCAAGTATCTGATCGTATTCTGTTGTGTCATTAACGATGAGTCCTTCGGTTTCATATGAGAAATAAGCGGATACCCAAAACAGTGATCCTTTACCTTCTTCTGAATAAACTCCAATACGTCCACCAGGGAATAGTTTCATCATTTGAAGGCATATTGGAGCTCCAAGTCCAGTACCTGGTGTGAAGTCATCCACCTTCTTAAAACGATCAAACACGCGATTTAGTTTGTCTTTTGCTATACCGCTACCAGTATCTTGAACATAAAATACCGATTCGTCGTTTTTTGTATACCATCCTACGCGTATTGTGCCTTTATTGGTGAAGCTAATAGCATTCAACATAAATTGATCCAATATGTATCTGTAACATTTATCGTCCACTTGCAAACGAAAAGAATCGTATAAAACGTCACCTACTATCTGTATGGATTTATTAGCAGGAATGAAATGCTCATACATCATTTTAATATTACGAGTAACATTCATAGCATCGCCAGGACGTAAAGATAGTTTGAACGTATTGGATTCTAGTTTAGAATATAATAAAATGTCTTCGATTAATTTTGCCAAAAAATCACTTTTCTCACTAATCAATTGTGCATAGTACGCGCGATCCTCTTCTGGAAGATCTGGGAGCATATCACTAAATCCCACGATAGTATTTAGAGGAGTACGTATTTCATGATTGATTGTAGACAAGAAATGTTCCATACGTAAATTGTTTTCCTCTGCCTCTTCACGGGCTTTGTTTAGATTTTGCACATTAGTAGAGACATATAATAGATAGTATTTGTTTCTAATCTTGATACGCTCTACAAATATATGCGCATCCCAAGTTATGTTATTGGGAAGTGCTAATCTAGTATAGTATGAAGACGAACCACCTTCATTGTATGTCTTATTACCGACCCATAAGAAGTTATTACGTTGTTTCTCATTTAAGATCGCTAATACCTCCTGTTTGGTTGGCAGGGAACCATTAAATAATTTATAGACAACCTTATTAGCTAGAAAAACAAAGTGATCATCATGTGCACCCCAATCCAAGATATATAATGCAAAAGGTATATTGTCAAAGACCATTTCTACGTGTTTGGCATAAAATTGTTCTTGTCTAGAATCATACCTATTTCTTAGATGTCTGCTGATAATTAAGAAGATGGTAATGAGAATGGCCAAGAGTAGTATGGCACTCCCAAGTACGAATTCAATAGGCCATTTTTTTTGTTGTATTTCAGGGAAATATTGATTGACCAATTGATCGAGTTCCCCCGAGTGTTTGATATCTAGTAATACTTTATTAATCTCAGTGAGTTCTTTTGTATTGGTATGACGAAGAACTCCAATACACATAGGGACATTAATTTTTTTGTTCCCAGATTTCTCTATATAATCACTTGGTAAATTATAGAGCTTTATTCCATTATATGTCGTAAAAATATAGGGAGGAGTCAATACAAACTGATTGGCATATTCTTCATCATCATCATAAATACCCACGAAGATATCAAGAGGATTTTTGGTTATGTAAGGAACAATTTCCTTCCATGGCATAAGACGAATAGAGACTGGTGTGTCTTTTGCGAGTTTGGATTGTAGAATTTTAGCCAATTCATAATTAAAGCCACAGGGCTCTCCCTGTTCATTATAATATGAAAATGGGGCATCATCGGTACACAAAATAAGGTGTATAGTATCTTGTTTGAGGGACGCCTGAACATGTAGCAAGTTACAGAAACTTACTACACATACAAAAAAAGTCTGCAATATATATTTCATGTTAATTCTTGTTGTCTTATTGCTCCTAAAATCCACACCGCAAATATACCAAAAAACTTCGATTTTCCCCAATTTTAGACATCTACATATGCATATACTGCATCGTTTTATTTCGAAAATCTTTCAAGAATCTTTTTTTTACAAAAAACGCACTTTGCAGTATAAGTGCAAAGTGCGTTTGTATCAATGAAATGTGATAAGCAAAATCTCTATTTATGGCTTTCGCACCATAGACGAGCATTGACAAATGCTTCTATCCATGGAGTAATCTCATGATTTTCTGCAGATGCTTCTGGGTAGAAACCACATTGCCAAGGGAATATAGCTCTTTCCAAGTGAGGCATCATTGCCAAATGACGTCCATCTTTACTTGCTAATCCAGCGACATTATATGCCGAACCATTCGGATTGCCAGGGTATGTTTCATATTGGTATTTTGCAGCAATATGATAGTCCTGCTCTGACAATGGAAGAACAAATTTTCCTTCACCATGCGCTACCCATATACCTAAACTAGTACCACTCAGTGATTCAAGCATCACACTTTTGTTTTGAGGGATGCGAAGGCTTACAAAACTAGATTCGAATTTATGCGAATCATTATGATCCATATAACTTCTTTCTTTGTGTTCAGGATTGATAACTCCAAGTTCCATCATAAGCTGACATCCGTTACAGATTCCTAAAGATAAGGTGTTAGGACGCGCATAGAATGCATCCAATGTCGCTTTGGCTTTAGGGTTGAACAAAATACCGCCAGCCCAGCCTTTTGCCGAACCCAGTACGTCGCTATTTGAGAAACCACCACAGAAGACAATCATTTGAATATCTTCTAGTGTTTCACGACCTGAAGTCAAGTCGGTCATAGTCACATCTTTTACGTCAAAGCCTGCAAGATACAGTGAATAAGCCATTTCTCGTTCACCATTTGTTCCCTTTTCACGAATGATAGCAGCCTTTATACCAGAAGCTTTACGGCGATCTTGTGAGATGCCATATGAAGCAAGAGTACCATCAAATGCCTTAGGCATATTCCAAGTTACCGGCTGTAGGTCGTAATGCTTGCGGCGCTCATCTGCCGTGCCATTCATGCTTTGCTTTTGGTCCATAAACCAACTTGCTTGATACCATGCATCACGAAGTGTCGCTACAGTAGTAGACAATAAGTTGTGACCTTCACGGTTGATGGTCAATTGAGCATCAATAGTTGCTTCACCCAATGTGGTGTACGCAACACCCGCTTCGCTCAAGACTTCTTCCAAACGGCCTGCATCTTTTGTTTGAACAAGTACTCCAGGGTTTTCAGCAAAGAGTATCTTTATAATATCTTCTTCAGCAAAGCCGTCTAAAGTAATGTTCGCACCGATAGCTGTTTGAGCAAAACACATTTCCGCGATAGCTGTGATCAATCCCCCAGCAGAAATATCATGGCCTGCTACAAGGTTGCCTTCGTTTATCAAAGTTTGTACAGCTTCAAAAGCATCACGGAAGTATTGAGGATTGGTTACTGTTGGTACATCGCTACCTACTTTACCTAGTGATTGTGCAAATGCTGAGCCACCTAGACGTAGGTTGTCAAAACTAAAGTCGATATGATAAATTGTAGCATCAGCAACATCTTGAAGAACCGGAGAAACGGTCTTTTTAACGTCGCTTACTTCGCCACCAGCAGAAACAATGACTGTTCCTGGAGAAATGACTTTTTCTCCACCTGGATATTTCTGAGTCATAGACAAAGAGTCTTTACCAGTAGGTACATTGATCTCAAGTGCACAACAGAAATCACTCAAGGCTTTCACCCCTTTGTATAGACGTGCATCTTCACCTTCTTGGCTACGGCATGGCCACATCCAGTTGGCAGAGAGAGATAGACTTTTCATGCCATCTGCAAGTGGTGCCCATACAATGTTGGTTAGTGATTCGGCTACTGCCAATACGCTTCCTTTTGCACTGTCTGCAAGAGCGGCTTGTGGAGCATGTCCGATAGCTGTCGCTATCCCCTTATTTCCACGGTAGTCTAAAGCTACAACCCCACAGTCACTAAGTGGTAATTGCAGTGGACCCTGACATTGTTGGCGGGCAACTTTTCCTGTAACAGAACGGTCTACCTTGTTGGTCAACCAATCTTTACAAGCGACAGCTTCTAAACGAAGCACATCTTTGATATATGTAGTGAGCTGAGTCGCATCATACTGAGGCATCTCATATGTGCGTTCCACAGTGTTGTCACGCATATACGTTTTAGGAGAAGACCCAAACATTTGTTCTACAGATAAGTCAAATGGACGTATGCCATCTGCTTGTTCAAAAGTAAAACGATGATCGCCAGTTGTTTCCCCAACAACATACATTGGAGCTCGTTCACGTTCAGCGATACGTCGCACGTGATCAATGGCATCTTCTTGAATCAGAAGTCCCATGCGCTCTTGGCTTTCATTGGCAATAATTTCTTTTGCACTCAGCGTCTTATCACCAATAGGAAGCTTGTCCATATGAATCAAACCACCACTTTCTTCCACTAGTTCAGACAAACAATTGACGTGTCCTGCACTACCATGATCGTGGATAGAAACGACTGGATTATTTTCTTCTTCACAAAGGGCGCGAATGACATTATTAGCACGTTTTTGCATTTCTGCATTGGCGCGTTGCACTGCATTCAGTTCTATACCTGAACTGTAACGTCCTGTGTCTACAGAAGATACAGAACCACCACCTAAACCAATGCGATAGTTGTCACCACCGATAACGACCACTTTATTACCAGCTTCAGGCTTGCCTTTTAAGCAATCACGTTTAGGACCATATCCTACACCTCCTGCAAGCATAATGACTTTGTCAAATCCGTATTCGACACCATGTTCTTGGTGCTCAAAAGTAAGCACGGATCCACAGATTAGTGGCTGCCCAAATTTATTACCAAAATCAGACGCACCGTTAGATGCTTTGGTTAGAATCTGTTGTGGAGTTTGGTATAACCATTTTCTTACTGGTAGTATTTCCTCCCAAGTAGATGCTGTTTTACGCATACGTGGGTAACTAGTCATATATACAGCGGTACCAGCAATAGGCCAAGAGCCTTTACCACCTGCCATACGGTCGCGAATTTCTCCACCTGTACCAGTAGAGGCTCCATTAAATGGCTCTACAGTAGTAGGGAAATTATGTGTCTCTGCTTTTAGAGAAATCACTGACTCGATATCACGAATCACGAAATAGTCAGATTGGCTATGATCAGCTGGAGCAAATTGTTCGACAATAGGACCATTAGCAAAAGCCACATTGTCTTTGTAAGCTGAGATAATTTTGTTGGGGTTTTCTTGCGTGGTCTTTTTTATCATTTGGAAAAGAGAAGATTCCATCTCTTTGCCATCAATGATAAAAGTCCCTCCAAAAATCTTATGACGGCAGTGCTCTGAATTGATTTGAGCAAAACCAAAAAGCTCCGAGTCTGTAAGTTGTCGTCCCAATTGTGATTCGACATCACGTAGGTAAGCAATTTCTTCTTCACTCAGAGCTAGTCCTTCAGCTTCGTTGTAGGCTTCAATGTTGTCAATGTATTGGATAGGAGCAGCCGTTACATCATGTACAAAAATGTCTTGATTAAGTTGTTCGTAAACACGTTGGAGCATTGGGTCATGGTCGGCTTCTGCAGATTCAACTGGGAAGTATTCCTCAATACGCTCTAGGTACTGCACACCCATGTTGTTTGCTATCTCTACAGCATTAGTACTCCATGGTGTAATCATTTCGCGACGAGGTCCTATAAAAGTACCCGCTACTTGTGTCTGATCCATTAGTTGGGCATCGCCAAACAGCCAGCATAGCTTCTTAATGTCTTGAGCATCAATCAGTTGCGTAACTTGTGTAGCAATTACCACATCCTTCTTGGTTTTAAAAAATAAAATCATTGTCAGGGTTTGTTTTTGTTTGATTTGCCGAAGGGGCGGAATTTTCGCGCAAATATACTGCTTTTTTTGTGTTATTCCTCGCGTATGTAAGGTATTTTTCCGATATTTGCCGCATGATTAGTGTGTTACTCCTTTTTTTGAAGTGCTTTTTAGTAGGCGTTATCGTATCTGCTCCCATGGGTCCTGTGGGAGTTCTTTGTGTACAACGTACATTGAACAAGGGACGATGGTACGGTTTTGTGACTGGATGTGGTGCGGCTTTAAGCGATCTTATATATGCAGCTGCAACAGGATATGGCATGAAATGGGTCGACCCATTAATCCATACGCATCGCTTATGGTTGCAAGTATTTGGTAGTCTTTTATTATTTGGATTTGGCTTGTATATGTTCTTGTCTAATCCAATAAAAAGTGTGCGCCAACCCTCCAAGCAGCGTGACGGGTATTGGCACAATGGAGTAACAGCCTTCCTCGTGACTTTTTCCAATCCTATGATTCTCTTGTTATTTATAGCTTTGTTCGCACGTTTCGATGTGACTTTGCATGTCTTACCTGATTTTCAGAAAATGATTGCTTATGCAATGATCATAACTGGTGCTTTGCTCTGGTGGTTTGTCCTAACGACTGGAGTGAATATGGTAAGAGAACGCTTTAATTTGCGAGGTATTTTTCTGATTAATCGCACAATGGGAGCGGTTGTTATGATAGCAGCCGTTATCGGCGTACTGTTTACTCTATTCGCATAGTGAAACTAATCGACTCTATTATTATAGATATTTTAAACAATGTATATTTCCGAGAAACTAAGAAAAGAAAACCAATCAGAATACCTTTTATATCTTTGGAGTGTAGAAGATATGATAAGGAGTTGTGAACTCGATATCGAGATCTTGCGTGAACGCGTGGTAAAGCCTTACCGGCTTTCAGCGGAACAAGAGGAAGCCTATGTGGAGTGGTTGCAGGATCGCATTAATATGATGCGTGATGAAGGAGTTGCTGAAAACGGGCATTTACAAATTCATCGCAATGTCATGATTAAATTGTCTGACTTACATCAACAATTATTAGCTTCTACAAAATTCCCGTTTTACAATGGTGCTTATTATAAGGCTTTGCCATTCATCGTAGAATTTCGTGCAAAAAGTGAAGCCGAAAAACGTGGGATAGGGGAAGTTGAAAGTTGTTTTGAAATGCTATACCAAGTGATGATGCTTCGTTTGCATAAACAAGAAATTACTGAGCAAACGATGAAGGCATTAGAACCTATTCAGAATTTTATTTCATTGCTAGCCAATTATAAAGAAAAGGATGATGTCGGTGAATTGAAATTTGATTAAATCACAATACTAATATATAACATTAATTCTATATGAGATTTCTTGTAACGGGAGCGAATGGACAACTTGGTAACGAGTTGCGCACATTGTCCGAGATGCCAAATTATTCTGAACATACGTATTACTTTACTGATGTCACAGAACTGGATATCTGTGATGAAAAAGCACTTTTCGATTTTTTTTCTACTCATGAAGTCGATGTAGCAATTAATTGTGCAGCATATACAGCGGTAGATAAAGCAGAGGAAAATGAAGCGTTGTGTGAAAAAATCAATGCAGTAGCTCCTCAATTATTAGCACAAGCTGCACAGGCACATGGCGCACGTGTCTTGCAAGTATCTACCGATTATGTGTTTGATGGTACACATTGTCGACCATATTTAGAATCTGATGATACTGCTCCAGTTTCAGTTTATGGACGCACAAAACTTGCTGGCGAGGAAGCGGTGATGAACTTTTGTCCTTTAAGTGCGGTTGTTCGCACGGCTTGGTTGTATTCAACGCATGGAAATAACTTTGTGAAAACGATGATTCGTTTGGGGCGTGAGCGTGAGGAACTCAGTGTCGTGGCAGATCAAGTGGGGACTCCAACTTACGCAGCTGATTTGGCCGAAGCACTTCTGACGATGGCTATTCAAGGCATACAACCTGGCATCTATCATTATACCAATGAAGGAGTGGCTTCATGGTATGATTTTACGGTGGCCATCCATCGCTTAGCCGGTGTGAATAATTGCAAGGTTAAACCTATTCGTACAGAAGATTATCCTACACCAGCAGCGCGTCCAGCTTATTCTTTGTTGAGTAAAACAAAAATAAAAACAACATATAGTTTGGAAATTCCTCATTGGGAGGAGGCCTTGAAGTTGTGCATCAAGCGACTTGAAAGCTAATTCTGACTTTTTATACGTATATATAATATAGAATAATATAAATTCATGGCGAACGAAAATGAAATCAGCAGAAGAAGAACTTTTGCGATTATTTCTCACCCCGATGCGGGTAAAACGACGTTGACCGAAAAGCTCCTACTTTTTGGTGGACAAATCCAAGTAGCGGGTGCGGTAAAAAACAACAAAATTAAGAAGTCTGCTACGTCCGACTGGATGGAAATAGAGAAACAACGTGGTATTTCTGTGACAACTTCTGTGATGGAATTTGATTACAACGATTATAAAATCAACATTCTTGATACGCCTGGTCACCAAGATTTTGCCGAAGATACCTTCCGTACACTGACTGCTGTAGACAGTGTAATTATCGTTGTCGATAGTGCGAAGGGGGTAGAGGCTCAAACACGCAAGCTGATGGAAGTTTGTCGTATGCGCAATACTCCAGTGATTATCTATGCCAACAAAATGGACCGTGAAGGTAAAGATCCGTTTGATCTTCTTGATGAATTGGAAGAGGAGTTGAAGATTGGTGTACGTCCACTTTCATGGCCTATTGAACAAGGTCCTCGTTTTAAGGGAGTCTATAATCTATACGAGAACAAGTTAGATTTATATCAGCCTGATAAACAAATCATGACTGAAAAAGTGGAAGTTGATATAAAATCGGCTGAACTAGATGCGCAAATTGGAGAACAATCTGCTAATAAATTACGTGAAGATCTTGACTTAATTGAAGGGGTGTATCCCGCCTTTGATCGTGACACTTATTTAGCAGCAGAGGTCGCACCCGTTTTCTTTGGATCTGCATTGAATAACTTTGGTGTACAGGAACTGCTTGATTGTTTTGTTGAGATTGCTCCTAGTCCGCTACCCATCGAGGCAATAGAGCGTACAGTGGATCCTGTAGAAGAAAAATTTACTGGATTTATTTTTAAAATAACTGCCAACATTGATCCAAATCACCGTTCGTGTGTCGCATTTTGTAAGATTTGTAGCGGCAAGTTTGTACGCAACACTCCTTATTTGCATGTACGACATGGTAAGAATATGCGTTTCTCTAGTCCAACTCAATTTATGGCACAGCGTAAAACAACTGTGGATGAGGCCTATGCTGGAGATATTATCGGTTTGCCTGATACAGGTACCTTTAAAATTGGAGACACATTGACTTCAGGTGAAAAACTTCATTTCAAAGGGTTACCAAGTTTTTCGCCATTGATGTTTAAATATATTGAGAATGCAGATCCTATGAAGCAAAAGCAGTTTGCTAAGGGAGTTGATCAATTGATGGATGAGGGGGTTGCTCAGCTGTTTGTTAATCAGTTTAATGGTCGTAAGATTATTGGTACAGTAGGACAACTTCAGTTTGAAGTCATTCAATATCGTCTTGAACATGAGTATAACGCATCTTGTCGTTGGGAACCCTTGTCTTTATTTAAGGCGTGCTGGATTGAGAGCGATAGTGAAGAAGCATTAGAGGCTTTCAGAAAGCGTAAATACCAATATATAGCAAAAGATCATGAAGGTCGTGATGTGTTCTTGGCCGATTCAAATTATGTATTGCAAATGGCACAAAATGATTTTAAAGATATTCGTTTTCACTTTACGTCAGAGTTTTAGCTATTGGGTATTGCCTGAGTTTCAAGGCTTGGATCTCTAAATTTAAGGCTTAAATTTCAGAATTCAAGGCAGGAAATCTAGCATATAAAGAAGTCATTTGACTGTGAATGGTTAAAAAACTGACTGTCAGTATATTTAAGACTAAAATAATAGGGCTTTCTCTTTGTGTATTCAAGAGAAAGCCCTATCTTTGCGCCCGAATTAGAGTGTATCAATATAATGTCTAACTCAATTAACGTAACAACAACAATTTATTAATGGAAAATTTAAAGAATGTAGCCCCTCTTGCAGAATTCGATTGGGACTCTTACGAAAACGGTGCACAGAATGAAGCTGTAAGCCAAGAAGAACTAGAAAAGGTGTACGAAGGTACCCTTAACAACGTTACTGACCGTGAGGTCATTGATGGTACGGTGATTGCAATGAACAAGCGTGAAGTCGTTGTTAACATCGGTTTTAAATCAGACGGTATCATTTCAATGAATGAATTCCGTTACAATCCTAACCTTAAAGTAGGCGATACTGTAGAAGTATACGTTGAAAATCAGGAAGACAAGAAAGGCCAATTGGTACTTTCTCACCGCAAGGCTCGTCTTGCACGTTCTTGGGATCGTGTAAACGCTGCGCTTGATAACGAAGAAATTATCCAAGGTTACATCAAATGCCGCACTAAGGGTGGTATGATCGTTGATGTATTTGGAATCGAAGCGTTCCTTCCAGGTTCGCAAATCGACGTGAAGCCAATTCGTGATTACGATGTATTTGTTGGTAAGACTATGGAATTCAAGGTTGTTAAGATCAACCAGGAATACAAGAACGTAGTGGTATCTCACAAAGCATTGATCGAGGCTGAACTAGAACAACAGAAGAAAGAAATCATCTCTAAGCTTGAAAAGGGTCAAGTACTTGAAGGTACAGTTAAGAACATCACTTCTTACGGTGTGTTTATCGACCTTGGTGGCGTAGATGGTTTGGTACATATCACAGACCTTTCTTGGGGCCGCGTAAGCGATCCACACGAGGTTGTAGAGCTTGACCAAAAGTTGAACGTTGTTATCCTTGATTTCGATAACGATAAGAAACGTATCGCTCTTGGTATCAAGCAATTGACTCCACACCCATGGGATGCTCTTTCTGAAGAGTTGAAGGTTGGTGATAAAGTGAAGGCCAAAGTTGTTGTCATGGCAGACTATGGTGCATTTATCGAAATCGCTCCAGGTGTAGAAGGTCTTATCCACGTATCAGAAATGTCTTGGTCTCAACACCTACGTAGTGCACAAGACTTTATGAAGGTTGGTGATGAAGTAGAAGCTGTAATCTTGACTCTTGACCGTGACGAACGTAAGATGTCTCTTGGTATCAAGCAACTTAAGGCTGATCCATGGGAAGCTATCGAAGACAAATATCCAGTAGGTTCTGTTCACGAAGCACGTGTACGTAACTTTACTAACTTCGGTGTATTTGTAGAGATCGAAGAAGGTGTTGATGGTCTTATCCACATCTCTGATCTTTCTTGGACTAAGAAGGTGAAACACCCATCTGAATTTACTTCTGTAGGTGCTACAATTGAAGTGAAAGTTCTTGAAATAGATAAAGAAAACCGTCGTCTAAGCCTAGGACACAAGCAACTAGAAGAAAATCCTTGGGATCAATATGAAGATGAATTCGCATATGGTACTGTTCACACAGGTACTATTGTTGAACTTCTTGACAAGGGTGCTGTAGTTAAGCTTGCTGAGGGTATCGAAGGTTTTGCAACTCCTAAGCATTTGGTTAAGGAAGATGGTTCAGCCGCAGTACTTAACGAGGAATTAGACTTCAAAGTAATCGAATTCAACAAAGATTCTAAGCGTATCATCCTATCTCATAGCCGTATTCACGAAGATAAGGCTAAGGGTGAAGAACGTGCAGAACGTCGTGCTAAGCGTGCACAAGCTCCACGTAAACCACAACAAGCAGCAACTGCTGGTATTCAAAACCAAGCTGCTTCTACAACTCTAGGTGATTTGGACGCATTGGCTCAATTGAAGCAACAACTTGAAGATGATAATGATTAATCATTGCCCACTCAAGTAGTTATATAAATATAAAGGGAGTTCCTTCGGGAGCTCCCTTTTGTATATTAGGACAGTATATTTGTGGATGTAGTAGAATTTAATTATCTTGCATCCAATAACTAATAAAGTAGATATTTAGTGCAGAAATTTGATGTTCATATATTAGGATGTGGTTCAGCTAAGCCCACTACTCGTCACAATTCCAGTTGCCAAGTTGTAGATGTAAGAGATAAGTTGTTTATGATTGATTGTGGGGAAGGTGCACAGGTACATTTTCGCCGCAGCCATTTACATTTTAAACGCTTAAATCATATTTTTATATCCCATTTACATGGCGACCATTGTTTTGGCTTGATAGGACTAATCTCAACCCTTGGCCTTTTGGGACGTACAGCAGATTTGCATATATATGCTCCTAATCCGTTGCCTGAATTGTTAAAACCACAGTTGGCTTTTTTTTGCGATGGACTTAGTTATAGAGTGAAGATTCATCCATTTTCAACTAGGCGTAGTGAAATCTTATATGAAGACCGCTCTTTATTGATTGAAACAGTTCCTTTGTTACACCGTATGCCTTGCTGTGGGTTTATATTTCGAGAAAAAGCCACCAAATACCATCTTGATCCTAGTGCAAAAGAGAAGTATCAGTTGCCCCTTTATGCCATACATGCTATAAAGGCTGGAGAAGATTATGTCATGCCATCAGGTGAAGTGATTCCAAATAGTGCTTTAACATTGCCCATGAAACCTGTGAGAAGTTATGCATACATTAGCGATACGGCTTATAAACCAGATATTGTACCTCGACTAAAAGATATCGATTGTCTATATCATGAAGCTACATTTTTGCATGAACGCCTAGGGCGTGCAGTCGTTACTCAACATAGTACAGCTTTACAAGCGGGTTTAATAGCAGATGCTGCGGGATGTAAGAAATTGGTTATAGGACATTTCTCAGCTCGATACCATGATGAGAGCGTCTTGTTAGAAGAAAGCAAAACGGTTTTTTCTAATACAGAACTTGCAAATGAAGGGATGATAATTAACGTGTAGAGTCTGTTGTAGTCGTTCTCTTTTTTATGTGTACTCTGTTATTTTGATTTTCTTAGTACTAGTAAGGAATCAGGAAGTATTTCGCAGTTAATTATGTCTGGCATGATGCGTGCTTCTCCATCAATATGAATGGGGGATTCTTTTTGACGACTGATTTGAATGGAACGGGCTCTATATGTCTCTACTCGATAATTTTGAGATAGGGTTTTATTAAAAAGCTGTAG
>ERZ795048.1698-NODE-1698-length-19183-cov-22.676234_pt1 | contig 19183 bp, 18 predicted proteins | sample MGYA00375132_ERZ795048 | MGnify/ENA primary metagenome ERZ795048 (study PRJEB30177, sample SAMN05720225) | activated sludge metagenome | isolation source: Anaerobic digester | place: Hong Kong | collected 2014-12-17 ...
ATACAAAAAAAACAGCCATTTGGCTGTTTTTATTTATGCAGGATCAGAATCATTTCCCTGAGGGCTTTGGCGGCTGCGGCATTGGATGCGCCTGACGGATCAAGATAGGGAGAAAGTTCCACAATGTCGGCTCCAACGACATTTTCCAGTTTGGCAAAGACATCGAAGGCTCCAAGAAGTTCCTTGAACGTGATGCCGCCGGGTTCGGGAGTGCCGGTACCCGGAAAGACCGACGGATCGAGTATATCCAGATCGATCGAGATATACACCGGGGCGTTTTTGATTATTTCAGGTAAATTTTCAATTCCGTCGAGATCGTATTTTTGTTGGAAAACATGACCGCTTTTCGCAAATAGGAATTCGTCTCTGTCTCCGCTTCTGATGCCGTATTGATAGATGCGGCCATCGCCCAGAAGGTCGTGGCAGCGTCTGATGACGGTTGCGTGGGAAAACTTCATGCCGAAGAACTCTTCGCGTAGATCCGTGTGGGCATCAAGATGAATCAGAAACAGATCCGGATATTTTTCATGGTAGGCTTTTACCACCGGATATGTCACCAGATGTTCTCCGCCCACCATCATGGTTTTCTTGCCGTCTTTGATTATTTGGCTGGAAACGTCATAGATTTCTCCGAGGGCGCCTTCCACATCTCCGATCGGCAGATCGAGATCACCAATATCGCATGTATTGTAGTCTTTCAGGCTTTTGTCGCAATACGGACTGTACCACTCGACTCCGATGGAATCGACTCTTATAACATTACCGGCGAACCTTGTGCCCGGACGGAAAGAAGTGGTCGCATCCATGGGCGCGCTGAAAAGAACGACATCAGATTCCTCGTATTTCGATTTGCAACTTTGAAACGAAAGATCAACTTTTTCAAAAATCATCGTCGTCACCTTCCCATTTTATCCAATGTTCCTTGTCGATGATCCGGACCTGACCGTTGTCTAGTTCGCTATGGATCACCGATCCTTTTTTCAAATAGAATTCGATATCGTCGATCACATCCTGGGTAATGACTTCCCCCGGAATCAAAAGCGGGATACCCGGAGGATAAATCATGATGGATTCGGCACTGATTTCATCGTAGGCTTCCGCCAATGGGACCTCCAGTTTCGGAGCGTGATAGGCATCGCGCGGACGGACGTATGTTTCCGGAAACTGATAGGAAAATTTAATTTTAGGCAGCCGGTTTCTGATTTTATAATACCGGCGGGATAAATCCTTGAATGCAAAGAAAAGATTTTCGAGATCATCCTGGGTGTTTCCGATAGTCAGAACAGCCAAAACGATATGTGATTCCGCCAGTTCCAGCTGGATGTTGTAGTTTTTACGCATTTTCTGGTAGACTTCGAATCCGGAAAGACCTAGATCAGATACTTTGACAACAATTTTTGTGAGATCGAAATCAAAGCCGTTTCTTTCGGTGATGTAATCGCGGTCTACCACTTTGATTCCCGGGACTGTCCGCAGATTGTCACGAAGTTTTTCAGCGGCGGCAATAAGCTTGGCTATTCGGTCCTTTCCCTCGAAATAAAGGGTTTTGCGGGATGAATCAAGACTTGCGATCAATAGCGAACTTGGCGATGTGCTTTGCAGCATGTTCAATGTCGCTTCCAATCTGATGTGGTCGATCCGGCCGCCTTTGGTAAGAAGAACCGAACTCTGCGTAAGGGACCCGCAAGTTTTGTGAAAAGAAGAAGCGCTGATGTCGACGCCGGCATCCATGGCACTTATGGGAAGAAGATCGGAGAAATAAAACTGGGTTCCGTGCGCTTCATCCGCCAACACGACTATATCGTGTTCGTGGGCAAGCGCAGTGATCTTTTCAATTTCCGATACTACTCCGAAATAAGTGGGATTTATAATGAAAAGCGCTTTGGCGTCCGGATGTTGTTCAATAGCTTCCTGATAGGTTTCCAGGCTGACACCGTTTGCGATTCCGAGTTCGGAATCGATATCCGGTTTGACGAATATCGGCATGGCTCCGCTTAGAATAAGAGCGTTGATGACGGATTTGTGGACGTTGCGCGGAAGAATTATTTTATCGTTGGCACGGCATATCGCCATGATCATCGACAAAATGCCGACAGTGGTTCCGTTGACCAGAAAATAGCATTTGTCCGCATGACAGGCTTCAGCCATGAGTTTCTCGGCTTCCCTGATGACTCCGGTCGGTTTTCCTAAAGTGTCAAGTCCGATCGGGGCGTTCGAATCAAGGGCATATGTGTTTATACCGGTAAAATCCATCAAGTCGGTTTTTATTTTGCCAAGTTTGTGGCCGGGTACGTCGAATGAGGATACGTTCTTCATGGCGTACTCTTCAAGTTTGGTTACAAAAGGTGTTTTTTTCTGTCTGTCTTCCTTCACAATTCGTTATGACCGCCTTCCGTAGCAAGTATCAAAATGCATAATGAATAATAACATATATCTAACAAATACAAAAGTATAATATTTGGATTTTCGGAAGAATTTTTTCCTTTTCTTTTTCATAGATTATGATATAATAACTAATGCGGTATCTATGCGGTTGTGGCGGAACTGGCAGACGCGCTATCTTCAGGCGGTAGTGTCAACGACGTGTGGGTTCGAATCCCATCAACCGCACCAGACCGATTGGGCTATAGCCAAGTGGTTAAGGCATCGGACTCTGACTCCGAGACCGAGAGTTCGAATCTCTCTAGCCCTGCCAGCTAAAATCAAGACGGAAAAAGCAAATGGCTTTTCCGTCTTTTTTTTATCTTATAATTATGTTTTTATAGGAAAAGCGAAGAAAATCCTGCCATATCGATGGGGGCAAGACATTTCTTCGCTTTTCAGGGAAAACAGTTATCGGAGAATAAAAGGGTGCAAATATAGTGTTTTTGGAAAATGATTCGTGTTATAATGTTTCTTGAGGAAAATGTTAGTAGATTATGTCAGAAGGACCGGCAACTCAAAACCGGAAATCAACTTATGCCTGCAAAGACTGTCTGTATTCCAACAAGATTCCATACGCTTTTCTGTGCATGCTCTTGTTGAAAACATATTCATCGCTGTTGATCTTGTCGATTTCATCGCTATACCAGTCAATCACCTTGTCAAGCACGATTTTGGTGGTGTCGACATCGTTATGGCGTATAGCCTTCTTCAATTCCGTTGTATAGCCTACCATGAACGGATTTCTAGTATAGGTGTGTATCGTTCCGATTATTCCACCTAGTTCAACCATGAATTCTTGTCTCTGCATACTTTTTTACCGTCCTTTGCTAGATTTCGATGATCTTCGCTAATGAATAATTAGCGAGCGATGTATTCGGGTTCGCCGGAATCTTCGAAGTCAACCAAGACGATCTGATTGTTATCTACATGTGCTTTTTGAACCATATAGGCTTTTCCCAAGCCGATGAATGCCATTACCACGAGAGCTGCTAAAAAGATTCTAACCAAGTTTTTCATAATTAATACCTCCCTTTTCGCTTATATGATAACGCAAAAAAAATATAAAAAACAGCGCAGATATGTCGTATTTTTTGGCAAAAATGGGTGATAATGCATGAATTCTATGGAAATTAGCAATTATTTGGAAAAAATACGCTACGGGAGAAAAATCTCACAGGAAGATTTTGTCGACGGAGTTGTTTCTTTGCGACAATATCAAAGGTACCGGAGCGGAGAATGTGAGATAACATACGAAAAAATTGAACAATTCGCAAATAAATTAGGAATTCCATCAAAAAAGCTAATGCATGAATTTGAAAGGGAGAGTTCACTTCAATATAAGCAAATAAACGATTTCTATAACGCCGTTGTTAATAAAGATTTACACAAGGCGCAAGATATTAAGCAAATTCTTGAAAAAGACTTCATTTTAAACGAAGATAGAAAGTTATACTTCCAGCACGCTCTCATCATGTACGATTACTTCATGGGAAGAAAATCCAAGGACGAGACGATGTATTTGACTGCCCAATTGATCAATTATCCGCTAGTTCTCAAGCAAAACTTTTTTACGGATATCGAAGTGTTGATTTTAAGCTTTATGCTCAGTATCGTGGAGAAAGATCAGCAAAAGAAACTTCTTAAGAAGTTGACTTCCCTTTTCGATACAGGAGAAAACATCATGAGCGGAGACAATGATGCGATTTATTCTCTGATCCTGATGCGCCTTTGCAAACTTCACGGAGTGCAGAAAAATTACGCCAAAGTTGTAGATTTGTGCGAAAAGGGTATTCAGAGAGGCACGACTTACGAATACTATTATATGCTAGAATACTTTTTTTACTATAAGGCGCTCTCACATTTCAAGCTAGAAGAGTATGATTCTTACGAAGAAGCTCTGTTCAGGTGCTATAATGTCCTGCATATGGACGGAAACAGGAAAAAGATTGAAAAGTTCACAAAACTGATTGAAAAGGACTTCGACATCAACTTCGACATGTTCATGATGAAATACCTGAAGAAAAACATTTTATAAATAAAAAAACCTCAGAAAATCGGTCAAAAAAGGCCGATTTTTTTTCATTATGTCAAAAAGTACGACATATCCGCGCTGTTTTAAGGTATTTACTAATTATATAATAATAATGGAGAACAATTAAAAAGGGAAGTAATGATCTGTTTTTGGCTATGCTGAAGCCGAAAAGTAGAAAAATACGTCAATGAATACAATGGAGATTTTCCGGACTATCATTCAATAGAATTCGGAAATGAGTGATCGACATGAAGAAAGATTATCTTATCGGCAAAAAGCGTTATGTTTTCTACACGTTGGGATTGATACTGTATCCCACTTTTGTGCGTTCAGGAAACGACAGCCTGTTTGTCAATTTGATTCCGATTATCATCATCGGCTCAGCAGTTATCTTCTCGATCATCAATCACTTCTTCCTGTATTCCATGGAATCGAACTGGTACGAGGAAGAAATCGAAATGAAACACAACGATCTGTTCATCGCCAAAGGCAGAAAAAAAATCCGGGTCAATCTGGAATACGTTAACAATCCGATGATCCCGATTCCAAGCGCTGCATCTTGCGGATACTTGTATTCATACTATTACAATGACGGTATCGGGACTTCGTCGCTGATATCGCATAACAATGATAGTATTATCGGTGCCGAAAAGAAAGAAAACACCAAAAAAGCCAAAAAAGCCATTCCTGACCTGTTATTCAATTTTGACAGAAGAGGCTTTGTCAGATTCGTTACCGAAGAAACAGCTTCTACTTACGGTATGAAACTTGAGGATTTTTACGGAAAGAATTATCATTCGTTGGAAAACCTCTTCGGAATTGATTTCGATATATGGATGGAAAAACTTAGATCGGAAGGCCATTGCCAGAGTACTGTCGAAGTCGAAGAAAAAGGACAAAGGATCTGGATATACTGGAGTTTTGAAGCGATTACGGACGGGAAGAACGAAATCGAAATGATAATCGCTACCGGTCATGAGATCACAGACATTATCGTTACAGGACAGGTCAAGGATCGAATCCACGATCAGCTGACCGGACTTCTTAACCAGCAAGGACTTTATGAAACATTAGCGTGTCTACGCAATGTGAGAAGAGCAACAATGTTCTTTATCGATCTGTGGAATTTCACCAGAATCAATGATTATTACGGCTACCACGCCGGCAACGAGATAATCGTGAAGATAGCCGACGAACTCAAGGATTGGCAGGATGGCAATTATATAATTTCCCGTTTTTCTGGAGATCGTTTCATTGTTGTCATACTGAATGAGAAAGCAGATTCGTTAGAAGAGATGCTTGCAAATCTTCGCAAAATGGTTTCGAACACATACAGAATCGGTGATCAGATCATCCAGATTGACAAGCGGATCGGTTATGCTTCATATCCGGACAACACTCTACAACTTGACAAACTTATTCCGATGGCATCGCTGGCGATGCAGCAAAGCAAACCGGAGAATCAATTTACCATCATTCGTTATGAAAGATACATGGGCGAAGCCCTGAAGAAAAACATCGTAACGGCAACCAAACTAAAAAAAGCCCTGGATGAACATAAAATCGAGGTTCACTTCCAGAAGACTGTTGATTCGATCACCAAGGATGCCGTTTATGTCGAAGAACTTGCTCGTTGGAATGATTCCGAACTCGGATTCGTATCTCCGCTCGTCCTTTTCTCAGTTGCCAAGGAATTCAACTTGCTTGAACAGCTTGACAAATACATGATAGAAGAAGCCGTCAGATCATTCTCGATCATCAGGACAAAACCGGAGTACAGCAAGACCAAACTCACCGTGAACCTGGCTCCCGGATCATTTATGGATTACAGATTCCTGAATTATTTGAATGACTCGGCGGATAAATACCATGTCGAGCATAGCGATATCTGCATTGAGATCTCCGAGGCGACATTCATCAACAGTCTTGACGAATGCAACATCCGAATCGCTTCCTACAAAAATGACAATTACCTGATAGCCCTGGATGATTTTGGCAAGGAATACTCGTCTCTGGCGATTCTGGAATGCGTTGCTTTCGATATCATCAAGATCGACAAGATATTCATCGACCATATCTTCGATAAGAAGAATCAGGAAATCATCAAGATGATCAAGAACATCGCTGATATCGGTCAGAAAGAGATAATCTCCGAAGGAGTGGAGACCAAGGATCAAAGCGATACCCTGTTGAATCTTGGCTGTCCGCTTCAGCAAGGATATTTCTATCACAAGCCAGAAAAACTTACATGATAAAAGCACAGGCGCTTCCTTTATATTTGGCAATGTATCAAAAAAATATCACATTCCCGGTGTGATATTTTTTTATTCTTTTTTAGTCTTCTGTCACCGACTTGACATATTCGCTGGTCATGGTGATGTTGAGATTCCCGTTTTTGACCCGTAAATCGTCGATAAACTTCTTTTGATTGCTTTCGCTTTTCATGTTGATGTAATATGTCAGTTCGAAAGTGGTCCCGAAATCCATTGTTTTGACCTTGTGAAGCTTGTAGCTTTCCAAGTATTTACTGAAAACCTGATCGAAAGCATTCGGATAATTAAGACTCTCGGGAACGATTATTTTCAGTTTGGCTTTGGTCGCCTTTTCCGCATCGAATTTGACCAGGTTGAGAACGACGAGAATCAAAGAAATGAATACAGTTACAATGATACCGTAGCCGGTGTATCCCATGCCGACGATTAGGCCGATCGCCACGGAGGCGAATACATAGGTGATATCGCGAGTATCCGGAAGCGTTGATCTGAACCTGATCAGGGTGAACACGCCAGCCAAGCTGAAAGCCCTCGCGATGTTGTTGGATACAAGCATGATGATGATGGAAACAATTATCGGTAACATCAGAAGGGTTACGCAAAACGAACGGTCAAAGCCAAGCAGTCTGTGCGTCAGGGCGTAAATGCCGGTAAGCACGGCTCCGAGGATGGTGGCGAAAAGCATGACAAGCACGACATTGCCAAGAGTCAGGGTTTCAGTGTCAAGAACGAAAATACTTAGTAACATATCAAAATTCTCCTTTTAGTGTATTTTGGTAAGCCCGGCCAAACTTGGAGAAACTTTGATTTGCGAGCCCCAGTTCGGATAATTTGCGGACGAGCCATAACGGATAATTGTTTTCGGCTTTGATTTCCATCAGCCATTTGTCTGCCGGAATGACCGGCTGTCCTTCCAGATCCAATAAGGAAGGTTCGGTGTTTCTGTATAAGATGTCGTGATCGAATGTTACGCGGAAGTATGTTTCCCTAGCTGCGAAAGCCTGTCTCTTGTAACAGATGAAGTAGCTTGGCGTCAACGTGTTCTGTTCCAGCATGTACTCTATTTCGTTTGCGACTCGGTTAGTGAAGTAGTCGTCCGATAGAAAAGCCGGTATCTGTTTTGTCGCCACAAATTCCAACGCTTTGCCGTATCCTATGACGATGCGGCTTTTGTTTATGATACCATGATCCTTTTTCTTAATCTCGAGAAAAACGGGATCCGAGTCATTCTTTGGCGGTTCATAACACCTGATCCGCAGCTTTTCCTTGAACTTTGGTTTTTCCAGGGATTGTCTGATGACATTGTTGTCGGAAGTATCGAAATACAGACTGTAGACATTGTAACTTGCTCCGTTCGGAGAATGCGAATCAAAAGGCAGATAATGGGCAAGACAGCCAAACATGTCATTTTTCTGCTTTTCCGTAAGCAAGTACTTTTCCTCATATCTTGTGAATACGCTTTGGCTCATGGCGATCACCTGTACATGCTGCTTCCGACTGTGGAAATGGTCTGGCTTATCGAGAAGGTCGCATATTCGGTTCCTGCGACATAGGTGCCGCCGTCATAATATCCGTATATTTCGGTGGCGAAATCAGTCATATCGCCGCCGATATATATTGTGTATGAAGAACCGACATTAAGTTTTGGAGATGATACGAGAATAGATTGGTATGATTTACCAGGAGACAGAGTGGCAATGTTTTCTCCGTCTGCGCTTTCCAGGTGGAACATTCTGGAAGTCGTGGAGGACAATGTGATGAGAACGGTTGTCTGGGAAGAACCGGAACTGACGTTTTGCGCCATTCCCGATGATCCGGCGCATACCAGCAAGCCGCCATTGATCGTAAACGACCCGTCATAATCGATGGCGCCGTTGTCGCTTGATGTCGGACCGGCCACAAGCAATGCTCCCGAAGACATGGAAATCGATCCATTTATGTCTACGCCGTCGCCAATTGAATTGATATAAATAGTTCCGCCGGTGATTTTCAAAGAAGCGTTGCCGGATGACATTCCTCCTCCCGCATGCGGATCCCAAGCGAAAGTGCCGGAAGAATCCGTACCGTCCGCGCCGTTGATTCCATCGTCGCTAGAGTTGATGTAAATGAAACCTCCGGAAATTTCGAGCGAAAGCGATTCGATGCCTTCATAGGCTCTGGCAATGTTGAATGTGCCTCCGGATATTTCCAATGAAGTGTCGGAATGAATGCCATCGTCGCCAGAATAGATATCAAAGTTGCCTCCAGTTATCCGTAAATCGTCATTCGAGTGGATCGAATCGTCCTTGGAGTTGATTGTGAACTCTCCGTCCTTGATCATGATCAAGGACGTCGCTTTTATGCCTTTTCCGCTGACAGAGTCGATATTGGAGTTGCCTACCCCGGAAACAAGATTGTATGTTCCGGACGATATAACAACCTGGTTACTCGCATCTATGCCATCGCCATATGACGAAACGGAAAGTGTGCCGGAAATAAGTAAAACATTTCCGAGAGATGATTCATCGCTTTCCACGTGGATTCCGTCATTGTCGGATTCTAACGTTAGCGTCGTTTCTGTCATGGTAAATGAATTATTGGCTTTAATAGCATCATTATCGGCTAAAATCGCGATGTTGCCACCGGCGATCACCAGATCGTCGTTGGAATCAATACCGTTCTTGTAATTGGCATTTATCGTAAGGGAGCCGGAACCATTTATGGATAGATCGTCCGAACTAGAGATACAAGCTGAATGATCGTTCAAGGAAGAAGCGGAATCCGTCAGCGTGTTTATGGTTCCTTCGACAAGATTTATGATGGCTTTGTCGGCATTTGTTATCGTTATCGGAGCATCTTCGGAAGATGTCAGATCCAAACCGGACAAGACGAGAAAGACGTTATCTTCATCGCCAGCATTAACCACTATTCTGGCGTTCAAAGACGAACCGGAAAAAAGATAAACACCGGCAGTGTTTATCGTGACGATATTTTGGCTTATATTTACAACTCCGTTTGTCGAAGTTATTTCCGTGTTATAAAAAGTGATGGTGTCGTCAAAAGTATCGAAAGATACCCGAGTGTCGTCGGAATTCAATTGGTTAGTGATAATTGCGGTATCTGATCCGTCAAGCGTGCAGCCTGATAACAACAAGGCGATAATCAAAAGAAAAGCGAAACCGATGTTTCTTTTCATGATGGTCTCCCGTTAGTAAGAATGTGTAACTTGGATATGTATGATTATACAATGGAATTATTGCATTTATATGTTTAGATTGTGTTGTTTTAATGAATTAAATCCGTAATGGTGATAAATTTAAGCGAAAGGCCGGAAAGTGATTCCCGGCCTTTTCTATGATATATAGTAATGATATTGTCAGTTTTTATTTCTGGAAGTGTAAGTCGTATGAAGTAAATGATGGCTCTTATGACCGAGCGGTTTTTCAAGGTAATTCTCGTAAATGGATTTGATGGCGGGATTCTCGTGCGATTTGCGGATCGGCATGTCTTTGTCGACATTATAGGTGGCATCGATACGTTTCGAACGGATCTTGTTCACAGTGCCGTAAGGTTGTCCGCCGCCGCCGATGCATCCGCCCGGGCATGCCATAACTTCTATGAAAGCATAGGGGGAAGTGCCATTTTTTACCTGTTCGGCCAAAATGCGGGCTTTAGACAATGTGTGGCATACTGCGACTTTGACTTCCTGACCGCCAAGCGTGACAGTTGCTTCTTTGATTCCGTCAAGACCACGCAGGCCTTTGAAATCGAGGCTTTTCAGTTCTTCCTTGTTGACGACTTCGTAAACCGTTCTGACGGCGGCTTCCATGACACCGCCGGTGGCGCCGAAGATGGCGGCGGCTCCGGTGGTGATGCCGAAGGGAGCGTCGAATTCGGATTCCTTGAGATTTTCAAAGTCGATTCCGACCTGTCTGATCATTTTGCCGAGTTCGCGGGTTGTGAGAACGACATCAACATCCTGAATACCCTTATTAACTTGCATTTCTTCGCGTTTGCACTCATATTTCTTGGCTGTACAAGGCATGATCGAAACAACGAACAAATCTTTCGGGTTAACACCGATCTTTTCGGCGTAATATGATTTGGCCAAGGCGCCGAACATTTGTTGCGGCGACTTGCAGCTGGAGATATTCGGAAGAATTTCCGGGAATTCCTGTTCGGCAAAATTGATCCATCCAGGGCAGCAAGACGTCATCATCGGAAGCACGCCGCCCGTGGTAATGCGTTGGATCAGTTCGTTTCCTTCTTCGATAATCGTGAGGTCGGCGGTGAAATCGGTGTCGAACACTTCGTCAAAACCGAGAGCTCTCAAAGCGGAAACCAGTTTTCCGGTGACAACCGTCCCGGCGTTCATTCCGTTTTCTTCGCCCAGGGAAACCCTGATGGCAGGAGCGGTTTGGACTATCACATGTTTCGAAGGATCGTTGATCGCTTGGAAGACCAAGTCGGTATCATCCTTTTCAACGATGGCACCAACCGGGCAAACGCTCGTGCATTGTCCGCAGTAAGTGCAGAAGAGGTCATTGAGTTTACGGCCGAAAGCCGGCGTAATGGCTTCGGAAACACCGCGGCCCATGTATTCGAGAACATCGATTCCCTGGACTTCGCGGCAAACTTCGATGCAGCGTCCGCATTTTATGCAACGGTTGGGATTGCGGATGATCGAAGGATTGTCTTCATCGACAGGTTGCGGAAATTCCACATGGTCAAAAGGATTGTCGACGATATTGAGTCGGTTGGCAAGTTCCTGTAGTTCACAGTTCAGATTTTTCGGGCAACTCGGGCAATCGACATCGTGGTCGGCAAGAAGCAGTTGAGTGATCGTTCTTCTGGCGGTGATGACATCCGGTGTGTTGGTTTTTACTACCATACCGTCTTCACATATGGTGGAGCAGGATGTCGACAAACCGCGACGGCCTTCGATTTCGACGACGCAGACCCGGCATTCGGCTTTGATGCCGAGATCGGGATAATTGCATAATGTCGGGATATTGATTCCGTTGGCTCTGGAAGCTTCAAGAATCGTTGTTCCTTCCGGAACACTGACTTCGATATTGTTGATTTTCAAATTTATCATGGTGCGCCTCCTCACATTTCGTCTTTCGCCAGACGTTTTTCATATTCGTCCGGGAAATAACGCATTGTCGAAATGATAGCTGTCGGCGATGCTTGTCCGAGACCGCAAAGCGACGTGTTTTTCATGACGTTTGTCAATATGGAAAGAGTTTCAAGATCGGATTTGCGGCCTTTGCCTTCCACGAAACGATTGATGATCTTTAAGAGTTGGAGATTGCCTTCCCGACAGGGAGTGCATTTTCCGCAAGATTCATGAACAAAGAATTCCATGATTCTTTGTAAGATTTCGAACATGTCCGCACGTTCGTCAATGACGATCAGGGCGCCGGATCCGGCTTTAGCTGAGAAAACATCGAAATGGTCAAAATCGATCGAAAGGTCGATCATGCTTTCCGGAATGATCGGACCAGATGCTCCACCTAGTTGAACCATTCTGATTTTATGGCCACCATCGACTCCGCCACCGAGTTTATCGATAACTTCGCGTAAGGATAGTCCGAACGGAATTTCATAAACGCCTTTGTTCCTGACGTTTCCGCATAACGAAACAAGTTTGGTTCCGGTAGAAGTTGGAGTGCCGATCTTCTGATATTCGCTTCCGCCCATGAGAATGATGACGGGGATAGTTGCGAATGTTTCGACGTTGTTGATCTGAGTCGGTTTACCAAACAAACCTTTTTGGGTCGGGAACGGGGGTTTAACGCGACTGCGTCCGGGTTTTCCTTCGATTGATTCCAGCAAAGCGAATTCTTCACCACAAACGTATGAACCGGCACCGGAACGAATTTCGAGGTCGAAATCGAATCCTGCTCCGCAAATGTTTTTGCCGAGATAGTTGGCGTTTTTGGCGGCTTCGAGAGCGGTTTCAACTATTTTTTGGGCTTTCTGATATTCGCCGCGGATATATATATATCCCTTAGTGGCTCCGGTAAGATAAGCGTCAATGACCATGCCTTCGATCATGCCATGAGGATCGTTTTCCATAAGATAGCGATCCTTGAAGTTTCCTGGTTCGCCTTCGTCGGCATTGCAGACAAGATATTTGACATCGGCTATTTCTTTGGCAACTGATGAGATTTTAATAGCTAGAGGAAAGCCGGCGCCGCCGCGGCCCCGAACTTTTGAAGCCTGGATTTCAGAGATTGTTTTCTCTTTTCCATCGGCCAAAGCTTTTGCCAACGCTTTGTATCCGCCGTTGTCGATATAATCTTTGATTGAAAGCGGGTCGATGACTCCGCAACGCTTGGATACCAGTTTCATTTCCAACATTATGCCATCCTCCTGTATTCATCAATGATTTCTCTGACCTTTTTTAAAGTCAGACCGCAATATGTCTTCCCGGAGATTTCAATAGCCGGGGGATTGTCGCAACAACCGAGACATCCGGTGTATTCCAGCGTGAAAAGACCGTCTTTTGTCGTTTCTCCCATTTTGATTCCGAGCGATTCCTCGAGAGCATCCTTGATGGAGACCTGGGAATTGACAAAACACGGAACATCCTTGCAAACAAGGATGACATATTTGCCGCGGGGATTGAAAGAGAAGAACGAATAGAAGGAAATCACGCTGCAAATTTTACTTTCAGGAACGCCAAGGTAATCTGATATTTCCTTGACTTCCGATTCAGAGATGCTGTTGTCTTTCTTCGTATCCTGAAATTCCAACAGAATTTTAATCAGGCTGGATTCATTTCGGGGATACTTTTCCAAGATGTTTTTTAATGACATATTTCTCTCCTGTTCTCAATAATTATATATTTTTGTCGGACCGAACAAAAAAAAAGCAAACGAAGCTTTTCGTGAAAAGGTTGTATCAAGCATATGTGTAAAAGGCTTTAATCCTTTTCGAATTGTTCAGTCCGGCTTAATACCGAAAGAGTATTATGGACTTGACAATATTACAAGGGTTATTGATTTTTACTAGGTAATCCTCCTTTAAAAACGTCGTTTTTAACAATACTATTATCCGCTATTTAGCGGTTTTTGTCAACCTTATATATTAAGTAACATATGTCAAAAAGCACGTTTGAAGCATTTCTACCACCAGTTGCTTTATCTTTTTCTTAAAATCGCATATACTATGTTTGACGGATCCGGAAGAGAGAAGGTGACAAGGAATGCTCGACATGGTAAAAATTGGAAACAAACTATGCGAATTGAGACAAAAAAAGAATATGACGCAGGAAGATCTTGCCAATGTTCTGTTAGTGTCACATCAGGCGGTTTCCAAGTGGGAAACCGGAAAAGCCTTGCCATCGGTCGACACATTGGCGGAAATGACTTCGTTTTACAATACAAGCGTGGAAGAAATTCTTTGTTTATATGAAAGCATTACCCCCAAGGGCGGAGAAGAACTTTTCCGAGAACATTCCCGTGACTGGGTGATACACGAGACGGCGACAGGAAAAATCAAAGGCGTCGGATTGGAAAAAATCATTCACTTGCTGAGTCAGACCGAAAGGGAATACGCTTTGTACCTGATGACGGAGGAAGGAATCGAAATTGGCGACAACCTATGGCCAAGGCTGTCATACGATGAAAGGGCCTTCCTGATAAACAAGTACAGGGATAAAAAATATCCGTTGCAGATCGATCGCATCAATTCAATGATGACCGATGCGGAAAAAAGAAAATTATGGAGGTAAGAAAATGAATATCAAGAAAATGTTGCCATATCTGTGCAAAGAGGATCTCAACAGTCTTTTGGAAGCATGTGTAAAAGGCGAGATTACGGAAGAAGATTTCAAGGTGCCTTATCTGTACCCCTTCCTTGAACCGGAACAACTGATGACGGTTTTAAGAAGCGCTATGGAAGGAACGATAAACGTTTCGCCAAAGGGGATTCTGCCGTTTTTGGAAGAAGAACAGATCGATGAGTTGCTTAACGAACTACAAGAGACAGAAAACGATAAGCTCGCGGTCGATGATCTCCTACCGTTCCTCGAAGACAAACAAGTGAGAAAACTGTTTGGCGATATCTTGGAAAAATCGAAAAACAAAACAGAATGAATGAAATGAGGATGTCCGCAGGGCATCCTTATTTTTTTATTATATACGACGTTTTTCGAAAAAAACGCTGGATTTTATAACGGTTTCATTGTATATTATTTATCGCAAAGAGTGCAGGTGTAGTTTAATGGTAAAACCGTTGCTTCCCAAGCAACTGTTGGGGGTTCGATTCCCCTCGCTTGCTCCAGAGAATTCGAGGTTTATTTCAGAAATGGAATAAACTTTTTTTATGCATAAACAGCAAATATAAGAATAGTGAAGAATCTTATGATGACTCTGCCGGACTGTATTATATGCTAAAGCAAATAAAGAATGCAAAATTTGTCATTTATCGAAAAAAAACGATTTTATACCGGCTAATTTTATCAAACACTACAAATGACATAAAATGTCGTTTATTTAATATTTTTTTCAAATTTATTTTCATAAAATTATCAAATAAATGGTAAAAACGTCTTTTTCATACATAAAAATCAAATAAACAGAATACAAAGCTATAAGATGATGATATAATATAAACAATAATAGTATGCCCGATTTAGCCATGTTTCGGATGACCTACTATAAAAAATGATAATAAAGAATAAATATATTTATATGTTTAGCAAAGAAAAAACATTTTCATTTTGAAATTCAAAAAAGGTGAAAAAAATGCCGATTAAGAACGTCAAACTGCCTATCTATTTGTCGCGTCGGGAAAAAGACGGATTCGAAAAGAATTTTCTGCCTTTGTTAAGAACATCCGAATTGGTGGAAGTCAGGATGTATTCTTTGGAATATGACTGGATCATGGCTTCCAAGGATAGCCTGTTACAGTTTGTATCCCAGGGCGGGAAAATGCGTTTCATTGTTTCGCTTTGTCATCTTGACAACCGCGAAAAGGAAGCTTTCATGCTTCATCGGGATGATGAAGTCGAGTCAATAATAAAAAAAGAAATTGTTGACAGATTCAAGATGGATCTGCCGTTTTACGAGCAACGTTTTCTGCAATATCTGTCTTATCTTGTCGCAGCGGGAATATTGGAAATCGTAGTGTCGGTACCGAAACACGACCAGTATCCTCTTGACCAGATCATTTTTCTATCGGAAGGTAAGGATACCATTTGTTTCCATGGACCGTTTTTCGGACCGGTTGATCCACTTGATGCCACGGATATTTTCGTGTCATGGGACCAAAGAGATCATTTGAGGATTGATTCCTATAAAGGCGAGTTCGAAAGCGAATGGAGAAACAAAGCCGACAACGTATGGTGCGTACCGCTTCCGCAAAGCGTCAGGGCCGAATTTGCCAGCCTGGCCGTATCTTCAAGCCCGTATGAATATTTGTTCGAAGATCGTGTCAAATACCGGATGCGGGCAAGTCAGCAAGAAGCCATTGATTTGCTCGTATCATCTGACTGGAAAGGGATATTCACATTGCCAGACGGCTGTAATCAAATGATGACCTGCATGTTTGCCCTTGACCAGTATGCCGTCAGATATCCCCGTGCGGTCGCCTTGATCGTCGCTCCCAATTTGCATGCCATTGCCGAATGGGAGAAAATCGTCGCAAATAAGTATCCCGGCAAACAAAGATATTTTTTGACAAACGAAGAGGATGTCAGGGAAGTCGAACTGGGAGAAATTCTGCGTTTGAAACTCAAAGATGACTTCATTTTCGTGTTTGCTTCATACCGAGTGTTCGCCTCCGAGAATTTTCAAGCGGCTTTCCATAAAAACAAGAATTATTCGTTCTATATATTCGATGAATGCCATCTTTTGGTTGAAAGCAATGATTTCAAAGACTGCGAATATCTTGATAATAGCGCCAGAATCGGGCTTTCATCAACTCCGATGCCATGGCTTTCTGAAGATTCAAGAGATAAATTGGAACAAATCATAGGCAACGAACTGTCAAGCCAGCCCTTGAAGAATCTGCTTGGCAAATCGCATAATGAATACGAATATAACGTTATCATGAGCGAACTCATCGTGCCGGAATATTCCGAGTTCCGCCAACTGACCGGCATGGCCTTGAGAGCCGAATCGCCGGAAAAAGCCGCCTTATACAGATTGCAGAAGGAACGTGTTGTGGAAAAAGCTTTTAACAAGACCGTTGATTTTCTCCGCATTTTCATGACATCCGTACGTAAAAGAGTCATCATTTACGTAGATCATACCCAAACTGACGAATTGAAACGGACACTGGAATTCCAGTTTGGTGTGAACACCGAGGTATTCACACCCGAAGTTGATCTGCAATCACGGCTTCGAATCATCAAATCATTCCAGAATGGCGCGCTCGATATTATTATCACAAGCGATGTCTTCACGGAAGGAATCGAAAGTCTGGCTCCGGCAGCGATTTACATGCTGTCGACGCCGACGATTCCAAGAATTTGGCAACAACGCCGCAATATTTCCCTTTATCCCCAAATTCACGGAAAAGTCAAAATATACGATTTTGTCACTGTCGCACCTGTCCAAGAATTCCAGGACGCGATGCATATGGAAGTCGTCAAGCGGGAACTTCCGAGAATTTCCGACCTTTCGCGGCTTGCATCGCTATGCAAAATGGATGAATTCCTAGAATACCTTGAGCAAAACAATCTCGACAATGTGTTTCAGAATACAGAGCCATCGGAACTCAATCATGACATTTTCGTGAAACGCGAAGTCGCTATGGAGTAGACTAGTATGTTATACGAAAAACCAACACAAGAAGAAATCGAAGCCGTCATGCAAAGTTTTTTTCCATCTAAGGATCCTTTGCGGATGCCGGTCATGCCAACAAAAAGGCGAAAACAATTTGTCGCCTTTTATATTGTATCTGGTTGCTTTACAAAGGGAATCTGTTATACTGAAAAAGAGATAAACGCGATCCTTGAACAGATCAATCCGGATTACGCGACGATAAGGCGCAGCCTGATAGATTACGGTCTAATGGAAAGAACGCCTTACGGAAGTAGTTACTGGTTGAAGGAAGAAAAGGCAATCGAAACAAAAGAGAGGTAAGTCAGGACATGTTGAAGGGTAATTTACTTTACGGACAATCAGGCGGTCCCACGAGCGTAATCAACGCTTCCGCTTATGGCGTTATCAGCGAAGCCAGAAAAAACCCGAACATCAAGGATGTCATCTTCATGAAACACGGGATCAAAGGCGCCTTGAACGAAGATTTCTTTTTTCTGAAGGACCAGGACGAAGAAACCGTCGAATTGTTGAAACACACCCCTGGATCCGCTTTCGGATCCGTCAGATACAAATTGAAAGACTTTCGTGAGGATGATTCCAATTACCTCCGTCTTTTGTATATTTTCCAAAAATACAACATCCGGTATTTTTTGTATAATGGCGGTAACGACTCGATGGACACCTGCGCCAAGATTGCCGATTATATGAATCATATCGATTACGACTGCTATATTATCGGTATTCCTAAAACGATCGACAACGATCTTCCCCATACCGATCATACCCCCGGATTTGGAAGCGCGGCCAAATACATCATCAATACGATGATGGAGATTAGTTACGACATGCTTGCATATCCGAACGGCAAAGTCACGATCGTCGAGATCATGGGCCGTCATGCCGGCTGGCTGACGGCATCATCCGCTTTGGCCCAATTGTCGGGATTCGGTCCCGATCTCATTTATCTGCCGGAAGTACCGTTTTCCGTCGATAAGTTTCTCAAGGATGTCAAACAAGTATACAATGAAAAGAAACAATGTCTGGTCGCTGTTTCGGAAGGCATAATGAACGAAGAAGGAATCTTCATCAGTTCAAGTTCCGGCCTCAAAGACGCTTTTGGACATTTCCAATTAGGCGGCGTCAGTTCCAAACTCGCAACCACCATATCTGCTGACCTAGGAATTCCGTCCCGCTCGGTGGAGTTGGGCTCCACGCAAAGAGCCGCTTCGCATATTCAGAGTCTGACCGATGTCACCGAAGCGATAGAAGTCGGCAAAAACGCCGTCAGGCAGGCGGTTGCTGGAGTCACCGGCAAAATGGTCACCATCAACAGAATATCCAGCAACCCATACGAAGTGGAATACGGGTTATTTGATTTGACGGAATGTGCAAATACGGAAAAAAGGGTCCCGCTTTCGATGATCAACTCTGAAGGAAATGGTATGAACGAAGAGCTTGTTGAATACATTGTGCCGCTTATCAACGGGGAAAATCCTCCCAAATACAAAAATGGCATCCAGCAGTTTTCCCGCTTCAAATGACATCATCGCAATATCGGATATTTTTGGCTTGATTTTTTTTGTCAATGCTTTATAATAGATATTGCCGTTGCGGTTGTGGCGGAACAGGCAGACGCGCTACTTTGAGGGGGTAGTGTCCGATCGGACGTGTGGGTTCAAATCCCATCAACCGCACCA
>ERZ795048.1699-NODE-1699-length-19182-cov-6.899775_pt1 | contig 19182 bp, 19 predicted proteins | sample MGYA00375132_ERZ795048 | MGnify/ENA primary metagenome ERZ795048 (study PRJEB30177, sample SAMN05720225) | activated sludge metagenome | isolation source: Anaerobic digester | place: Hong Kong | collected 2014-12-17 ...
TTTCCACGGTATGGAAAACTCCGTCAGTCGCCGAGGGTGACGAGGGAGGGGTCGTAGCCTTCGGGGGACTGGAAGCCGAGGAGGTTGAGGCAGGTGGCGGCGAGCGACGAGATACCGAGACCGGTCTTGTCCGTGAGTTTGATTTTCGCGGCGCCGGCGGGATCGAAGAGGATGGCGGGGACGGGGTTGAGGGAGTGGGCGGTGCGGGCCTTGGGCAGGCCGGTTTCCTTGTCCATCTTGACGGAGCCGTCCTTGGCGTGCTCATACATGTCGTCGGAGTTGCCGTGGTCGGCGCTGATGACGAGGATGGAGCCGGTTTGTTTCGCGGCGGCGGCGAGGCGGCCGAGGCAGAGGTCGACGGTTTCGACGGCGATTTTCACCGCGGGGAAGATGCCGGTGTGGCCGACCATGTCGCCGTTGGGGAAGTTGACGCGGATGAAGCGGTATTGGCCGGAGCGCATGGCGTCGATGACCTTGTCGGTGATTTCGGCGGCCTTCATCCAGGGGCGTTCTTCGAAGGGCACCTGGTCGGAGGGAACTTCGACGTAGTCTTCGAGGGCGTCGTTGAATTTTTCGGCGCGGTTGCCGTTGAAGAAGTAGGTGACGTGGCCGAACTTCTGGGTTTCGGAGATGGCGAGCTGGGGCACGGCGTTGTCGGCGAGGTATTCGCCCATGGTGCGGGTGATGCGGGGCGGTTCGACGAGGAAGCGCGCGGGGATGCCGGCGTCGCCGTCGTACTGCATCATGCCGGCGAAAAGGACGTCGGGCCGCCGGACGCGGTCGAAGGGGGCGAACTCGTCCTGTTCGAAGGCGTGGGTGAGTTCGATGGCGCGGTCGCCGCGGAAGTTGAAGAGGATGACGGAGTCGCCGTCCTGAATAGGGCCGAGAGGCTTCCCGTCGGCGCCGACAACGAACGGCGGCAGGTCCTGATCGAGGATGCCGGGGTTTTCCCGGCGGAGGGCTTCGATGGCGGCCTGGGCGGAGGGGTAGAGGGTGTCGGCTTCGCCGAGGACATGGGTTTTCCATCCGCGCTCGACAATGCGCCAGTCGGCTTCGTAGCGGTCCATGGTGACCTTCATGCGGCCGCCGCCGGAGGCGATGGCATAGTCCACGGATCCGTCGGCGTTGAGGTCGGCGAGGAATTTCTCGAAGGGCAGGATGTAGTCGAGGGCGGAGGTGGGGGGCACGTCGCGTCCGTCGAGCAGGGCGTGGATGCGGGCGCGCTTGACGCCTTCGGTCTTGGCCCGGGTCAGCATGCCCTTGAGGTGGTCGAGGTGGGAGTGGACATTGCCGTCGGAGAAGAGGCCGATGAAATGGAGGGTGGAGTTGCGGTCCTTGACGTTGGCGACGAGGGCTTTCCAGGCGTCGCCGTCGAAGAGGGAACCGGAGTCGACGGCCTTGGCGACGAGGGAGGCGCCCTGGTCGTAGACGCGGCCGCAGCCGATGGCGTTGTGGCCGATTTCGGAGTTGCCCATGTCGGCGTCGGAGGGCATGCCGACGGCGGTGCCGTGGGCCTTGAGGGTGGTGTGGGGGCAGGTGGCGAGAAGCTTGTCGAGGTTGGGTTTCCAGGCGGCGCGGACGAAGTCACCTTCCTCGTACTGGCCGATGCCGACGCCGTCCATGATGACGAGGACGACGGGGCCCTTGGGTTCGGAATAGTTGGCGATTTTATCCAGTTTGAGGCTCATAGGGGTCTCCAGTCCGGGTCAAGCGTTTCGGGCACTATGCCCCATGAAGGGCCGAAGTGCAAGAAAGAGGCTCAGAATCGAACCATCCCGGCTTGTTCCATATAACTGGCCTGCGGGACTCTTCCGAGATCCCTCGACAGGCTCGGGATGACAGCCACAAAAAACGAACAGATTTCGATTAGGGTTATTCGCGCTTGATGACGCGGGAGCGTCCGCCGGTGGCGCGGGCGATGCCCTTGTAGTAGTCAATGGCGAGTTTGCCGCGGTCGTTCTCGAAGGGCTTGTAGAGGATGGGGTAGAAGCGGACGGATTTGCCGGTGGTGGATTCGATGGATTTGACGAATTTCTCGATGTCTTCCATGTGGGTGGGGATTTCCACGCCGGTGTTGACGTCGCCTTTCTTGAGATACGGCGGGTCGTCGGAAAGGACGAAGACGGTGTCGGAACCCATTTCGACGGCCATTTTGATGGCCATGTGGGGGGTGGAGCCGGAATGGCCGCGCAGGTTGCCCTGGCGGCGGCCGTCAAAGGGCTGCTTGAGCCATTCGATGGCCTTGGCCTTGTTTTCCTGGGTGGCATAGACCATCTGGGGCGAAAAGGAATCGGCGCCGTCCACAAAGACGATGAGGTTGAACTTGGTGCCGACGTTCATGTTTTCGAGCATTTTGGTGGCCTCGGCGAGAACGTCCTGGGTGACGCCTTTGGCGACCATGGAGGGGGAGATATCCATGCAGATGGTGATGGCGCGGGTGCGGATGTTCTCGCCGAAGAACTTGGTGTCGGAGTAGCCCATGCCGCCGGTGAGGCCGCGGCCGGCGCCGCCGCCCCCGCCGCCGAGGGAGCCGATGGAGCCGGCGCGGGAGTTCATCAGGGGGGTGTCGCGCATGTTCTTGATGTCGGGGGTTTTCATCTCCGGCATTTCGGGCAGGGCGACCTTGGAGGGGGCTTCGGTGACGAGGCGCTGGAGGATCTGGGGCTTGCGCGTCTGCTTCTTCATCTGCTTGACGCGGATGGAGTGTTCCAGCTTGCGGGGCGGCAGCGAGGGGGATTTCTTGCCTTCGAACATCATCTTGGGCTTGGGCGCGATGATCATGATGGTGAGGGAGACCGCGGCGACGATGAAGACAATGTGAACGAGCAGGGAGACGATGATGGCGTTGAGGGCGCGTTTGCGCTGCGCGGCGTCTTCGCTTTTGGTTTGGGAGAAGGCGGTCCAGACGGCGAAGGGCTTCATGTCATGACTCCTCGTCGTCGCCGACCGCGAAGGTGACGTTGACGATCTTGGCGGCGGTGCAGGCGTTGAGGACATCCACGACGCGCTGCTGCTTGACGTTGTCCTCGGGGGCGATGGTGATCATGGCGGGGACCTTGTTGGCCTCGGCGGTCTGGCGGAAGAGGGTGAGGGTCTTGATCAGCTCGGGCATGGCGGCGTCGGAGGGCGCGTCGTATTCGAGGTCGTTGAGGAAGACGTTGCCGTTTTCGGTGATCTGGATGATCTGTTCGTCGGGGATTTCGACGGCGTCGGACTGCGAGGCGGTGCCGGGGAGGGCGAAGGAGATGTCGGCTTCCTGCTTGTTGAAGGTGGTGGAGACCATGAAGAAGACCAGCAGGAGGAAGACGCAGTCGATGAGGGGGGTCATGGCGACTTCGGCCTTGGGGGGGGGCTGGCGCTTGAGCTTCATCAGGATTCCCCTCCGGCGGACTTGTCCTGGAAGGTGCCGAAAATGATGTCGAAGACGCCGGCGCCGGCGCAGGCGCGGATGGCGCGCTTGACGGTGCGGAACTCGGCGTTGCGGTCCACGCGCATATAGACGCGCAGGTCGGGCTCGGTTTCGCGGCGTTCGGAGATGGCCTTGACGAGGCCGGGTTCGTCCATGAGCTGGCCATAGACGATGAAGGGCATGTCCTCGGAGGTGGCGCCGCCGGCGGCGGGGGTGCCGAGGGGGACGATGTTGACGACGCCGCGGTTGCGCAGGTCTTCGGGGATGGAGGCCTTGGGGGCGATGGGCAGCTTGACCTCGGGGGTCTGGTCCACCTTGCTCATCGTGGCGGCGATCATGAAGAAGATGAGCAGGAGGAAGACGCAATCGATCATGGGGGTCATGTCGATGTTGGCTTCGGGTTCTTCTGGGGATCGGAGTTTCATAGGAGTTCAACCACAGAGGGCCACAGAGGTTCACAGAGACAAGTCATAGGACAAATCGTTTCAAGCCGTCAATCAGCCGGGTTTGATGGAAATTGATCAGGAGACCGAGATGAATCCCGGACAGTTTCATATAGGTTAGAATCTGGGCCTGGTGGATGGGGAGGATTTCTTCAACAGCCTTAAGTTCCAGGATCAATGATTGATCAACAATCATGTCGGCACGATATCCGCAATCCAGCACCTCGTTCTTATAGCGCACCGGCATGGGGACTTCGGTCTGAACATTCAATCCTTTGTTCCTCAGCTCAATCAAGAGGCAGCGGTGATAGGCAGACTCCAGCAAGCCCGGGCCGAGGATCCGGTGCACTTCGATTGCGCATCCGATCACTTCTTCGGTCAGTTGGTTGAGACAGGCTGGATCTTGTTTGTTCATCAAATAAGGAAAAAGGTAACCACAGAGGGCCACAGAGGACCACGGAGATTACATCCTGAAAAGAATTGGTTTTGTATCATCAAATCGGCGCTTTCTTTCTCTGTGCCCCTCTGTGGTCCTCTGTGGTTATCCTTCGGTTTCGGCGGGGGCGGCTTCGGCCTCGGCGAAGAGGTTGCCGGTGCCGGTGAGGGCGTCGAGGATGGCGGAGTATTCGCCTTCGGCGTCGCGGACGATGCGGGAGAGGTTGTTGCGGAAGAGGAAGTAGGCGAACATGGCGGGGATGGCGATGGTGAGGCCGGTGGCGGTGGTGATGAGGGCTTCGCCGATGTTGCCGGCGAGGAGTTCGGGCTTGCCCATGCCGCCCATGCCGATTTTCTGGAAGGCGCCGATCATGCCGGAGACGGTGCCGAGCAGGCCGATCATGGGGGCGACGCCGGTGATGAGGGAGAGGAAGTTGATCCAGAAGCCGACCTGGGCTTCTTCGCGGGAGACGGCTTCGGCGATGGCGCCTTCCATTTCGGGTTTGGAGGCGGCGGGGTCGTCGGGATTGAGCTTGCGCAGGCCGGGGAGGAGGCCGTTGGTGAAGAGGCTGGGGGCGGAACGGGCGAGGGAGTACATCTGGCCGACGTCGCGCTGTTCGGCGGCGGCGCGGATGGGGACGACGACGCCGAGGGGCAGGAGATTCTTGCGGCTGACGAGGCGGATGTTGAGGACGACCATGGTAACGAGGCCGATGGAACAGAGGCCGAGGGGCCACATGGCCCAGCCGCCGGTCTTGATGAGGTCCCAGAGGCTGGTTTTCTGGGCGACGGGTTCGGCGGCCGCGGCGGCGTCGGCCGGGGGAGCCGGCGGCGGCGCGTCCTGGGCGGCGGCGGCGAGGGGCAGCAGGAGGCTGGCGAGAACGAGGAGGGCGAGGATTTTCTTCATGGCGTGTTTCCTTTTCGCGGGAAGGGCCGGGGCCCGGAGCGCGGCGTTTTTAAATCGGGTTTACTGTTCACTCATGGGGCTTTGGGAACCTGGATGTCGGGGTTTCCGGAGGCGGAGGGATCGGCTTCGTCGGCGGGCGGTTCGACGACGCGGTCGCCGTCGAGGAACTGGCCGGCCTGGGCGAGATGGTCCTTGTATTCTGCAATCATCCGGTCGGCGGTTTCCTCGGCGGGGGTGCCGGGGTAGAGGCGCTTGATTTCCTGGATGGTGCGGTAGAGGGGTTCCCACTCCTTGAGTTCGGCGTAGCAGGGGAGGACGGCGGCCATGCCGCGGGCTTCGTTGTCCTGGACATAGGGGTAGAAGACGACGAGGGGGAGGTAGGAGAGCAGGGCGTTGTCGTAGTTGCCGAGGGCGAGGTAGGAGTTGCCGAGGGAGTACAGGAGTTCGGAGAGGAGGGGTTCGTCTTCTTCGGGCAGGGGCATGCCGGCGAGGTATTCGACGGCGAAATGGTGTTCGCCGCTTTTGGAGTAGGCGATGCCGGCCTGGATCTGCGCGTTGGTGGCGGTTTCGGTGCCGGGGGCGTAGGTGACGATGTTTTCGAACTGGCGGATGGCTTCGCGCCAGAGGCCCTTGCGGGCGTAGAGGCGGCCCTTGAGCAGCATGGCCTCGTTGGCGGGGATGCCGGGGATGTCCCGGAGGGAGCGGGTCTGGAGGATGAACTTGTCGAGGGCGGAGTGGGCGGCCTGGAACTGGCTGTCGGCCGCGGCCGGAGCGCCGCACAGGCGTTCGACGGCGTCGAAGAGGGCCGGGCGGGGCATTTTGACTTCCACGATATCGCCGACGGCGATGCCGACCTGCGGGGTGCGGGAGCCGTCGGCGGACTTGCGTTCGACCCAGAGGATGTCCTTGTCGCGTTTGTAGAGCGAGGCCTCGAAGGTGGCTTGTTTCGTGACGACGGGGTAGGGGCCGAGCTGGGCGGCCGCGGGTTGGGCCGCCAGAACAGCGAGAAGAAGCCAGCCGGCGGGGCGGGGGAAGCGGCGGGGAACAAGAGATTCAATATTCAATATCCAATATCCAATATTCAATATCCAAGTAAACAGCCGGGAGGTTTTTTCCACAGTATGGAAAACTTTTGTTCGAACTTTCCACAGTATGGAAAAACGGAGGACTTCTGACTCCTGACTCCTGACTCCTGTCTGCTGACTTCTGATCATGACGCGCCTCCGGAGAGGGCGGCGATGCGCTGGCGGGCGTGGGCGGCGCCGGCGGTGCCGGGGGAGAATTCGCTGTCGAGGAATTCGCGGTAGGTGTTGAGGGCGGCCTGCTTGTCGCCGAGCTGTTCAAAGCAGGCGCCCGAGCGCAGATAGGCCTGGATGACGGCTTTCCGGTAGGCGCCGTAGAGGACGTAGACGCGCTGGTAGTAGGCGATGGCCTGGGCGAATTCCTGCTGGGCCTCCATGCAGGCGGCGATGCCGAGGAGGGCTTCGGGCTTGAGGCGGCGCGGCGCGGCGCGGTTGGCGAGGATGGCGTTGTAGTCGCTGATGGCTTCGCCGTAGCGGCCGACGCCGTGGAGGGCTTCGGCGCGGAGGAAGGTGGCTTCGAGGACGAACTGGATTTCGGCGGCGTTGTCGAGGACGGAGTTGGCGTAGGCGAGGGCGACGGGGTAGTCCTTGGCGTCGATGGCCTGCTGGGCAAGGAGGGTCTGGGCTTCGGCGACCTGCCGGCTGTCGGGGTATTTTTCGAGAAGCAGTTCGAGGTGGGGGACGCCGTTTTCGGGCATGCCGTTCTGGATCCAGGAGCGGCCGAGCCAGACGAGGGTTTCGGGGCCGAGGTATTCGGCCTTGAAGCGTCCGGCGAAGACGGCGAGGAAGCGGGCCTGCTGGTCTTCGGGGAGGAACTGGGCCTCGGCCCAGGCGAGGCGGGCGGCGAGGGTGAGACGCTGGTCGGAGAGGGCCTTGTTGTAGCGGGTGCGCAGTTCGCGGGAATAGTCGTCGGAGCCGCGCGGATACATGGTGGCGAGGTCGGCGAGCATGAGGTCGAAGCCTTCCCAGGCGGGGGTGTTGCCGTGGCGCTCGATCATCTGCCAGTAGAGGGCGCGGGCCTGGTCGGGCCGGCCGATCTGGCGGAGGGCCCAGCCGGCATGGTAGGCGGCGTCGATGATGTTGCCGTCGTTGGGCATGTCCTTGATGTACTGGACGTAGTCGGCGGACATGGCGCGGTAGTCGTCTTCTTCGGCGAGGGCCTTGTGGACGCGGGCGATCTGGGTGAGGGCCATGTAGTAGAAGGGGCCGGCGGCGGGGGTCATGGCGAGGTGGTAGGCCTCCTTGGCGGCGTCGAACTCGCCGAGGACGGCGAGGGCGTCGCCGCGCATGATGGCGGCCTCGTGGCGGAAATAATGGGTGGGGTTCTGCTCGAGCCAGGCGGCGATGTCGGCGGCGGTGCGCTCGTAGTCTTCGAGGGCGTAGCGGCAGCAGGCGGCGCGGTAGGTGGCCTCGGGGGCGTACACGCTCATGGGATTCTTGCGGGCGTACTCGTCGAAGTAGGGCAGGGCTTCCTCGTACTTGCCGTCGTAGTAGAGGCTGATGGGCATCCAGTACTGCACGTCGGGGACGAGGATGTGGCTGGGATAGGCCTGCAGCCAGCTCTTGAAGCGCCGGACGGCCTCTTCGAACCGCTCCTGCATGGCGACGGAAAGGGCCAGATAGAATTCGATGCGGGCCTTCTGGACATGCTCCGGGAAGCGGGCGACGAGCTTGCGCATCTCGATCTCCGCGTCCTCAAACTGCTCGGAATTGATGAAGGCTTCGGCGCGGAGGAAGGCGACGGTCGGAACGTTGGGCCACTGGCCTTCGTAGACGCCGACTTCTTCTTCGTCCTCGATCCAGGCGGGGACGTATCCCGGTTCGGTGGTGTCTTCTTCCGGTTCGATGTCGAACATGCCTTCGACGGTGTCGGTCTGGTCCCGGTCTTTCTTGCCCTTCTTGGCCCAGCCGCCGAGGCGCTTGGCCTTGGCGCGGCGCTCGAGCTGGCGGAGCTTGGCGAACTTCTGGTCCATGGTGGTGCCGTCGGGGAGGACGGTGGAAGCGCCGTACACGCGGGCGAGTCCGTTGGCCACCAGCAGTTCGGCGAGGTCGTCCTTGCCGACCTGCACCACGCCGAAGTAGCGCTTCTGGCCGCTGCCCATGGCATCTTCCCACCGGGTCCAGACGGTGAACTTCTCGCCGGAGAGGGTGCGGCGGGTGAAGACCTTGCCCTTGTTGCCCAGAGGGATGACCTGGGTGGGGGAGATATTGAAATAGTCGGCCTGGTCGGCGTTGCGGTCTTCGTGGGTCTTGTCGGTTTCCGGAGTGTCCACGTAATAGAGACGGATGACGATGTCCTTGCCCCCGTGGCGGACATGGAAGCTGTCGCCGTCCATGTAGCCGTCGCCCAGCACGGCGTCTTCGAGCTTTTCCCAGCGGCCGGAGACGGCCGAAGCGGGGGAGGCGAAGCCCAGCAGGGCGGCGAGGGAGATCAATATCCAATATCCAATATCCAATGTCCAACAGCCAAGGGATCCGCCGGCCCGACGGTATGGGATTCGTTCCTGAACCCTGGGCCCTGAATCCTGAATCCTGCCGGGCATGCTCATTCCCATTTCCCCTCGGCGTCGTAGGTGGCGAGATAATGGTCGGCCTCGATCAGGAGATCCTCGAAGCGGCGCAGGCGGGAGACGGCGAGAATGAGGTCGAAATGGCCGGCTTCGCGGACTTTTTCGTCGGTGGCGATGGCGACGACGCGGGTAAAGGCGACGCGGGCTTCCCAGTAGCGGTCGGTGTTGAAGAAACAGCGTCCGATGCGGTGATAGAGGTTGGCGTCATAGTCGGGGAGACCTTCGAGCTTGGCGGCCATTTCGCGGGCCTGGGCGAGTTCGGAGGCGATTCGGCGTTCCTCCTGGAAGCGCGAGCGGATGTCGCGGGTGGAGGGCCGGGCGTTCTGGATGGCGGCGAGGCGGGCTTCGAGGGTGGCGAGGTGGTTCTGCTGGTGGCGAAGCAGGGCGACGCGGGGCTTGACGCGCCGGTAGGCCTTGAGCGCCAGTTCGTACTCGGTGTCGTCGAACATGAAGTCGCCGATTTCGAAGGCGAGAAAATTGCAGTAGGTGATGACGGACCAGGTGCGCGGATGCTTTTCGATTTCCTCGAGAACGCCGATGGCGTCGGCGGCCTTGCCGTCGTCGAAGAGGGCGCGGGCGCGGAAGGCGCCGGCCTGGCCCCAGAGCAGGCTGTCGGGATACAGCTGCATGAAGTCCTGGAAGGCGGCGGCGGCCAGGGCGCTCTGCTCCTGGATCAGGCGGCAGATGGCGATCTGGTACAGCGCGTCTTCGGAGAAGGCCGAGCGCGGATAGGTGGAGCGGAGCTTCTGGTAGGCGGCGATGGCCAGTTCGTATTCCTCGAGCTGATGCTGAGCCGACCCGATGCGGAACAGGGCTTCGTCGGCGAATTTGGATTCGGGGAACTGGGCGATGTATTCGTCAAAGGCCTTGATGGCGTCCGCGTGCCGTTCCAGGTTGTAGAGCGCGCAGGCGCGAGCGTACATGGCCAGGTCAATCTGCGTCTGCAGTTCCGGCTCCTTGCCGAACACCTTGACGAGTTCTTCGAGGAATTCCACGGAATTGGCGAAGTCGCCGGCGATGAACCGGCTCATGCCGCTTTGGTACAAGGCCTGCGGGGAATCGTCGGGTGCTTCTTCCTGCGCGGCGGCGGGGAGGAGACAGGCCAGAAGCAGGGCCATGACCGGAAGCCAGCATCTGCCGAAGCAACGGGACCGACTGCGGAGTCTGTTTCCTAATCGAATCATGACAGGCCGCATCCTACCCGACAGGACGGAAAAGACCACCCTTTTTTTGCGCCGGGCGCGAAACGGTTTCCCGGACGGGCGGGGCAGGTTCAGGCCGCGGGACAGCTATCCCGACCGCTTGGAGAGTCGGGACGGATTCGGGGTGGGATCGGAGCAGTCAAAGCGGTGCCGCGGCCGTTGGCAGTTCAAAGGGAACAGCCGGAACAGCACCTCGGTGGCTCATCCCGGCTGTGGATTCGAACAGCCGGTTCACGCCAAGGCGCGAAGGGAGATTTCCGGAGGGGCAAGCTCCGTCTTGCCCGGTTTGTGGATCGGCTTTGGAGTGCGGCGGCAAGACGCCGCTTTGGGACCTCGACATGTCGAGGCCCGGAAAGCGCGGTCATGTCCGCGCAGTCTAAAGGGAACAGCCGGGGCAGCCAGCTACGGAAGGTACGGATTTCACGGATTCGAACCCAGGACCGTTGGATCGGATCCGTATAATCCCGGTTCCATCCGTAGCCGAATGGATTTGGATGGGATCGGACAGCCGAAGAGCTCACCACAGAGGGCCCCAGAGGGCCGCGGAGGGGGCTCCATGAAAGTTCATTATTTCGGCTGTTTCTCTGTGCGCCTCTGCGGCCCTCTGTGGTGAATGCCGGTCGAGGCAGGCTCATGGGGGCCGCCAGGTTGGAACAGCGGGGACAGCCGAGCAGCGGTCAGCGGCGGGAGGTGGTGCGCAAGGCGGGATTGAAGGGGGAAACGGCCGCCTTGAACAGTTCGCGGGTGTAGTGCTTCACGTTGCGGTCTTCGAGGTGATCGAACTGCATGGGCGCGTCCGAGCCGTAGCTGACGCGCTGAAGGGGGTTGGGATCGAGGGCGGTGTAGATCAGGTCGTCCACGGCGCGGCCCAGGGCGAGAGTCTGGGCGATGGGCGAGACGATCATGGAGTGGCCGAAATAGGTGGTATGGGCGGCATCGGAACCGATGGCGTTGACGGCGATGTGATAGACGTGGTTTTCGTAGGCGCGCATCTTGTTGCTGGCTTCCCAGATCTCGAAGTTGCGCATGAGGGCGGCGGGACGGCAGAGGATGCGGGCGCCCTTGACGGCGAGGATGCGGGCGACTTCCGGGAAATCGCCGTCGTAGCACAGGTGAATGCCGATGGTACCGATTTCGGTGTGGAAAACGGGATATCGGTGGCCGCGGGTGGTCCAGCCTTTGTTTTCCGGGCGTTCGGGGGGGAAAAGGTGGGTTTTTCGATAGCTGCCGAGGCATTGGCCCCGCGAATCAATGAGGAAAGCGGAATTGTACACCACGCCGGGGCGGGATCCGCGTTCATAGGTCGGCAGCACGCAGTGGATCTTCAGTTCCTTGCAGATGCGCTGGACGGGGGTCAGCATTTCCTCGGTGCGCGGCAGCAGTTCGTACAGCTCGCGGGCGGGCAGGGCGGGATTGAAGCCGGTGGTGATGGATTCGGGGAAGACCAGCAGGCTGGCGCCGACATCCTCGACCGCCCGGCGCAGGAAGTAGATGCACCGGTACAGATTGGTGGGGATGTCGTTGGGGACCACGGCAAACTGGGCCCCGGCCACGACAACGGGGTCGGCGGCGCTCCGGCGGCGGGAAGATGGACGAGTGCGGCTCACGGATATGACCTGATTAACGGCGGATGATACGGGAACCCACGGGCGGAATCAACTAGTATAAAGGGTCTACGGGCGGCGGGGGACGCCGGGGATGGGCCTGGGCGGGGGGGGCGCCGGGCGGATTGAAACGCTTGAACCGGAGGCCGTTAAACAGCTTGAAACCCGTTCGCGGGGGGAGCACTCTTGACATACGTTCGTGAAGTAACAGAAGCAAGGAGAATCCGTCATGGCAATCGATGCAATGGAACAGAAACTGCGGCCCCCGGAGATCGCGCTGAAGCCCTATCCGCCGAAGCTGATCACGCTGGCGTCGGGTGAAAAGATGGTGGTGCGCGAAGCGAAGCGCGAAGAGGTGGGCGCCCTGCTCGGCACGATTCATCCGCTGATCGGCGTGCCCACGGATTTCTACGACATTGTCGCGGTGCGCATGTACTCCGAGATTCTGGGCTGGTACCGGTACCGCGTGGCGAACGAATTCGTGCTGGTGGGCGCCATTGACGGCGTGATCGCCGGCATCGTCACCAGCCGGCACGTCAGTCCCACGCTGGGCATGAGCCTGCATACGCTGACGATCAAGCGCGGGCTGCGCGTCGGCGCCCAGCTGTTCGCGGCCAAGATGGAGCACCATCTGGACATCCTCGGCGAGGAAGAAGTGTACATCGTCGCGGAGAGCCCCAACGGCTTCAAGCGCTGGATGATCGAATACCAGCTCGAAGACCGCTCGGCGCAATATCCCGACGTGCGCCACGAGCTCGGCGGCGTGCCGACGTTCGTGCTGACCCGTCCGCTCTGGGAGGCCGTCCGGGCCGTCAAGTGCACGGGCAGCCGGCCGATCTCGGCCGAAGATCTCAAGACGGCCGACAAGCTGATCATGCCGTCGGAATATTCGCAGCTCCCCAACTTCAAGAGGTAGATCATGGCGGCCAGAGTCGGAATTGTGGGAATCGGACATACCCGGTTCGGGAATTCGTCGGAATACGATCTGGCGGATGTGCTGTCCTATGCGGCGACGGACTGTCTGAAGGACGCCGGCTTTCTGGAGCGCCGGAAGGAGATCGACCAGGTCTTCGTCGCCAACATGGCTTCGGGCATGTTCTGCCACCAGACCGCGGTGGCCTCGGCCATGGTCAGCAAAATGGACATGGAGCCGGTGCCGGCCGAACTGATCGAAAACGGGCCGGCCTCCGGCGCCAGCGCGATCAAGGTCGGCACCATGGCGGTGGCCTCGGGCATGGCCGACGTCGTCCTCGTCGTCGGCGGCGAGCTGATGCGCAAGGTGACGGGCTGGAACGCGACGGACATCGTCGCGACCATGCTGCACACCGAAGCGGAGTACAACATGGGGCTGACGCTGCCGGGCTTCGGCGGCATGTTCACCCGGATGTACATGGAGAAGTACGGTCTGACCGAGCGCGACCTCGCGCTGGTCGCCGTGAAGGACCACGAGAACGGCGCCAAGAACAAATATGCGCACGTCCAGATTCCGTGCACGATCGAGGCCATCGCCGACGGCCCCGAGGCCGACGTCGTGAACCAATACGTCGCCGAGCCCCTGCGCATGTATTCGACCTGTCCCGTTTCGGACGGAGCGGCGGCGGTGCTGCTGGTGAACATGGACGCGCCCATCGCGAAGGAATTCAAGAAAAAGCCCGTGCGGATCGCCGGCGTGGCCAGCGCAACGGACACGCATTGCGTGCACAACCGGGCGGATCCGCTCAAGCTCGAAGCCGTGCGGATCGCCGGCGAAAAGGCCTATCAAATGGCCGGCATGGGGCCGAAGGACATTGACTTCGCCGAACTGCACGACGCCTTCGTGATCCTGGAGCTCGCGATCAGCGAAGAGATCGGGCTGTTCGAGCGCGGCAAGTCGTTCCTGGCGGTCCGGAACGGGGAAACCCGGCTGGACGGGCGCCTGCCGATCAATCCCTCCGGCGGCCTGAAATCCAAGGGCCATCCGGTGGGCGGCACGGGCGTGTCGCAGGTCGTGGAGCTGGTCCGCCAGCTGCGCGGCGAAGCCGAGGAAGGCCGGCAGGTCAAGGACCCGAAAGTCGGCATGTCCGTCAACTTCGGCGGCTTCGGGAACAACGTGGTCGCCGTCATCTGCGCCAAGGAATAGGAGAACGCCATGATTGATTTCAGCATGTACGACGTCAAGGCCCCCAAGATCCAGGCCTACAAGTGCGAGGGTTGTGGAGAGATCTTCTATCCCGCGCCCATGATCTGCGCCAAGTGCGGAGCGCGGCGCGATCCGGTGACGGGCAAGGGCTGGTCCACCTTCGACCTGGAAGGTCCCTGCACCCTGCTGGCGTGGACCCGCGTCTGGAACCTGCCCGAGGGGTATACCAAGAAGTTCCTGCAATTCGGAATCGTCCAGTTTGAAAACGGACTGAAGGCCTCCGGGCGCGTGGAAGTCGAGGAGCCCAAGACCGGCATGAAACTGACGGCCACGGTCGAGGAAGCCGACGAGCGTCCCGGCAAGCCGGTGAACGTCTTCGTGTTCAAATAGGGCCTCCCGAACATCGGGATCCCCTGTGCCGGGGCCGCGGACCACCGCGGCTCCGTTTTTTTCGGCCTCATCTGGTCATGCGGGGCGTACATCGAGGCGGAGTCGAAACGCCTTGTCCCGCCCCCGAGGGATCCCGGCTTCGCGGCAACGGCGAGACCCGTTCCCCCGGGCCGGGATCGTGATCCGGGAAATCTCTTCTTGGGCGGGGGGCCGGAGTCTGGTAGGGTATTTATATGGCGCGAACGGCATGGCAGAACAGACGCAGAGGGGTTGCGGGGGGGTGCCTGGCTGTCTGCTGGCTGGCGGCGGGATTGGCGATCGGGGGCCGGGTCGGCGCGGCGGAGACGCCGTCGGCGGCGGAACGCGAACCGGTGCTGCGCAAGATCGACTGGAAGCAGGACGCCGAGGCCCGCGAGCGCATTCATTACTACCGAAACCGCCTGCCCCGCGAGCTGCGCCGGCAGAACAATTTCGCCTGGGCGCGGGCGGACATTCCGGGGCTGCGGAAGAAAGAGTTCTACGCCCACAGCCGCATCCAGAGCCTGGACAGCCTGTCCTCGCGGGCGGCCAAGAAGATCTCCGGCATTTCGCCGAAGCCCGATCCGAAAACCGCGCGCTTTGAGACCCTGATGGTGGATTACCAGGGCAATATCGGCGGCCCCAACGCGATTCCCCGGTGGTTCGACACCGAATACAAGATCATGGAGGACATCGCGTCGAGACTGCCGGATCCGTCGGTGGAAGGCCGGATCCTGCTGTTCACCGAACTGGAGCCGTGCCGGAGCTGCTGGGGCGTGATGAAACAGTTCCTGGCGATCTACACCAACATCGAAATCGAAGTGCTCTACAACTGGCCGTGAGCGACTCCCCTCCGGCTGCCGGCCGGCCGGGCCACACCACAGGAAAGGACAAAAACAAAATGAAAAAACGGCTTAGGATTCCAACGATGGGAATGGTGATCGGCCTTTTGCTGGCGGGCATCGCCCAGGCCAAGCCGGCGGAGGACGCCTATGATCCGGTGCCGGGGGTGCGGCAGCCGGCCATGCGGCGCGTGGTGATGCGCTGGGATTCCAACGTGCTGGCGCGGATCGAGTTCACCCGCGGCAAGCTGCCGCCGCAGTACCGCGAGCGGTTCAATTTCGCCTGGGCGGTGGCCAAGATCGACGGACTGGACAAGACGGAGTACTTCGCCCACAGCGGAATACAGAGTCTGGACGATTTTTCCTCGCAGGAAGCCCGGAAGCTGGAAGGGATTTCGGTGCGGCCGGAGAAGGGGCGCTACTACACCCTGTGCGTCAACCAGAACGACATTGTGGACGGGCCGAACTGCTGGCAGCGCACGGTGGACACGGAATACAAGATTCTCGAGGATCTGGTGTCCCGGCTGCCGGACACGTCGGTGAAGGGCCGGCTGAAGCTCTATACGGACCTGCCGCCCTGCGCAAGCTGCTGGAATGTCTTCAAGCAGTTCATGGCGGAATACACCAACGTGGCGGTGCAGGTGCTGTACAAGGTGAAATGACGGGAGAGGAGGGGGCGGCGAACCGCGCTGCCCGCCGTCCGCCGGATGCGCGTCGGAAATGCGCGGTACGCGGCTGATGTGCCTTGAATCCCGGGCGGCGGAACGGTAGGGTGACACCATGCAATCCAGCTATTATGAACTCCGCTGTGCGGTGGTGGAGATGTTCTACGAGACTCTCCGGGAAGAAGGCTACACCATCGGACAGGCGACATCCCGCTGTCTGGTGGAATTCCGCCGCGAAGTGCAGGGCGGGGGACAGGACGGCTTGATCGTGCTGAGCGTGCTGCTGTCGCGGGTCGCCCGGCATGAACCGGCCGCGTTGGGGGATTTCCAGCCGGAAGTGTCCGCCTTGCGTGCCCTGGGCAGGAAATCCGTTTGCTGGAAGGGGCTGGAATCCACGGCCCGCGAGCGCATCAAGGAAGATGTTCGTTTTGTGAGCGAGAAAGCCGGGGCGTAAGGTCTGTCCGCGGCGGGGGTCCCCGGCGTTTCGGCGCAGGGCGGATGGCGAAGCCATGGATCAACGCCCCTCCGGGTCATCCCGGAGGGGCGTTGATTTGCGAGGCGGGAAGGATTACACGAGGCCCTGGTCGAGCATGGCGTCGGCGACCTTGACGAAGCCGGCGATGTTGGCGCCGACCACGTAGTTGCCGGGCTGGCCGTATTCCTTGGCGGTTTCGCAGGCGCTGGTGTGGATGGACACCATGATCTGGCGGAGCCGGGCTTCGACTTCGTCGCGCGTCCAGTTCAGGTGCATGGCGTTCTGGGCCATTTCGAGCCCGGAGGTGGCGACGCCGCCGGCGTTGGCCGCCTTGCCGGGGCCGTACAGGATCTTGTTTTCCAGGAAGATATCCACGGCCTCGGGGGTGGAGGGCATGTTGGCGCCTTCGGAGACCAGCTGGCAGCCGTTCTGGATGAGGGCGGCGGCGTCGGCGCCGCTGATTTCATTCTGGGTGGCGCTGGGGAACGCGCAGTCGCAGGGCAGGCTCCAGGGCGCCTGGCCTTCCAGATACCGGCAGTTGAACTTCCGGGCGTAGTCGGCAATGCGTCCGCGCTTGACGTTCTTCAGCTCCATGACGAACGCCAGTTTTTCGGCATCGATGCCGTCGGGGTCGTGGATGCTGCCGGAGGAATCCGAGAGGGACACCACCTTGCCGCCGAGCTGGTTGATTTTTTCCACCGTGTACTGCGCGACGTTGCCGGAGCCCGACACCGTGCAGGTTTTGCCTTCAAAGGTTTCGCCGCGGGTCTTGAGCATTTCCTCCGCGAAAAACACGCAGCCGTAGCCGGTGGCTTCGGGCCGGATGAGCGAACCGCCCCAGTTGAGCCCCTTGCCGGTGAGCACGCCGGTGAACTCGTTGCGGAGGCGCTTGTACTGGCCGAACAGGTACCCGATTTCGCGGCCGCCGACGCCGATGTCGCCGGCGGGCACGTCGGTATGCGGGCCGATGTGCCGGCAGAGCTCGGTCATGAAGGACTGGCAGAAGCGCATGACTTCGTTGTCCGACTTGCCCTTGGGGTCGAAGTCGCTGCCGCCCTTGCCGCCGCCCATGGGCAGGGTGGTCAGCGAGTTCTTGAAGATCTGTTCGAAGCCGAGGAACTTCAGGATGCTGAGGTTGACGGAGGGATGGAAGCGCAGACCGCCCTTGTAGGGGCCGATGGCGCTGTTGAATTCGATGCGGAAGCCCCGGTTGACGTGCGGCTGGCCGGCGTCGTCGATCCACGGCACGCGGAACAGAATCTGGCGTTCGGGCTCGACGAGGCGTTCCAGGATGCGACCCTGCTGGTATTTCTTGTGGCGCTGGACGACAGGTTCAAGCGTCTCGAGCACTTCCCGGGCGGCCTGGAGAAACTCCGGTTCGCCGGGGTTGCGGGTTTGCAACTGGGTCAATGCCTCTTGGACGTAGCTCATCGGGATCTCCTTATGAATAGACCGGCGTTTTGTTTTGGCCGGTAATAGTTGGCCGTAAAAATGAGGCATGAGACGCGAAAGTTCAATACATCGTGAAAATATTTATTCGTCATTACGGCAATATTGCCGTATAGGGTGGATTCAGGTCGCCAGCAACCGGCAGGAGACCGGATGGTTTTTTTATCTGCCGGTTTCGGCGGGACCAGCCCGAACGAGGTCAACACTCATGAAATGGACAGGCCGAGACATACAGCAGCGGATTCTGAAAGTGCTGCATCGGGCAGAGGGACCGGCGGGGGCCGCGCAAATCGCGCATTGGCTCCGGGGCTGGGGGGTGGAGTTGAGCGAACGCAGCATCCGGCTGCATCTGCTGCGGCTGGACCGGGAGGGGCTGACGGAGCTGCACAGCCGCCGGGCGGGGCGCCGGCTGACCGCCAAAGGCGCGGCGGAGGTGGAGAAGGGGGATGTCATCGAGCGCATGGCGTTTGTCTCGGGGCAGATCGACGAACTGACGTACCGGATGGGATTTCGACTCCGCGCGGGCGCCGGCACGCTGGTGGTCAACACGACCCTGCTGTCCGCCCGGGACGAGCAGGCGGCGATCGGGATCGTGCGGCCGGTGTTTGCGGCCCGTCTGGGCATGGGCTCGCGGCTGCTGATCCGGCGGGCGGGGGAGGTGTATGATGCGGGCCGGGGAGAGCGGGTGCCGAAGGGGAAAATCGCGCTGGTGACGGTGTGCAGCGTGACGTTGAACGGCATCCTGCTGAAAGAGGGCATTCCGGTGACGTCGAGATACGGAGGCCTGCTGGAATTCCGCAACCGGCTGCCGGCGCGCTTTGTCGAACTGCTGGAATACGGCGGGACCACCCAGGATCCGCTGGAACTGTTCATCCGGGCCCGCATGACCAGCGTCCGGCGCTGCGAGCAGACGGGAAACGGCCTGGTGGGGGCGAGTTTCCGGGAATTTCCGTCGGGGGCGCTGCCGGCCGTGCTGAAAATCCGGGATCAGCTTCGCCTGATCGGGCTGGACGGCATTCTGGCGATCGGGATGCCCGGCCAGCCGCTGTACGGCATTCCGGCAGGGGAAGGCCGGACGGGCCTGGTGGTGCTGGGGGGGCTGAATCCGGCGGCGGCGCTAGATGAAGCCGGGCTGGCCGGCGTGCACCGCTCCCTGGCGGGGCTGCTGGAGTATCGCCAGTTCCCGGAATTCCGCCACCTGAACATGTGGACGCGGCGGGGAGAGTAGCCGGTCCGCGGGGGAATCAGGGGCCGGGCGGCGTGGCGGGATATTCGATCGGTTCCGGCGCGGGTTCCGCTTCGGGCAGATGGCGGGAGACCAGGTACCAGCCATAGACGCCGAACACGATCAGGGCCGCCAGGGCCAGCAGATACAGAAACACGCGCTTGCCCACGTGGGCTTCGAAGCGGGCCTTGCGCAGGGCGATGGGCACGATGGCGGCGAGGACGCCGGCGAGCAGCGCCAGTCCGATGCGGGAGAGCAGGGCTTGAAGGACATGGGGAGGCATATATGAGAAAGCCTAGCACGGCCGATGGGGCTTGGCAAGCGGCGCGAGAGCGCGCGAGAGGCCA
>ERZ795048.1705-NODE-1705-length-19155-cov-5.660942_pt1 | contig 19155 bp, 22 predicted proteins | sample MGYA00375132_ERZ795048 | MGnify/ENA primary metagenome ERZ795048 (study PRJEB30177, sample SAMN05720225) | activated sludge metagenome | isolation source: Anaerobic digester | place: Hong Kong | collected 2014-12-17 ...
TCACCGTTGATGGTGAGAAAATGTCCAAATCGCTGGGCAATTTTTTGCTTGTGCACGATTTGATAGAGACATATCCGGGTGAGGCGTTGCGTTTGACGTTGTTGTCGGCGCATTATCGTCAGCCTTTGGACTGGTCGGAAGATAAGGTGCAGCAAAGCCGGAAACAGCTTGACCGATTTTATACCCGTCTGGATGAGATGGCGGAGATGGATGCGGTTGAAACGGATGTGCCGCAAGGGGTTTTGGATGCTTTATGTGATGACCTGAATACGCCGCAGGCGATGGCGGAGATGAATGCGCTTTTGAAAAAAGAGAATTCTCCGGAACTTAAAGGTGAGATTCTTGCTGCGGGGAATTTATTGGGGATATTGCAGCAAAATCCCCAAGAATGGTTAGGGTTTTCTGGTGATGTAGAAAGCGGCGACAATGACTCTATTGAAGTATTGCTGCAAGAAAGGGCTGTAGCAAAAGTAGAGAAGAATTTTGCGCGGGCGGATGAAATCCGTGATCAGTTGACGGCTATGGGGATTGAAATTCTCGATACGTCTGAAGGGACGAAGTGGCGGAAAATCTCTTAGTTCATTTTGTTATTGCGAGGAGAGCGATAGCTCGACGCGGCAATCTAATCCTTAAGAGATGGATTGCTTCGCCTGCGGCTCGCAATGACGGAGGGTGCTTTTACCGGGCGACCAGGACTTTGTAGAAAACATATTCGGCTGGAGCGTTTGTTTTCTGGAAGCATCCGGTGAGCTTGCCATCAAGCGGTTCGCCGCCGGCTTCATCGCCAATGGTTTCATTATAGCCGAAGCTGCCAATATAGCGGGTTTCGCTAAAATCGGAGTCGGTTGGCGGGGTTGTCGAGGCATCTGTCACGCCAAGCAGGTCGTTGAGCTGCTGGCAGACGACAAGCTGGAGTTCGTCGACGATCAGGATCAGATCTGCACAAGCGGCTGCACCGCAGGTGGTGCCGACATTTTCAATTTCGTTATCTCCATATATGTGCCAGAGATTATCAGGCGTTGCTGTCGAATCCATAGCTTCGGAAGGAGCCTGTGTCCATGTTAGTCCGGCTCCGCTGGGGTGGAAGATTTTATTGAGGTCGTCGCCGCATCCAGCGTGGTTATAGTCGCTTGCCCCCCAGCTTGCGTGGTCAAAGCACAGGGCGCTTAAATCTGTGCCGCGTAGGCGGATCTGGCTGACGGCTGAGGCTATGACGTTGGCGAATTCGATTATTTCGGTAGCGTAGAGCCGTGCGCGTTCAGCGTTGAGTTGTTTGATATTGCCGCGGGTGGAGTTGGCCACGGCGAAGGATAGTGCGGCAATTAAGGCGACAGCAATCAGGATATAAAACAGGACATTGCCACTTTCATTTTGATGATCAAGGTGGTGTTTGGTACGTGCGTGTTTCATTTTTTTATTATAGCTGAATTCGGCTTAAGCGCGAAACGCTTTGAAATCGCTTTCGCAAGATTTTGGAATATGGACGGGCATGGTTGTTTGCCCTTTAGCGGCCAGGGTGAGGAGAACTGCCCGTCCTGAGCCGATTTCGATATTGTCGAGTATGCCGATGCCCAGTAGCGGTTTTTCGAGGGGCTGTCCGGTTTCGAGCGCTTCTTCAACTGCCCGGCGTTTGGCTTGTTCGTTTTCGCTTAAGGCGTTTAAGGGTTTAATTGAGCCGTCATTTTCCAACCATTCAAAGCTGTAGAGTGAGTTTTTCCAGCTTTCGAGCGTGCGCGCTATATCAATTGTGATTTCGATATATTGGTCCGGCCGCATCTGTGCGGTTTTGTTGTCTGTAAACTCTATGGCGGTCTTCGCATTCATTTGATGATTGTTTTGGTTCCGAGATGTGGTTTAATACAGTGTTCTTAGGGTTGTTATAACCTGTAATGAACTAATAAATTGTAAAAGGGTTACGAAAATATGACTGATAGTATGCATGTGCAAAGCCCGGAGATTATAAGTGTGCCTGAAGCGTGCGATGGCGTTTTGTGTGATGGTGGCGGGGGTGCTTTTGGTCATCCGAAGGTTTGGTACAGTTTTGAAGATCGGGATAGCGTGGAGTGTAGTTATTGTAACAGGTTGTTTGTGAAAGAGGGCCCGTAAAGCTGCTATCGCAGCGATGCTTGATTCAAATTTATAAAATCCTATATAATTGGTGCGCGGTGCCTATGAAGGGCTGCATATATGATGGTTTAACTCGCTCATATGAGGAGACAAGACAATGAGTACAGGACGTTTGACGTTGTTCGACAGCCCGCTTTTTTTGGGGTTTGACGAAATTGAAAAGACATTTGACCGTATGCGTAAATCTGGCGCAGAAGGTTATCCTCCTTATAATATTGAACAAATTGGCGAAAGCGGCTTGCGGATTACGCTGGCTGTGGCTGGGTTTACTATGGAGACTCTCGATGTTGAAGTTGAGAGTAATCAGTTGGTGATCCGCGGGCGGCAGCCTGAGGAGGATGAAGAGCGTGTGTATTTGCACCGCGGGATAGCGGGGCGACAATTCCAGCGCAGCTTTGTGCTGGCCGATGGGATTGAGGTGCGCGGGGCATCGCTGGATAACGGGTTGCTTCATATAGATCTGGAGCGGGTTATTCCGGAATCAAGCGCTCGCAAGATCGAGATTCAGGGTGTCAAGAAAAACGGCGTGTTGCCCAAGGCGATTGATGTCGAAGCGTCTGATTCTGAGGAGAAGAAGGGTAAGCGGGGCGAGTAGATCTTAGGGTCAAAACTCATTGCTTTCATCCATTCTGCGCGTATTAAATTTTTGACCCTAGTCTTTGTGTACGATTTTTAATGTTTTTAGGGCGTAGACGGGCTATACTAAAAGCTTGATGAGGGTATAAAATGATCAACAATCAAAGACAAACACCAGAACATCTTAAAAAACTTTCACCGCAGGATTTCCTGTCTTATGGTGTGCAGAATATTGCGTATGTACGCGAAATTCATGTTGATGGCCGTGATGGTTTTGCGGTGCATGCGGCTGATGGGACGCCGCTGTCTGTCATGGATAGTCTGGAAGAAGCGCTGCATATCATTCGTCATAATGATTTAGAATCCGCAATCTTGCATTAAGCATTAGTAGTTTGGAATGTAAAAAACCGCCTTGTTATTAAAGGCGGTTTTGTTTTTTGAAATTTACGCGGAGGTGCGGAGAGGCGGAGGTGTTTTGTGGATTGCTTTGCTACGCTTGCGATGACGGTGGAAGAGGGAGAGATTATAGGGCCCCCGCATTGAATGCGGGGTTTCTTTTGGGAGAGGCTGTATCTTATGCCGCCATTAACCATCCGTCGGGGTCCATGAGCAAGGTGTTTATGGTTTGTTGGTCGTGAGATTCGTGAAGTTTGCGGTGCAGGTCTTGATTTTTTAGCAATCTGGAGATGCGCGAGAGTCGCCGAAGGTGGCGAGGACCATCACTTTCCGGAGACAATACAAAACCAACTATATCAACAGGCTGATTATCAGCGGCATTAAAGTCAATAGGGTGAGCAAGCGTTGCCAGCATGGTGAACGGTTTTTTCGGGCCGCGGATTTGGATGTCGGGAATGGCGACGTTTTCACCGATTCCAGAGTTTGATTGGGTCTCTTTGGCGACCATGAGTTTGAATAGCATTGATGCGGGGGTGCCGAGATGTTTTTCAGCTTCTTTTGCGCATATCATAAGGACTTGTTTTGCACTGATGGCGCGTAAGTTCGGCATTATGACATCAAATTGCAAATCACGGTTATAGTCGTTCATATTTTTATTTCCCCAACGTTTAGATTTGTTTGATTTTTCAAACAACCCAGAGTGTTGTTGAGCATGTCAGTACTGTTATATTATGGGCGGGTCCAGGGAAAAATATGCTGCGATGCATCATTAGATTTTTTGAATATGGGCGCGGTTTTGCGAGGATTTTTGCTGGAGTTAATTTTTGATGCTTTAATGTCTATGAAAAAAGTATTCGGGGGCTTTTTGGGCCCCCGAAAAGAAAAATTTTTAAATTTGTGGATAGTGAAAAAAGTTTTTTCTGACAGGTTTTTGATCAATTTTCACCGTTTTCAGGATCGATCCAGCCGATATTGCCATCTTCGCGGGCGTGGACAATGTTCAGAGTGCCATTTTTGGCGTTAAAGAATACCAAGAATGGTTCGCCGGACAGATCCAGACGCATGACGGCTTCGGAAACACTCATTGTTTCGATGTCTTTGGTCATTTCGGCAATGACCAAAGGCTCTTGGTCGAGACTTTCCTCGGGCTCGTCATCCTGTTCGGAGGCTGCTGCCAGAACGTAGTCACGGGCCTTAAAGATTTCGTTTTCAGGCGTTTGTTCGAGGCGTTCATGATGGTCACGTAATTTGCGTTTATAGCGACGCATTTGTTTGCCGACTTTTTCAGCTGCGGCTTCGAAAGATGCGTAAGGGTCCGGGTCGGTTGCATCGGCGACGACCATAATGTTTTTGCCGAGCTGAACCGAAATATGCGCTTTTGTACTTGCTTTGCCGTGGCCTTCTCTTGAGAAGGTTACAGTTGCGAAGGTTGCGTGATTAAAATATTTCTGGTTGAGGTCTTCGAGCTTGTCCTCAACATGGGTGCGCAGAGCATCACCGACGTCAATTTGTTTGCCATGAACATTGAGTTCCATTTGGTCTTCCTCTTATGTGTATGTGTTTTTTCTGGTCACAATTTAGCACCTTCGGCGGGCGGAATGCAACGCGTTTCGGCGTTTAAGGCGCTAAATGTTTCTTTTGTTTGCGGCGCTGGACGGATGAGCCGATATGCATGGCCTCGCGGTATTTGGCCACAGTTCTTCGGGCTAGGTCTATGCCTTCATCTTTAAGGATTGCGACGATTTTATCGTCAGAAAGGATTTTCTTCGGGTCTTCTTCATCGGTGAGGGTTTTAATACGGGCCTTGACAGCCTCTGCGCTGTGGGCCGCGCCGCTTTCAGAAACCAGGGCGGTGGAGAAGAAATATTTCAGTTCGAAAATGCCGCGCGGCGTACCGATATATTTGTTGGTGGTGACGCGGGAAACCGTGCTTTCGTGCATGTCGATTTCGGCGGCTATATCAGAGAGTTTGAGGGGTTTGAGAAATTCGATACCGTAATTGAAAAAGCCGTCTTGCTGTTCGATGATTTCGGCTGCGACCTTGAGAATGGTTTGGGCGCGTTGATCCATTGCGCGCACCAGCCAGTTGGCGTTTTGGAGCTGGGTGGTTAGATATTCCTTATCCTTTTTCTGGGTCGCGGACCGTGCGACTTCGGCGTAGTATTCGTTATTGACCAATACGCGGGGAAGGGTTTCCGTGTTGAGTTCGACGCGCCAGCCGCCGCCGAGGTTTTTGGGCAGGCGCTTCATGATTACGTCGGGAATGGCGGTCTGAACGACGAGGTGGTCGAATTCTGCGGCCGGTTTGGGGTTAAGGCTGCGGATTTCTTCAATCATGTCTTTGAGGTAGGTTTCGTTGACACCGCAAATTTCTGCCAGACCTTTAAAATCATGATTTGCGAGCATGTCGAGATGGTCAAGGAGCGTGGTCATTGGGCCATCAAGCTGGCCGCGTTCGGAAAGCTGAAGCGCCATGCAATCGGCGAGATCATGGGCGAAGATGCCAGTGGGGTCAAAACCTTTGAGTTCACGGATGAGGGTGTTTATACGTTCGATCGAGCAGCCGAGTTTTTCAGCGAGTTCTTCGGGGTCTTCGCGCAGGTAGCCGCTTTCGTCGAGATGGTCGATGAGGAGCGCACCGATCATGTGGTCGCGGTTATCTTCAAAGGTCATGTGGAGCTGGTCGATTAAGTGTTGGCGCAGGGTTTTATCTTCGGACATACGGTTTTCAAAGGCATTTTCAATGTCCTCAAATTTTGAATTACCGCCTGCGCCGATGTCGGCCATGGAGGAGCCGGGGTCAAAATCATCATTGGTGTTTGATTTTTCAAAGGCTTCGTCGATTTCGTCTTGTTCGCCGTGTTTTTCCGGCGCGTTTTCACTGTCGTTGTCTTCAGATGTGCGTTCATCTTTTTCGAGCAGCGGGTTGGTGGCCAGTTCTTCTTCGACGACCTCGGTCAGCTCAACATTGCTGAGTTGCAGAAGCTTGATGGCCTGCTGCAGCTGCGGGGTCATGACGAGTGCCTGCGATTGGCCGAGATTGAGGTTTTGGGAGAGCTTACTCATGCGGTCATTATACCACGATTGTGGTCTAATTATAGTTTAAAGCCTTCACCGAGATAGACGCGGCGGACGTTTTTGTCGCTGATAATTTCTTCGGCGTTTCCTTCCATAAGGACTTTTCCATCGTGCAGGATATAGGCGCGGTCAACGATGCCCAGGCAGTCGCGGACATTGTGGTCGGTAATCAGGACGCCAATGCCGCGTTCTTTCAGGTGTGAGATGAGATTTCGGATTTCTCCGACGGCGATGGGGTCTATTCCAGCCAGCGGTTCATCAAGCAGGATGAAGTCTGGACGGGCGGCCAGAGCGCGGGCGATTTCGACGCGGCGGCGTTCGCCGCCGGACAAGGCCGGGGAGGGTGTACGCCGCAAATGTTCAATGCCGAATTCGCTTAAGAGTTCTTCGAGCAGGAGGTTCTGGTCTTCGGAGTTGAGATTTTGAGATTCCAAAACAGCGCGGAGATTTTCCTCAACATTGAGGCCGCGGAAAATCGAGGATTCTTGCGGCAGGTAGCCGATGCCTAGGCGGGCGCGGCGGTACATCGGCAGGGCGGTGATGTCTTGGCCATCTAACAGGATATAGCCGCCGTCCGGGGCTATCAGTCCGGTGGTTATGTAGAAACACGTGGTTTTACCAGCGCCGTTGGGGCCGAGCAGGGCGACGACTTCGCCGCGCTTAAGGCAGAATGAAACGTCGCGCAGGACAGGGCGTTTTTTATAGGCTTTGGAGAGGTGCTGTACGCACAGACCTTCCTTGACCACTTTCAGTGGGACTTCTTTGCGGCGTGGTGGTTTTGTGGGTGTGGCGATCATGCGGTTAGCTTGGTCTTTAATGTATTTTACTTAAGGCTAAACGTACACCAAGCGCTAAGAGAAGTCCACCGCAGATGCGCTCAATCCAGTGGGCGATGCGCATGAAGCGGGCTTTGATGTGGGGGTTGGTGAGTACGATTGTGACGAGGCTGAACCAAATGATTTCGGTTAGTATTGATGTTATACCAAAGGCGGTTAGCCATGTCAGGCTTGTTTCGGACGAGATAAACTGCATGTAAAAGGCAGGGAAAAAGACCAAAGCTTTGGGATTTAGTACATTGGTTAGGAAGCCGATTTGCAAGGCTTTGTAGGTTGAAATATTGGTCTTGCCATTGCTTTGTTTTTGGGCGTTTACGGCTTTGTTGTTGTGTTTATTGGCTTGGAGGGCTTTGATGCCGATATAGATCAGGTAAGTTGCGCCTATATATTTTATGACATTAAAAATGAATACGGACTGTGCCAGAATTACGGCGATGCCGGCCAGGGCGAAAATGGCATGGATGGCAACACCAAGGCCGAGGCCGATTGCGGTGAAGATTCCGGTTTTGCGATCATAGGCCATGGCATTGCGCAATGTGATGACGAAGGCCGGGCCGGGTGATATTGTTGCGGCGAGATTGATTGAAGCGAAAACGAGCCAAAGCATTATAAATTCCATGTTCATATCCTAACAAAAAGACTAGGGGGTATCAGTTTTATCTTGCGATCCGGGGTAGAAAACGCCGCGTACCTGGCCTTTGCCGGGCACTTCGGTGGTTTGATCTCCGCCGTGGATGGTGCTGATATTGGTGTTCAGATTGACTACGGCGCGCTGGCCTTCGAGCGTATTGGGTCCGCGTAGAATTTTAACGCCGCCGGTCAGTTCGGCAATATTGGTATCGGCTTTATAGATACCGTAAGCGCCGGTGACGGTTTCGGTTGGCGTTATGATGACGACATTGCCGATGGCTTCTAAAGAGTGGAGGACTTGCTGACTCCCGGCATTGTTCTTAAGCACGGCGGAGATTTTGTCGGCACGCAGGGTGTCCTGGCCGCCGCCGATTTTGGGGCGCACGACTTGCGCGTTGCCGATGGCGTTGACGCGGCCGTCGGCGGCCCAATATTCGAATTTATCACGCGCGGTAACGGTTTGATCGGGTGAAATCATTTTGAGGTTGCCTCCGGTCATGGTGGCGAGGCTCTGGTCTAAATCATAGTGTGCATTTTCGCCGTATATTATGGTGTCACGGTTTTTCAAAATGACGTTTGTGTCGGCGGTGACTTTCCAGATTTGCATGTTATTGCCATCTTTGCCTTCGCGGTAATATGCGCTAAGACGTCCTCCTTCGACAGAAGCGTCTCCTTGCTTCGCGCGGGCATTTTTTGTGGCGACAAACAGTTTTTCTCCGCGCAGCCATTCGAGGGTCCCATCGGCGGTGATCTCGAGAGGGTCTTTTGAATTTGTGTTTAGGCCTTGAGCCTGTGCGTTTGCTGCGCTTAGCGTGAGTAAAAGGATTAAAATGAAAAACGGTTTGCATTTCATGGTTTGAGTACTTTCCCTGCGCCTGAGGTTTTGGTGTCATAAATGACAAGCTTTGCCGGGCCTGTAAATATTAGCGTTTGTGTTTTGGAATCAGCGTGCATGCCTTTGGCGTTTAGTGTGCCTAGAGGGCCGTGCCCTGAAATGGATGTTTCGGTTTGAGCGGTGCCGACGTTCATGTCGACGTCAAGTTCCTGGGTGGTGACTTTATAGCCTGCATCATGAAAGAGTGTGACGTTGTCTTTGAGCAGGAGGCGCTGGGTTTCCTGGCGATAGGCACCTTGACGCGCGGTGACGGCCAGCCAGTTGCCGTTATTGAGTGCGATGTCGGCCATGGGTTCATCGAGCAGCATCAGCGCATCGTCCTGATCTTGCAGGGCACGTTTGGCGGTGATGTAAAAGGGCTGGTTTTTATTATCGACGCTGTCGAATTTGGGGTTAAGCAATTCGTTTTTGCCAATGGTTTTAGCGGTTTTAATATCGGGCACGGCGGCGATGTCGTTCGTTTTCAGGACGTCCCATGAAAAGACAATGGCTGTGATTGCGATGGCGATGAGGGGGAGTGCGATGCCCAGAGAGCGGATGAAGGCAGAGTAGCGTCGCATTCCCTCGTGGCTACGGGAGCTTTCGGCGCGGGTGAGCTGGCTGAATTTTATAGGGCCGCCTGTATGTGCCTCAGCCGCATGATTCTGATTATTTTTTTGTTGGATGTTGTCCATCCTGTTTGCCTTTAATCGCCCTATTGAATGGGGTATATTACAGAAGTCCGGCTTGAATACAATCTTGTAGGCGGATCATTCCGGCGAGTTTTCCGTTTTCCATGACCAGCAGGCTGGAGATATAGTGTCCGGGATTTTCTGTCATAATATTGACGGCTTCGACGGCCAGTGAGAATTTTTCAATGGTTTTGGGGCTGGTGCTCATGATTCTTGTCACGGGTTTTTGCAGCAAATTTGCATCCATGTGCCGTTTAAGATCACCGTCGGTGATGATGCCTTGTACGGCGCCGTCTTCGTTTATTATAATTACCGATCCAAGGTTTTTCTCACTCAGCATTAAAATTGCCTTGTCCATCTGCGCGGTTTCGTCGACAAGGGGCAGGTTGTCATAGGGGATCATCAGTTCGGCGACGGTCATGAGTTTTTGGCCCAATTTTCCGCCCGGATGGAAGATTTTATATTGTTCGGGCGTCAGCCCCATGCGATGGAGCAGCGAAACGGCGAGGGCATCGCCGAGTGCGATCATCATGGTGGTCGAGGTGGTCGGGGCCAGGCCGTTGGGACAGGCTTCGGGGGCCTTGGGTAGTTTTAAGCATATATCGGCGTGAGTGGCCAAGGTGCTTTGCGGGTTGGAGGTCATAGCGATCAACGGGATATTATAGCGCCGCGTGTAGTGAATGAGGTCGGATAGCTCAGTATTTTCGCCGGAATTGGAGAGCATGAGGACCACATCATGCTCGGTTATCATGCCCATATCCCCGTGGCTGGCTTCGCCGGGATGAACAAAATAAGCAGGCGTACCGGTGGAGGCGAGGGTGGCAGCGATTTTACGGCTAACATGGCCACTTTTGCCGATGCCTGCAATGATGAGGCGACCGTGATTGCCTGATTGTTTCATTGTATGGATGGTTTCAACAGTTTCATCGAAGCATTTGTCGAGAGAATCTTTGAGCGCACTGAGGCCTTCTATCTCTGTTTGCAGAACAGTGCGGGCGTGGTCTTGATCGCTTTGATTTTGCATGTTTTTGGGGGCCGGTGTATTCATGGCTCGTCTTTCAATGTTCGCGCGCGTTATATTGTTTGAGCGTGGCAGCTTTTAGTGTTCGAAAATATCTTCATTACTCCATCCAGCCAGGTCTAGCGCGGCACGTATGGGCAGGAAGTCAAAGCATTTTTGTGCAAGATCGATGCGATCTTCGCGCTTTAGCATGATGTCAAGACGTTCTTTGAGTTCGTGGAGGTGGAGAACGTCATTGGCCGCGTATTTGAGCTGTACGTCTTTGAGGTCTTCTGCTCCCCAATCTGAGGATTGTTGTTGTTTATTGAGTTCAATGCCGAGCAATTCCCGGCAACAGTCGCGCAGGCCGTGGCGGTCGGTATAGGTGCGCGCGAGTCGTGAAGCTGTACGTGTGCAATAAATCGGGGCGCAATCGACCTCAAGATATTTTTTAATTACGGCAATGTCGAAGCGCGCAAAATGAAAGATTTTCAACGTTTTTTCGTCGGCTAACAGCGTTTTGAGGTTTGGAGCAGCATAGGTTTCGCGGTTAAGCTGAACGATGTGGGCTTTGCCGTCACCGCTGGAGAGTTGTACAAGGCATAATGGGTCACGATGTGGGGCTAAGCCCAGAGTTTCCGTGTCTATGGCCAGAGCATTGCCAAAATTAAGATCTGCCGGGATGTCGCCTTTATGGAGGGTAATACTCATTTATACGCCTTTTTATTGTATGAAAGTTACGCTGCAGCCTCTTTTCATATGCTGTTTCAGCCTTCAATTTTCTTAATAGTCGTCTTTTTATATAAGAAAATCAATGGTGCCCAGGAAAGGACTTGAACCTTCACTCCCACAAGGGGAACTAGCACCTGAAGCTAGCGCGTCTACCAATTCCGCCACCTGGGCACATTCATTCAAAGTGAGTGATTGTCTATCGTACTCAGACAAGGTTGTCAAATACGGGATTTGAGAAAGTTCTATAAATTAGGCCTTTGCATTTTATTAATTTTAAACGATCATAATGGGAGAGATTTGTTCGATATAGGGGAAGAACAGCACTATGAAAGTTTTAGTCGTTGATCAGGATGATATGTCTACGCAACTTATTCGTTCCAAGCTTGAGGCAATTGGGCATCAGGTTGTCGAGGAACCGATGAAAAATAATGCGGTTGAAAGGCTTGCAGGAGATGATTTTGATGTGGTTTTGTTTGATCCCAGTCCTCTGACAAGTCCACGGCCTATGATTTTAAATGCGCGGCGCAGTGTTAAAAATTACCCTTATATCGTTTTAATATCGCAGAGTATTTCTCAAGAAGAAGCGCTTAAGAGCGGTTCGAATGATTTTCTTAAAAAACCGATTGATTCGGCGCTTCTTTTGCAAAAGATGGATAATGCCAAGCGTTTGATTAAATTAGTCCAGCGTATTGGCGATGAATCTGAAGATTTTCCCAGTGCCGGTGGTGTGATTGCTAAATCGGCCTTTAATCAGCTGTTTCTTTCAGCGATGGATCGTGCGGATCGTTATGGTGAACGGACGTTTATTTTACAGATTTCTTTAAATAATTATAAGGAGTTGCTTGAAGGGAGCGGTTCATATGCGGCTGAGTTTGCTGTGGCGAAGCTGTGTCAGTATTTGGTGCTTTTGCGCCGACAGAGTGACATTATCGGGCAAACGGCCAAGAATGAATATAGTTTGTTGTTGCAACGTCCGATTTATGAGACGGAGCCAACCGAGGCCGCCAATCGTTTTGCGCAGGAGCTTGCTGCGCTTAAAGACATTGATTCGGGACGTGCTGAACCTGCTGAAGTTTTGGTTTCCTTGATCGATGTTCCTACTGGTACGCGGCTTGTTGAGCATGTTTTCAAGCCTAATGAAACCGTTGAAAATTAAGCGGAACCCTTTAAAATTGCAGAGTTAAGCCAGAACATACCGACCGGTCGGTATGTTCTATTATGACTGGTGTAATCAGACGCTTTTTTTGCGTGAACGCAGGGCGGTGGTGATGGTGCCGTCGTCGAGATAATCAAGCTCACCGCCAACCGGTACGCCGTGGGCGAGGTGGGTGACTTCCAACTGCGGGCGGTTGATGTGATCGGCGATGTAATGCGCTGTGCTTTGGCCGTCCACGGTCGCGCTGAGGGCGAGGATGACTTCTGTAATGTCGGGATCGGCTGCGCGGGCGATTAGACTGCTCAGGTTGAGTTGATTCGGGCCGATGCCATCAAGTGCGGAGAGTAATCCGCCCAGAACATGATATTGTCCTTTATAGGCCGAGGTTCGTTCGATTGCCCAGAGGTCACTGACTTGTGCAACCACGCAAATTTGCGTTTTAGAGCGCCGGGCATCCTGGCAAATATTGCAAGGATCGGGCATATCGAGATTGCCGCAAATGCTGCAAGTGCGGATTTCTTCGGCCGTACGTTTCAGTAAATCGGCCAGTGGCAGCATGGTTTGGTTTTTATGGGCGAGCATATGCAGGGCGATGCGCCGGGCTGAGCGATTACCTAGGCCGGGCAGGCCGGAGAGTGTTTTGATAAGATGTTGTAAAGGGCCGTCCTGCATTTGCTAAGCTTTAATCATTAAATTCGGAGGTGCCGCGCGCTGGATCAGCGTAAACAAACAGATCTGCCGGGTGCTTAATATCGGTTTTCATATAGAAGAGCTCTACTTCGGTGATGAGGCCTTGTCCGTCTACGACTCGCCATTTACTGAGTGTTAGCGGGTCTTCTTTAAAGCCCAGTGTAAGTGAGCCTGCTTCAGGGTCGGAGCGCTGGATGAGCTGGACCTGTAAAAAGCCGCCTTTACGCCGGACGCTTTCGACCTTAATGTCTTCCTCCAGTGACAAATCTTTGCGCAGGAAAAAATCGGCTAATGTCTGGCCGATGGGCGCGTTGGTTTGTTCTCCCAATTCCGCATCATAGAAATAGATAAAAAAACCGTCGGCAACGACGAAATCCTTGATGGGTTCGTCATATTCAAAGCGGAGCTTGCCGGGACGCTGGAGGTAAAAAGTTCCAACAAGCTGTGTGCCGTCATGGGTGGTTTGTACGAAGCGGGCACGCGCGGTCGATAAATTCTGCAGGTAGGATTCGACCATCTTCACATCTTTGTTGAAGCTTTCTGTTTTTTCCGCCCGACCTGTGTAAGGTAGAAAAATTAGCGCAGCGCTGAGGGCTGTTAGAAGAAGAATTCTCAATGTTTGCGTATCCTGTTTTGTTGCTCTCATACACATAGTATACGCAGGCGGCTTTGCAAACCCTTTGGTAAAAGATTTGTTTGGTGGTCAGGATTTGATGTTTGCGTGTCTGCGAGATATTTTAAAATACAGACTGGGCGGTATTTTGTGGTATTTGCCGTGTTTTATTCGATCAACCCGCGTCGGAGAAATCGCTGATCAAGACTTCGCGTTTGCCGGTGGCGTTGGCTTTTGAGATCACACCCTGGCGTTCCATTTCCTCGATAATGCGTGCGGCGCGGTTATAGCCGATTTGCAAATAACGTTGAACGAAGCTGGTGGAGGCTTTGCCTTCGCGTGCGACGAGGGCGACGGCTTCATCATAAAGCTCATCTATTTTTTCGCCTGTCCCACCCCGATCATCGAAGATGGCCTGCATGACTTCGCTGGCATCGCTAAAATCGCTGTCAGTGATGGAATCGATGTAAGAGGGCTCGGCTTTGGATTTGAGGTCGCTGACTACGCATTCGACGTCGTCATCGCTGACGAACGGGCCGTGTACGCGTGTGATGCGTCCGCCCGGGGCCATATAGAGCATGTCGCCCATACCCAGAAGTTGTTCGGCGCCGCCTTCGCCCAGAATAGTTCGTGAATCGACTTTTGATGTGACCTGAAAGGAAATACGGGTCGGGAAGTTGGCTTTGATGACGCCGGTGATGACATCGACTGAAGGGCGCTGCGTGGCCATGATCAAATGGATTCCGGCTGCGCGGGCCATCTGGGCGAGGCGCTGGATGGCGCTTTCAACGTCTTTGCCTGCGACGAGCATGAGGTCGGCAAATTCGTCGACGATGACGACGATATAGGGCAGTTCGGAAAGGTCCATTTCCTGATCTTCGAAGATTGGTGCGCCGGTATCGGGCGTGAAACCGGTCTGGACTTTTTGCATGATTTTTTCGCCTTTTTTGACGGCTTCGCGGACGCGTTCATTATAGCCGTTGATATTGCGTACGCCGAGCTTAGACATAGAGCGGTAGCGTTCTTCCATCTCCGCCACCGTCCATTTGAGGGCGACGACGGCTTTGCCGGGTTCGGTTACAACGGGGGCGAGCAAGTGCGGGATGCCGTCATAGACGGAGAGTTCGAGCATTTTGGGGTCGATCATGATGAAGCGGCATTTTTCCGGTGGCAGGCGGTAGAGCAGTGAGAGGATCATGGTATTCACGGCCACGGATTTCCCCGAGCCAGTGGTCCCGGCAACCAGGAGGTGAGGCATTTTGGCGAGGTCGGCGACGATAGGCTGGCCGCTAATGTCTTTACCAAGAGCCAGCGGCAGGCCTGCGCTGGTTTTTTCATAGAGTGATGTGGTCAGGAGTTCCTGCATATAAACGATTTGGCGGTTTTTGTTGGGTAGTTCGATGCCGATGACGTTGCGGCCTGGCACGACAGCGACGCGTACAGAGATGGCGGACATAGAGCGGGCGATGTCATCGGCCAGTCCAATGACTTTGGAGGATTTTGTACCCGGTGCGGGTTCGAGTTCGTAAAGCGTGACAACAGGGCCGGGGTGGATGGAGGTAATTTCGCCTTCGATATTGAAATCCGCCAGTACGTTTTGCAGTAGCTCCGCATTACGCCGCAGGGCGTTTTCATTGAGCTGCGGGGATTGATTGTCTGTCCCGACGGCCTGTAAGAGATTAAGGTTCGGCAGTTCCCAGTTTTCAACATCCGAGAGGCTGAAACGTTGTTGTGGGCTGGCGTTATGTGTGCCGCTTGTCTGTGGCGTGACAACAGGAATTGGCTCTGCGGGTTTGGCCATTGGAGCAGGTGTTGGTGGCGTTGGCACCTGGTTTATGGCGGCGGCATTCTGGGTTTGTGGGGTGCTGATTTGTGGGGGCGTACGTGTTGCCAGTTTTTGCGGTATTTTTATCGGAAAAGCTTTGAACGGGGCGAGAGGGTCAGGGCGGTAATCTGGATTGTTATGGTGGGCAAGCCATTGTTGGAATCTGTAGGCCGCAGCGATAATAAATAGCGCTGTATGCACTATAAGACGCCAACTTTTTTGAATGAGATAACCAATCTCATTCATTTTTGTGGCGCTGGCATAGACAGCCAAAGGCAGGGCGATTATTGTGGCGATTGTTGTGATGACGAGCGGGCTGAGCCAGGGAGAAATTTCTTGTCCGGCCAGGCCGGCTTTGCTGAGGATAAGTGTGCCCAGAGTTGAGCCCATGTAGGGGTGGGCGATCCAGTCGCCGGAGGGCATTTGTGAAAAGGCGATGGCGCAAAAGAGAGCGCCTGTGAGCAGGGCGATGGTTCGGAGCCAAAGCGGGTGTAAGGGCTGGCGGTTAAAGCTGCGGATACCCCATGAAATCAGGACAAGAGAGAACAGGGCAGCGCCGATGCCGAGCGTTTGTAAAAACAGGTCGGCGAGCCATGCGCCGGAAGCACCCATCCAGTTTGATATTTCATCATTTCCCTCGCTGCTGGCGGTATTCCATGAAGGGTCTGCAGGGTTATAGCTGATCAGGGCCAGTAAGATGAACAATCCGCTGAGTGTCGATGCTGAGGCAAATCCGTCAACAAAACGTCGGGCGATGAAAGCCTGGAGGCTTTCAGGCAAAAACTTTAGTAAAAAAGGTTGTTTTTTGCGGGTAGAGCGGCGTTTAGGCGCGCGGCGGATTGTACGTGTTCTGGCCATAATGTTTTCAATAAAGTTGTAGTGTGGTTGCTTTTGTTACTGGAAGGGGCTGAAGCTGAAGAATCATCCAAAGCCTTGATGAGCGTTAAGTTTACAGAAGGTTAGCGCTAAAGACAAGTTTTGCAGTGTTTTGCCGGTTATTTGGTTTTGAGTTCTATGAAAGCCAGATTTTGCGCAGGATTCAGAGGATATTAAGTTTTCGTTAATCTTTTTGGTGTTATGTATAGATTATTGATCCTGCGTTTCTTTTTCAAATTTCGTTTTTAACACACTCAGTTTACGGGAGGTTTTGATGCCAAAGGGTTTTGCTTATACACAAGCTGTGCAGCCCTTTGTTTCCAACGGTGAGCCAGCTTACGCCGTTTATGTTTATCATTATCCCGAAAACCAGATGGAGGGGCAAAATGATTGGGAAATGCGGACTTTGACATCTGATTTAAAGACGGCGTTACAGGATGCTCAATCTTTGTATAAAAGTTCTGGTTATCGCAGGGTTGAGGTAAAAAAGCGCGTACATGATTCTAAATCTGCGCGGACGCGCGATACGATTTTTAAGGTTTTTGATTGCGATTCGGATAAAGAAATTTTTAAGCGGCGATGTGCGTTGGCGGTTGTTTTTGGCGCAGCGGCAACGCTGGCTTATGCTTTTATAGCTAATTAATCCAAAATGCCGAGCGGGTCTTTTATGACCAATTCACCAATTTGTTTGTAAACATTGGCATTTTCCAGCATTTGTTCTTTGATTGGTTCGTTTTGTTCGGCCAGTGTTGTAAAAAATGTTGCCGCATCAATCAGAAGTTTTCCTGCCAGTTCGCCGTGCGGGGTGTCATTGAGTGCGCCTTGTGGTTCTTGTGTGAGCAGTGCGCCCATTTGCTTAAAGACGGTGGCGTTTTCTTCCATTTGATCCTTGAGTGGGGGGTTTTGTTCGCCAAGGGTAAGGAAAAAATCTGCGGCATCGATCAGTAATTTTGAGGCAAGTTCGGCGTGGGTGGGCATTGTTTAACTCCTAAAATTCTATACTTCTGCTACCCTAACACGGCCAGGCCCAGGCATCACAAGGTTTAATTGTCTATATTGGTTAATTTATGCTGGTGCCTTTGTTGTTGTTGGCGCGAAACGGGTGGGCCGGGTAGGCTCCCAGGAACTTGACGTCTGTAGCGTAAAAACCGAGTTCTTCGAGGGCAAGTTTGAAGCTGTTTTTGTCCGGGTGGCCTTCGATGTCACAGAAAAAGCGGGCTGCCTGGAAGTTTGGATCGACATAGGATTCGAGTTTTGACAGGCTGAGATTGTTGGTGGCGAAGCCTCCGAGGCATTTGTAGAGCGCAGCGGGAATGTTGCGTACACCGAAAATAAGCGAGGTGATTGTGGGGACATCTTCGTCTGGAATTTCTGGCTGCGGTCCTAAAATCAAAAAGCGGGTTGTATTATGATGTTCGTCTTGAATGTGGTGTTCAAGGATTTCGAGATTGTAAATTTCTGCGGCTAAATCGGAAGCTATGGCGCCATGTCTGGGATCGTTGCGGTTTGATATATCTTCTGCAGCACCTGCCGTATCGGCGTGGATGTGGGCTTTCAGGTTCAGACGCCGGATAATTTTACGGCATTGAGGAATGGCGTGTACGTGGCTGTGGACGTGTTTTAAATCTTCAATTTTTGACCCTTTTATTCCTAATAGCGCGTGGCGGATGGGTTGGAAATGTTCGCCGATAATGTAAAGGTTTCCGTTGGGCATCAGGTGGTGTACGTCTGCGACGCGCCCTGCGATGGTATTGTCGATCGGGATCATGGCCAGATCGGCCTTTCCCCCTGTTACTGCGGTGAACGTATCTTCGAATGAGTCGCATGGTACGGTTTTCAGCGTCGGAAATACGGTGCGGCAGGCGAGATCGGAGTAGGCGCCTTTGGCACCTTGAAAGGCGATCTTTTTGATATTTTTTAGGTCCATTTTGGATGGCGGCTTTCTACTTGTAAAAATTTTGGTTGAATGACTATACGCAAACTGTTTATCTGTGTCGACAAGCGGTTTCAAGCTGCTATAGTTTCATAGGGTTAACTCAATATTTGAAAGCGATAAAAGTATGGAAAACAATAAGATATTTGCGGCGGTTCTGGTCGCTGGAATAGCGGCAATGCTTAGCGGGTTTATTGCGGACAGGGCGGTTATTTCAGAATATCCTGAGCAGGATGCTGTGACGATCGAGGTTGCCATGATTGGTTCAGCCAACGCAGCCGGAGCGGATAAGGCTGATGGTCCTGATCCGATATTGGGGTTGATTGCGAGCGCGGATGTGGCCAAGGGGCAGAAGCTTTCTAAAGTCTGCGCGGCGTGTCATTCGTTTGAAAATGGCGGTCCGGACAAGGTCGGGCCGAACTTGTATGGTATTGTCGGCGCTTCAAAAGCGAGCAAAAGCGCGTTCCAATATTCCGGCGCTTTGTCTGGTTTGGGGGGAGTATGGGGTTATGACGAGTTGAATAATTTTCTCTGGAAGCCTAAGAAATATGCGCCGGGTACGAAGATGAGTTATGCCGGTTTAAAAAAGCCGGATGACCGGGCGGCGTTGATTGCATGGTTGCGGACGCAGTCTGGCAGTCCTTTGGCGTTGCCGAGTGCGGCGGAGATTGCGGCGGAGGCGGCACCAGCCGAATCTGCTGCCGGGGAAGCGGCGGAGGCGCCTGCTGAGCATTAAGCTTTAACTCAAATGACTATGGAATTGTAAAAGAGCCGCCTGTTTTTTAAGCAGGCGGTTTTTTGTGAAGGTTGGCCTGTTTCGAGTTAGGCTTTTTTCTCCCAGCATCCTTGCGGGCTTTGTTGCCAGTAAGAAAGATTGGCATCTGCGTTTTTAAGTGTTTTCCAGCGTGCACGGGCCTTAGAGAGTATTTCGGAATTGCTTCCATCAAAGATATAGCATATCAGCGCGAATTCTTGGTTATCAGGGATGTTCTGGTCATGGGTGAGGATGAGCATATCGGCATTGTTCGGGTTTTCATCTTCGGCGGTGATCCAGACGGGCTGGTCTTTTGGGTTGCCCTCTTTTTTTGTACCATGAGGCAGGAAGCTGTTCGGATTATAGG
>ERZ795048.1707-NODE-1707-length-19139-cov-15.884615_pt1 | contig 19139 bp, 20 predicted proteins | sample MGYA00375132_ERZ795048 | MGnify/ENA primary metagenome ERZ795048 (study PRJEB30177, sample SAMN05720225) | activated sludge metagenome | isolation source: Anaerobic digester | place: Hong Kong | collected 2014-12-17 ...
CTCAAGATCATGGGGGGCACCAGTGATTATAAAATGAACTACCCCGCAGCCCCGCCAAAGCAATCGGGATCTCCGACAAGCTGTGAGGTATCCAGAATTCATCCGCCGCGGCGGACAGTATCCAGAGTGACAAGAAAAATATCTACTTGATTTTTTCTTATTCCATTTTACGAAGCCCCGCAGAAAACAACCGGGATCTCCGACAAGCTGCGAAGACTTAACCCGAAGAGATTGAAAATGCACACCTTATACACAAGCAACCCCTTGATAATAATAGTTTATTATGTTTATAGAAGCTGTATATAATTGTTTTAACTGCCTTTTTTTGTCTTATATTTCTCTTAAGTTATCATCTGCGTTTTCCGATGTTATGCTCTAATATCTTATAAAGGGATACGATGAATAAGGCACGAAGAAAGATCAAACACCACATCCTGTTCTCATACAATGAATGTGGGGAGGAGCACTGCTGTGGCTTTACTACATTTACGTCTTAGGAATAAGCTTATATTTGGGGGAATCGCTATTGTACTGGTGCCTATGCTTGTGGTTGCCTTCTTCTCCGTCATGAAGGCGTCCTCTCATCTGGAATCATCCGCTAAGCAGAGCGCAAGAGAAATTGCTCAGGGCCTTGCAGACCTGACCGATAAAACCATGTCCCAGGAACTGAAACTCGCAAAGCAAATCTCACTGGAAAATACTGTCATCAGCATGGCGAGTACTGTTGAGCGATTCGGATTGGAGAACACCGGGTCAGCAGCGGAACAGCTGGTAATGATGCTCTCACAGGCAATGCATGCGATCGGCGAAGAATATGAGGGCATCATGATCACGGATAATAAGGGAATTGTCTATGCCGACGGCAGCGGAGGAAAAATGAAAGGCCGTTCCCTTGCAGACCGGGACTACTTCGCGCAGGCAAAAAAAGGGACAGCCAATATCGGCAGTGTTCTCAGGTCCGAGACCACCGGAAAACTCGTTGTCCCGGTATGCGCTCCGATCTTTTCCGATTCAAAGAAATTCATGGGATGCGTCGTGGTCATCGTACAGATTGATTATATCGTGAATAAGCTTGTGGGCACTAAAGTCGGCGAGACCGGATATGCCTTCATGATAAACAAACAGGGCATCATGATTGCCCACCCGAACCCTGAATATGTTCTCAAACTCGACATAACCAAGCACAGCGGGATGGAGCAGCTCGCTTCAGGTATGATTGCAGGACAATCAGGGATCCAGGAGTACACCTTTGAAGACTCTACACGAGTAGCGGGCTTCTCCCCTGTTAAAATGACAGGCTGGAGTGTCGGTGCTACCCAGCCCAAAAGTGAATATCTCTCGACAGGGACAGAGATCCGCAACTTAATTGCTTTGATCGCAGCGGTTTCCCTGGCCTTTGTCACCATCATCATAATCTTTTTTGCCCGCGGCATAACCACCCCTCTGGCAAATGGTGTCGATGTTGCAAAGATGATGGCCCAGGGGGATTTTACCCACACCATAGATGTGGACCGCCAGGACGAGATCGGTGACCTTGCCGAGGCATTGAAGGATATGGTGGCCAAGCTGGGTGCTTTGGTAAATAACGTAAAGCTCATATCAAACGAGGTATATTCTACCACCAATGAAGTGGCATCCGGCGCTCAGGGACTATCTCAGGCAACCCAGGAGCAGGCTGCAGCCATAGAACAGATCGCAGCAACCATTGAGGAAATAGCATCTGCCATCAAGATGAATGCATCAAATGCAAACCAGGGACTGGAAAAAGCAAAGAACACCAAGAATGCCCTGAACAACAACCTCGAGCTCGGCGGCAGACTGACCCAGGCCATGGATGATATTTACCAGTCATCAGGTAAGATTGAAGAGATCATTGTCACGGTAAACGAGGTTGCATTTCAGACAAATCTTCTCGCCCTCAATGCTGCGGTTGAGGCCGCGCGGGCAGGAGAACATGGAAAGGGCTTCGCCGTTGTTGCCGAGGAAGTCCGCTCCCTTGCGCAGAAAACAGCAGAAGCGTCAAAACAGATCAAGGTCCTCATCGAGGATACGCTCAGCAAGATTCATGCAGGCAATGACCTGGTTAAACTTGCTGAGACCTCCCTGAATGAAAGCGTCTCCTATATGGATGAACTCTCGGATACCATGGATGAGATTGCCTCATCATCTTCTGAGCAGGCGAACGGGGTAGATGAACTGAATCGATCGATCTCTCAGATCGAGACACTTACCCAACAGAATGCCTCTACAGTGGAGGAACTGGCAAGCGCGTCCGAGAGCATGAGCATGGAAACAAAGCAGCTCTCAGAGATGGTAGACATTTTCAAGACAGTCCGGAGCGAGGATAAAGACCCCCTCCGGTAGACCTGTGAAAAAAAGGCAGGACCGTTAAACCGGCCCTGCCTCCCCCCCTTAACGCCTATGCCCTGCTATTTTTTGGCGAACTTTCTCATTACACCGGCAAAACCGATCAATCCCGTACCGATCAGAAAAATCGTACTCGGCTCAGGTACCGGTGCGGTATATTCCATTGGATCATTTTCTGAATAGAGCCAGGCCCCGCAGAGAATTGTCCCTGTTATGACCGGGGCATCCTGGGTTGCAGAATCATCATCAAGAGATGTGTACAACTGTATATCGGCTGAACCCGGGTCACCTCCGATCTTAAAAACGGCATATGCGCCCTTCGGATCAATGAACCCTCCCCAGTAATAAAAAGAATCAGCTGTATAGCTTGGAGGGCCCAGCATATCGGCAAGCGATGCAGGACTGTTTGCAGAAAGGATTCCAATCTTACTGGATCCTGCCCAGTTCCATAATGGATGATCATGGACAAAGGTATCGATCTCGTCTATTGACCAGTCGGCAAATGCTCCCGGATCATGCCAGTATAAGCCGGTCTGACTATCGTAAAACAGCTCTCCGTGTGCTCCCCAGTCAAGGAGATCGGCATGCGAAAGAGTTCCAGTGAACAAAACGCAGATTACACCGATCAAATGAAACAACAATCTTTTCACGTAAATATTCTCCATGTAATTTAACAGCATCATTGATGCATGAGACGACAAAATTCTTGGTAGTACCCGGAATATTTTAGTGGGCCGCGCAATTGAATAACCCCGCAGAACCCATAGTTACATCATTTCAAAATCCAGGTGATTCCTGCATCATCAGCTGTTTTCATATGCAAAAACCGCGCCCACAAACAGTTTGCAGAGGGTATTACAATTTTGCATTTGATTGCGTATAGTTACGGAAAAACACAGAAAATTCGGAGCTACACGTTCGGAAAGAACATCGCCCAAAAAGAGTAATCATCTTTCATTTTAGTGGAAATTTTTTTCACATACCTCCGAAGATGAATCGGATCACTGTCCAGAAATGCAGGACCTTAATTATCCTGACTATCTCCGCTTTGAGCAAAGTTCACTCCTGACCGGCACCACTACCTTTTTCATTGCCGGCATATCGATTGTAATAGGTTAGCACTCTGATTTATTTCTTGAATCTTGGATCAAGTTGTGACGATATATGGTAAGCAGACTATATGCAAGGAAGGTTGACATGATGGAAGTCATTGATTTTCTCAAACAGCACCCATTTCTCTTTGGCCTGTTCATCGGATTACTGATCGCTATTGGCATCTGGATTAAAGGCCTGTTCAAGACCCGTTCACTCGGTAAAGAGATTACAAAGCTCAAAGAGAGCCTTTATACAAAGATGCAAATTGACACTAAAGGGCACATGACCAGGGAGAATGAGCTGGAACAGCTCAGGAAGGAAAACGAGAACCTCAGGGTTTCCATGAAGGCTCTCATGCATAAACCCGGCAGAGCAGAGATCCGACAGCTCCATGTCTATGACAAGGCGATCCATGCCATGCTTGCCAAGGCCCCCGGATTTGCCCCTACCTGGGAGATGGTCCTCAAAGAGGCTGAAGAAGAGATCCAGCTGACAGAATCGGGAATCAGCGCCTTTGTCAGGAGGGTATTCATCCCTCAGAAGAGTCTGCCCAGAGATACGGATGAAGCAAAACTCATCGACTACGAGGAGAAGAAGGAAGAAGAATAATTTGAGCGAGCGGGATTGCTCGAGATCCTAGGCAGTGTGAGCCTGTCAGCTCAAGACCCCAGGCAGAAGACAGTACGAGCATTGTAACTCGAGATCTCAGGCAGAAGGGAAAAGCTGAAGAATAAAAACTCCATGAAGCGAGCGGCAACAGGGTAATTAATATTTTCGAATACATATATACCCAAGAAACTTTCTTTTCCCTTATACCTTAAACCCTGAATCTAATCATCTTTCACCTAATGCCCAGTGCCTATTGCCTAGCGCCTCTTTATCTTTCAACATCAATAATCGGACATTCTGGCAGTTCAGGACAGATTATCGGCACCGGCTCTTCAATCACCCGCATGGATTTCCATTTCCCGCCTAAGAAGCGGAAGTAAAACACGAAACCAAGGGAGATCACGTAGGCCGATGCAATAGTCCAGCCGGCCATCAACCCGTAATCAAGAACCATGATTGCTGCATATGTGGGGATCACGAGCACACATGCGGATATCACGACAATCGCATACATGACGAAGCGGGTATCTCCAGCACCCTTGATGGCTGAGGCAAAGATGATATTCATGGTATCAAAGATCGAATATACAGCAACAAACCTCAGCAGGATTATGGTAAGCCGGTTGATCTCCGCAAAACCATCAGGGTCTGCCTGTGCGGCAAACGGGGCTACAAAGAGCTGGGGTGTAATCACATACAACAGGGCTATGGCTGCCATGTAAAGGAAGGTCATGGCAAATCCCGAGTATACGCTCCTGCCTGCCAGGTCCGGCCTGTCTTTACCCAGGTATTGTCCCACGAGCACTGATATTGCGATGCCGAACCCGATCATGGGCATGAAGGCAAGCGTATTGATATTGAAGGCGATATTCGTGGCAGCAAGGCTCACGGTCCCGAGACGCCCCATGATCAGGACAAAGGCGGTGAATCCGGCCATATCGAGGAAGAACTGCACACCGGAAGGCACTCCGAATCGAAGCAGACGGATAAAAAGCTCTTTTTCCGGCCGCCAGCCTGTCAGGGTATGAAAGTGAACGTTATGTGTCTGTCTCATGATAAGAAATACAAAGACGAAGAATGAGAAGAAACCTGCAAGCACGGTTGCAATTGCCGCGCCTTTGATACCCATCTGAGGAAATCCCCACTTGCCGAATATCAGTATATAGTCCAGAAGCAGGTTTACTGCAGTGGCAAACGTGTTGACCCACATAACCGGCCAGGTCCTGCCTCTTCCGGAGAAGAACCCGCTCAGGGCTGACGAGGCAATAACGGGTGCCCCGCCGAGGCAGAGGTATTGGAAATACACCACTTCATTGTCTTGCACGGCCATCTCATGGCCTACAATGCCGAATATCCCACGGGCAAACGGGATCAGGCACAGGATAAGAATCCCGCCTATCAGCGAGATATACATTCCCTGCCACAGTGCCGGGCCGATCCTCGTGTATCTCCTGGCGCCGTAATACTGGGCGACAAAGGTATTCACGTAGCTTGCGGTGCCAATAAAGAAACTTAAGAAAGCAAAATTCAGGATACCTGCCGGCATTGCAGCGGCAATAGCCTCGCTCGAATACCAGGTGAGAAACATCCTGTCCACAAAGTGCTGCACAGACCATGCACTTGTGCTCAAGACCAGAGGAATGGCAACCGTGATCACCTCATGGTAACCACCGTCGCCATTCCAGCGTCTGCCAAAATGATCTCTTAAGCTTTCAAGCATGTGAGTTTCCGTCCACCCTGCAGGTAATCAGAACCGGCAATACATGTCGCCACCAAAGTCACTCCAGATCACTTACGTATCCGAAGGTTCGTTGTTTGTCAAAACATGGATGTTCAAAGTCTGCTATTTCTTATGTCCTCCTGCATCCTTCATATAAATACGATCCGGTTTCATTACAATAATGGGCATCGACAAATCTTCTGTCATGGAGAACCCCTGTAGGGGGCAAACACATCAAATAGAAAGTGACAAAGAAAACCACAGTGTCAGGACCAAGGTCCTAAGCACATGCGTCGGAGGTTCAGGATGTATATTGAGCGTGAACGGGTTGAAAAGGCTTTGGATAAGACAAGAACTGCCCTCCACGGGGATGGAGGGGATATCGAGCTTGTGGACGTGACCGAGCAGGGTATTGTTCAGGTCCGTCTGAGAGGTGCCTGCAGCGGGTGCCCCATGGCGACGATCACCATGAAATCCCTCATAGAACAGGTGCTGAGAAAAGAGATCCCCGAGATCACCTCTGTACAGGAAGTACGTTAGGACTCCGGATCATAGTCGTGGCATCTCCGGCCTGATATCGTAGGCTGTAAGACTGTAGGTGTTTAGTCTGTTAAAAAGATGGTGAGACGGAAGAAAGAAACCAGGAACAGGAGATAAAATAAAAGAGTTTGACAGTGCTCATATACCTGACAGTCTGACAGCACCCCAAGGACATTTTTTCTAAGCACCTACAGCCTTAATTTCTATACATAGAATCCACCCGCCACGGCGGACAGAATAAAGTCATTAAGACATTATTTCATGTAGTACGTGCACACCGGGCGCTCTTTCATCCTTCGCTGTGGCATCAGCGGCCATGTTTTTTGGATCAGGCTTCCCACACAGTCAGATTTCAAGTATACTCCGCACAAGAGTTTTCTAGCTGATATACATTAAAAATTCTATCAGGATGCACCGAGATAGGATTATGTTTGCGAGAATATGTTATGCTGATAGACCCATTCCCTGAGATCAAATGCATCCACCCGATAGTGATCGAACTTCCGGGGTTCGGCGATCTGAAGACATCGAATGTCTACGCCCTGGGGTCGGGTCCCATAACCCTTGTGGATACGGCACCGAAATTCCCCGGCTCATTCGAGGAGATGAGAAAACAGCTCAAAAAAGCAGGCTTTGATTTCCCGGACGTGAATCGGATCATTATCACTCACGGACATATAGACCATTTCGGCCTGGCAGCTCAGATTACAAAGGCAGCAGGACACAGTGTGGAGTGTTATATCCATGAAGAAGACATCTGGCGCATCTCGAGCTCCTTCATGAAAGGAGGCATGTGGAGCGAAGATGCACAGAGGTTTGTTGACCTTGTCGGTATGCCGCCCAAGGATATCGAACGGATGAGAAGACGCTCTGCCTTCTTCATCCATTTCTGCGACCCGCTCGATGAAGTCAGGGCAATGCATGAGGGCGACGAATTCTCAGGAGACGGATACCATCTCACGGTAGTACACACTCCGGGACACACGCCCGGGAGCTGCTGTCTGTATGAATCGCACAACAGGGTTCTGTTCAGCGGCGACCATATCATCAAGCACATCACCCCGAATCCCTTTATCGAGGTACATCGCTCACGCCTGCGCGATCCAGGCTATCAGAGCCTGAGAGCATATAATGACTCCCTTGCCAAAGTGGAACAGCTTGATATCGACTACGTCTATTCAGGTCATGGCGGATATATAGAGGAACTGCCAGCGCTCATTTCAGGCTACAGGAAACACCACAACAGCCGCAAGGATCTGATCTGGAAGGCGCTCAAGGAACATCCCCGTCCTGTCTACAACCTTGTGCCGGATATTTTTCAATCCGTGCCGGACAGCGAGGTCTTCCTGGCGGTCTCGGAGATCTTCGTACACCTGGAGATCCTCATGGACGAAGGCAGGGCCGAGCTCGCTGACCCGGGCCCCCCGGCGATCTACCGGGCTGTGTGATTACCTGTATGATCCAGGACAGTAATCCCTGTACCGAGATCGAAACCGACCACGGCCACGATGCCTTCCTCACCGACTTCACTCATCAGCGAGAACTCATTCGGAGTTTTCTCGATTCTTTTTCCGCTTAAGCTCTTGCCTTATGTCTGTCTTTCGTGATCTGAACTTGATCACCACCCAGACCACAAGGGCGATACTCCAGAATATGAGCATCCCGATGGGTGCATCTTCCCGAAACTCCAGCACCTAGGCCTCCAGGGTGATATTGTCTATCAGTCTCGTTGTGCCGAACTTGACTGCCAGGGCCATCACTGTCCTTCCCTCGGTCTTGTCCACGGGCTCCAAGGTATCGGTATCCACAATCTCCACGTAGTCAATAACACTCCCAGGCGTACTGGCAATCATCTTCACCACTTCATCCCGGATCTTTGCCGCACTTCTCTCCCCTGCCTTGACCCGGTCCTGCGCAAGCAGCAAAGACCGGCGGAGCACAAGGGCATTCTTCCTCTGTTCGGGATTGAGATACTTGTTGCGGGAACTCATGGCCAGGCCGTCTTCCTCACGCACCGTGGGGTGGGCCACGATCTTGACATTCATGTTAAGGTCTTCCACCATGCGCCTGATCACTGCGAGCTGCTGGTAATCCTTTTCACCGAAGATGGACAAGTCGGGCTCGATGATATTGAAAAGCTTGAGAACAACGGTGGTGACCCCCCTGAAGTGGGTCGGCCGCGCAGCACCACACAGCCCTTTTGTAATGTCTTCTACATTGACATACGTGGCATACCCTTGCGGGTACATCTGAGAGACATCCGGGAAAAATATGCAATCCACCCCGACCGAGGCTGCAAGCTTCGTGTCCCGCTCCATGTCCCTGGGGTATTTATCCAGGTCCTCGTTCGGGCCGAACTGGGTTGGATTCACGAATATACTGATCATGAGATGATCCGCCATGGGCCGGCCCATGCGCATCAGGTCGAGATGCCCTTCGTGCAGGTACCCCATGGTGGGAACCAGGCAGATTGTTTCTCCCTTGTCCTTGATCGCCTTGACATAGGCCTTCATGGCCGCAACTTCCTGAATTATCTTCATGGGTGCGTCCTTTTCTACTCTTTGAAGGAGTGATCCTCGTCAGGGAATGTGCCCTCTCTCACCTCATTCGCATACGCATCTACCGCTTCCTTGATGGTATCGAAGAGCATGGCATACCTCTTGACAAATTTGGGTTTGAACTCCTTTGACATACCGAGCAGGTCCTGTATCACCAGCACCTGTCCGTCACAGTGCGGCCCTGCCCCGATTCCGATTGTCGGAACATCGAGGACCTCGGATACCTCTTTGGCGACCGTGGCCGGCACGCATTCAAGGACCATGGAAAAGACCCCTGCATCCTGTAGCGCCAGTGCATTTTCCTTGAGCAGTTTGGCTGCGTCAGTACCCCTGCCCTGTACCTTGTACCCGCCAAAGGCATTTACCGACTGCGGGGTGAGGCCCAAGTGACCCATGACCGGGATATCGGCCCGTACAATTGCCTTTACCTGTTCAATAACACGTTTGCCGCCCTCAAGCTTCACAGCATGTGCCCCTGCCTCCTGGAGAAACCTCCCGGCATTGTAGACAGCGTCGGAGACACTGGCCTGATAGGATAAAAACGGCATGTCACCGACAACAAGCGCCCTGGGTTTTGCCCTTGTCACACACGTGGTGTGATAAATCATCTGATCCATGGTGATCCCGAGCGTGGTTTCCCCTCCAGCCATAACCATTCCCGCCGAGTCTCCCACCAGGATGATGTCCACATCGGACGCATCAATAATCCTTGTCATAGTGGAATCGTATGAGGTCACCATGACGATGCGTTCCTTGCCCTTTTTGTTCATGATGTCTATGACAGAAATTGACCTCTTCATACGCCCCTCCTTAGTTAAATATCCTACCCTTCCAACACTGTGTAATCAAGTCAAATTTGGCTTCTCTATCAATGGTATGAATCCCAGGGCAAGCCCTGGACATTGTTACACGGCAAGATGCAGGGAATCGGACCCAAGCTTCTCATCCGGTGTAGCGGATGCGAAGACGGATTGAACAGGGAAAAGGCATTCAATTGATTTTTTTCCTTTTGTGCAGAATGGTCCCATCAGGTGGGAAATGCTCTCTCCAGCAGAAATCCGCATGCCAGAAAGACCAGCAGTACATGGCGGTGCCAGCCGATCCACGATCTGCCTTCATGCTGGAGCAGGCCAAGCCGATGGATCATATCTTCTTTGCACGTCTGAGCCTTACGGCGGGCATCCAGGATGTATCCGATATCCTCACATCCCCCTGCCTTGGGCAGACTGCTCAGATAGTATCTCTGTGCAGGTCCGGTTGCTTCTCCTCTCTGATATGGCGCAACGAGCTGCACCGGGACGTGGAGAATACCATCGCGGTAGTCCTGGGCAGGCCACACAGTACCGAGGCAGAATACAGCATGGTTTCCTCCTGCGCCTTTCAAGGAACCTTGATCGGCAGGAATAGACGTGTCTATTTCAGAGACGTGCTCAGGGGGTACCTCCGCCTCCATCATGGTGTGGTGTTTGCGCGGCCTCCCCCTCTTTCGCCGTTTCCTGTCCGCTTCTTTGAGATCGGGTTTTTCTCGAAACACCTCGGTGTTCGCAGGTATCTCAACAAGGTAGTGATGCCCTGTCCTGTCCAGTGCATCCCTGAATGCCGCAACTTCGCCCAGAAAAGTCCCGGCTGTTACTGCATGGGGTGAAGGAAACACCTCCGATGCAAGGTTCACCATATCGAGTGCAAGCTCCCACTGCTGAGCGTGATGGATATCCTGAGGGATACGGGCCTTTTCTCTTCGCAGCCGGCACGCCGCGTCCCTGCGCTTATCCCAGAAACCGGGCATATACAGCTCCATGGCAAAGGGCCATGAACACTCCCTGCCCACAAAAATCATATCTATGGCCATCTGAGAGCTCACCATCCTGCCAAGCTCTTCGCTGTACTGCCGGGCCACACAGACACTGTGTCCTCCACGCTTGGGGAATACGGTCTGCCCGGCTACCAGCACCCCATCAGGGTCGCCGTGGCGGCTCGCCATGCTGTTTACATACGCACGGTACATGCCGGCAAAATCCCATTTCACCTGTGTAAGCAGGCGCTGGAGAGAACGTTCCGATACGCCGGTATGATCAGCCATTGACCCGACCGCTTTCCGGTGGCCTTCACACACAAGCCCCCAGACATACCGTGCTGCAAGATCACGCGCCTCGGATCTGCTGAAGAATCCCTCATATCGGGACATGTAGTGCCTGATTTCTTCAAGCGATACCTGCAGTTCCATGACCTGACTGAGTACCACAATGACAGATTCCTGTCCAGTTAATATTTGTCGGAGTATCATTTGTTTGTTTTTTATACTTATTTTTTTCTTTTATTTTATTTAGTTATAGCTTGACATTTTATTTTTTATTACTATTGTATAACTAACAGGTAATGGGTATTGACACAGACGGTAGAATTATGCTTGGGAATGTATAGTTCCAGATGATTCATCCAATAACTGAGAACAATACACCCAAGAGGAGACAACAGCCATGAGAATGTATGTAGCATTCGATGATACCGACAACATCAATTCTGATTTCGGGACGGGAAAACTGACCCGCTGGTTCGAGGATGAACTGCCCGAAGCATGCCGTCTGTGGGGCGTGGTGAGACAGCAGCTACCGGTTATGGATGAAATCCCCTACACATCGCACAACTCTTCGGCATGTGCCATCATCGAGGCACCTGACTATTCCGTTCTCAGCGACCTGATCGAGCGTGCAGTGAACCATGTGGTCAGGCACGCTGCTCCGGGCAGTGACCCGGGCGTCTGTGTTGCATGCGAAGACGATCCTGCCCTTGAAGGCCTCATGGAATTTGCGCTCAAGTGCTCGAAACAGGTAGTGACGCAGAAAGAGGCCATGAATGCGTGTGCGTGCATCCACCTTTCCGGTCACGGCGGAACCAACGACGGGATCATCGGAGCAGCAGCAGGCGTTGGCTTGTGCGCATACGGCAGAAGCGGAAGGCTCATCGAATACAACAGCAGGCTGCGTGATTTCTCTTCACAGGTAACGGTTTCCGAGTTGGAAGCTCGCGGTATCCAGGTCATCTCCATCGACCGGGATGCCCTCACTCCTTCGCCCCAGGACATTGTCGATACCCAGGGATGGCTCAGGCCCCGATTATGGGAAGGCAAGGCGTTATTGCCGGTGGCCAAGAACGGCAGACCCGTATGGGAGACACTGGCAAAGAAACACAAGAAAAAGGAGGAATGAATCATGGCAGGAACAATCTTTTACCGTGAGCGGAGAAAGATAGGAGAGGGAGAAAAGAAACCGCGCTACCACCTGGTGGCATCAGCAGGCACTGACCTGAAGATCCATGCCAAACATGTCCGCAAGAGTGAACTGACCCAGATCGCGGAAAGGCTCGGAGTAGATCTGGTGGAGCTCAAGGGCGGCGAGAAGAAAATGAAGTAGAAGCCAAGACCGATCTGACACGAAGATTAACAACAAGTGCCTCCCGCGCTCGCCAAGTCCCGTGCGGGAGGTTTTTTTAAGGACCCACAGCCTGAAAACCTTTTTCGCAATATTTCAAAAAAAACAATAAATTCCCAGGTTCCATCGATTGACATTACTTTTGCAGTCCCTATAGTATAGATTAAACGCAGCTTCCTATTCGAATAAGAGGAGGACATCCATGGCGGGAAAAATCTTTTATCGCAAACGTCAGAAAATCAAAGAGGGTGAGAAGAAGCCCCAGTTCAATCTCGTTGCTGTGGCAGGAGTCGATCTGAAGATCTTTGCCAAGCACCTGCGCAAAAGCGAGCTCGAACAGATCGCCGCTGAACTGGGTGCCGAACTGGTGGAACTCAAGCGCGGCGACAAACAGGAAGAGGAAATAGAAGTATAACGAGCCGGAAAATTTTCATTCTGAGGAGATCATATGGCACTGGTACGAGAGAAAGACGGAAAGCGACTGCATGTAAAGAGCCAGCTCATGGGGGAGAGCCTTATCAGCAAAGAGCTGATAGACGAGATGAAACTTGCACCGCAGACACGGCTGTTTCCCGATGTGGACGTCATCAAGATCGGGGGGCAATCTATCTGCGACCGGGGCGACAAGGCGTTGCCGGGTGTTGTCAAAGAAATCGTGGCAAACAAGGACAACTACAAGATGCTGCTGACCACCGGGGGAGGAACCAGGAGCCGCCATATCTACAGCATCGGGCTCGAGCTCGGCATGCCAACGGGCATCATTGCGAAGTTCGGCAGCACGATCTCGGAACAGAACGCACTGCTCATTGCAACACTCCTGTCACCCTGGGGCGGTGTAAAGATCGGTCATGATGACGTGGTGAAGCTGCACACCTATTTTGCCACCGAATGCATCCCCATCATGCACGGCATGCCCCCGTACGATTACTTTGCAATGCCGGTCAAGGGACGCATCCCGCCGCACCGAACCGACGTTGGCACGATCATCCTCGCCGACCTGATCGGCGCACGGTCCTGTATCTTTGTCAAAGACGAGAACGGGCTCTACACCGATGACCCGAAGAAGAACCCCGATGCCGAATTTATCGGCGAGATCGGCGCAAAGGAACTCATGAAACGGGATCTCGTGGATCTTGTCATCGAGCGTCCATGTATCGAGATCCTCCAGAACTCCGAGGTCCTGGACAAGATCCAGATCGTCAACGGGATGGAACAGGGTAACATCACCAGCGCCCTGGCCGGTGATCATGTCGGCACCATAATCTACAAGGAGTAACGAGACTACAGGGTCCCTTTGGGACCCTCATCGACAAGAGAAATAGTGGTTTTACTCTCCTTGGCTGTCCCCAGACTATTTATGGGACAAACCTGCCCGGACTCCGATCTCAGACGGTCTTGAGCCAGGAGAGGGTGCTGCCGAGTATTCTCGCATACACCTGTTGTTCGGAAGTGCCAGCAGCGGAAGGCAGACTGAAGGAGTGGTTTCCCCCTTCAATCACATCGAGTATGCAGGGTGCATCTATTCGCGCAAGCACCCCCCTGAGTTTGTCAATATCACAGAACGGGTCATTGGACCCGGCAAAGAACAGCATCGGGGTTTTGAGCCGGTAGAGATGTGCATCCCTCAATTGATCTTTCTTTCCAGGCGCATGGAGGGGGTAGCCCAAAAAGATGAGCCCTTTTACATTCATGTAGCCCTCGGCAACTACCTGAGATGCGATCCTGCCTCCCAGGGATTTTCCGGCTGCAACGATGGAAGATGGTTTATAGACAGGATGGTCCCTTAAGAACTGGCACACGTTCACCCAGGTTGCCTCCAGTACACCTTCGCCATCAGGAGACTTGCGCTCTTCGTCACGATAGAGAAAATTGAACCGCATGCATAGATAGCCGGTCTCTGCAAGGACATTTGCCATATGGACAAGCAGTGGATGAAACATGCCGTTGCCGGCACCATGGGCAATTATCACTCCGGGGTTTTCCCCGTACTGAAAGTTATCCGGTACGGATATGATCCCTGAGACCTTCTTGTCTTTCCCGACCGGGACAAATACATATTCTTCAGAAACCATCAGCTATTCCCCCTAATCAAGTGTCCAGATCACACCAGTTCATAATTATATTTCGGCTGAAGACCCCTTTTTTCATAACAATAATTTGCATGATTTCAAAGCAGAGATTGCATCTTGCAATTCAGGTGATGATCCTTTAGTGATCAGAGAGTGCCTTCTTACTCGTTGAAAAACCTGTTGGGAGTATTGTGCGCATGCTGTGTGTCTTTGTTTGGAATCTTGACCTGCATCCCCCTGCTCACTGCAGGCGGACAGCCCCGCACCGGGGTATCTCATGATATGAGCTTACGCGAGATTGCTCAAAACAAACTCCATCACGATGGTGAGCGTTTCACAAACCCGTTCAATTCAAAACACTACAGGGATTTCAGCGAGGTGCTCCGCTGGAAGCTCTTTTCGAAAAACCAGTTCAAACAATTTTACAAGGATGAAGAGGTTCTGCCTGTCCGGATCGACTGGCACGAGGTCGCGGATAACGCTGGTGTCAGTATCACGTTCATCACGCACTCCACGATCATGATCAAGGACATGGACACCTACATCCTTGTGGACCCGGTTCTCTTCGGCCTGTTCTGGCCCATCACCGATTTCACCCCGATAGATTTCGATCTCGAAGATATGCCGAAACCTGCATACATCCTCGTCACCCACGGACACTATGACCATCTCGACAAGCGGTCTCTGAAGTATTTTGCCGATACAGCCCGTTACATCTCACCCCTGGGATACCGGGATATCCTGGAGGATGTAGGGGCGCAGAGCATTACCGAACTGGACTGGTTCGACTCGCACCGAGACGGCTCGAGGGAGATCATGCTGCTGCCGTGCAATCACTGGACCATGCGCAACCCCATCGTCGGCCCGAATACCGCCCTGTGGGGATCTTTCCTCGTCAAGACTTCAACGGGCCACACGATCTATATCTCGGGAGACACAGCCTACTTTGACCGGTTCAGCGAGATCGGCCGTGAATTCGATATCGACCTCGCCATATTCAACCTCGGCGCCTATGAGCCACGCTGGTTCATGAAGAAGTCGCACATCAGCCCGGAAGATACACTGAGGGCATTTCAGGAACTCCGGGCAAAAAAGCTCCTGGTGGTTCACTGGGGAACGTTCCGTCTGGGTGACGAACCGGTACACTTTCCGATAGCGGCCATAAAGAAGGTCATGGACCAGGCAGGGCTCTCAGATCGCCTTGTGGATCTCAGGCACGGCGGGACAATGTATCTTGATGAGGTGCCAGGCACCAGGTGAAACAAACCTGAGCCCCTGCGGCACCCCGTGTCCGAAAACCAGCATCTCTGGTTTATCGGGGCCCTGTTAGTTTCAGCTTCTGGCCTTTACAAATCCCCGTTCAAGGTCCGCAATGATATCCTCGGTCTCTTCAAGACCGACAGCGAGCCTGAAGAGTGTATCGATAATCCCCAGTTCATAGCGTTCTTCCCTGGTATAATCATAATAGCTCACGCTCGCAGGATGTGTGATCAGCGTTTCCGCACCACCGAAGCTCGGTCCGATATAGATCATTTCCAGGGAATCCAGGAACCGGTTTGCGGATTCCAGATCGCCTTCCATCTCGAAGGTAACGACACAGCCGCCTCCGGTCATCTGCTCCTTGGCGATATCGTAGTGCTGGTGACTCTCGAGGAACGGATAGTACACCCGTTTCACATCGGGATGACCCTCGAGAAAACGGGCAACTTCAAGTGCTGACTCGTTCTGTTTCTTCACGCGCAGCGGAAACGTCTTGAGGCCTCTAAGAAGAAGATAACAGCAGTGCGGGTCGATGAGTCCGCCCATGGATTTGTGGAGGTTTCGGATCGGGGTGATCAGCTCTTCTCTTCCCAGTACGGCACCTGCCAGGATGTCGTTGTGGCCTGATAGGTATTTGGTCGCAGAGTGGGTCACCAGGTCGATGCCGAACTCCAGTGGCCGCTGGTTGATAGGGGTCGCAATGGTGCTGTCGATCAGGGTCAGCACATTGTGCTTGTCGGCAATCTTTTTCAAGAGAACAAGGTCGAACACATTGAGGTATGGATTGGTGGGTGATTCGGAAAAGATAAAGCGGGTATTCTCCTGTATCGCCCTTTCAAGGGCATCATAGTCGCCGAAAGGTACGATGGTGCACTCGATACCGAATCTCTGGAGGTATGATTTACAGAATTCCAGTGTCTTCTTGTAGCTGTCATCGGTGATCACGATATGATCGCCTGTACGGACCAGGGAGAGAATGGTTGTGGTAATGGCCATCATCCCTGAAGAGAAGACCACACAATCCTCTGCCCCTTCCAGATCGGCGAGTCTGTTCTGTGCAATGAGCTCGGTAGGGTTGCCGTATCGTCCATATTCAAAGCGTTTTTTCTTATCCTTGGTGTATTCCCTGATGTCATTGCTGTCTTTGAAGGTAAAGGTCGATGTCTGAAAAATCGGCGTCGTCAGGGAGTCAGCATATTTCGGCCTGTTCTCACCGGCATGAATGGATCGTGTTGACATCCCGATGGTGTTCTTTTTCTCTTCACTCATTATCATTACTCCTTCCCAATGCTACCTCATGAAACGGTGTCAGTTGTTATAAAAAACGGCAATCAACTTTAATGGCTAATATATTGCCTGTTTTTCTGTCAAGGAGAATCACGTGATGCCAAGTCACAATCAAAACAGCTTGTAAGGTTTTCATTGAATATGCTATCAGCTTTAAGCGCATGAAAAACACCATTGAAGCAATCAAATCCTTTGCCAAAAACCATTTCTCGGGCGCCAAATATTCTCATGACTGGGAACATACGCTGAGGGTATACAAGCTGTGCATGCATATCGGGAGGAGTGAAGGCGCCGACCTGGAGGTCTTGACCATTGCCGCCTATCTGCACGATGTGGGCAGGGCGCATCAGGATAAGCTCAAAGGAACGGTATGCCACGCTGAAAAGGGAGCAGAAATCGCCCGCGACATGCTCAAGACCTTCCCGCTCCCTGAAGAGAAGAAAGATAATATCATTCACTGCATACAGTCTCACCGTTTTCGCAACAGCCACCATCCGCAGACCCTGGAGGCCAAGGTGCTCTTCGATGCCGACAAGCTTGATGCCATAGGTGCCGTGGGCATTGCACGCGCATATCTCTTTGCAGGAGAAGTCGGGGCACTGCTGCACAATCCGGACGCAGACCCGGACAAGGTAAAACCCTACAGCAGGGACGATACCGGCTACCGGGAATACAAGGTCAAGCTCTCCCAGATCAAGGACCGCATGCTCACCGGCGAGGGCAAGCACCTGGCAGAAGAACGCCACGCGTTCATGGAGGCCTTTTTCGAGCGGTTCCTCAAAGAGCATGAGGGAGAGCTGTAGAAAAAAGACAGCAGTTAAAAGTCAGCATCCATAATCCGAATGAACACCTGCAAAGAATAGCATTTCATTCTGCCATGGGCATGGTGGAGTACCGGGAAAAACACCTCGTTCTTTTCATGTATGACATCCCCATTGGTCGCATTCGATAAAAGCTGAATCCCATGGATGTATTGCGAAGAAATTCATGATACATACAGGGAAAGGAGATACATCATACCATGCATGAACTGCCGGTCACGCAGAGCATTCTGAACATTGTCTTGAAACACGCGCAGATGAATAACGTGAAAAAGATCCATGCCATCAATCTGGCGATCGGCGAGATGAGCGACCTTGAGAACGAGTGGGTGCAGCGCTACTTCGATTACCTGAGCAAAGATACGGTTGCCCAGGGTGCCAGGCTCAATATCGAGAGGACCCCGGTAGTGCTGAAGTGTGAGTCGTGCTCCAACAATTTCGAGGTCGATATCAAAAAGATGGAGGACATTGTCTGCCCCCAATGCGGAGAAAAGAAGTTTTCACTCCTCTCCGGCAGGGAATACTATATCAAGAACATGGAGGCCGAGTAATGGATGAAATACAGCTCATCGAGATAAAAGAGGACATCCTCTCCGACAACAAGAACCTTGCAGATGACCTACGGCAAAGGCTGAAGCAGGAGAAGACCTTTGTACTGAACCTCATGTCCTCACCGGGAGCGGGCAAGACCAGTGTTATATTAAAGACCATCGCAGCACTCAAGGACCGGTTCCATATCGGGGTTCTCGAGGCTGACATCGACTCCATTGTCGATTCGGAAAAGGTGGCCTCAGCCGGCGTGCAGGCTGTCCAGCTTCGAACCGGCGGTTTCTGTCACCTGGACGCACCAATGGTGATGAAGGGGCTGGAAGCCTTTGATTTGAAGAGCCTCGACGTGGTTATTATCGAGAATGTAGGCAACCTCGTCTGTCCCGCCGAGTTCGACACCGGGGCCATCAAGAACGCCATGATCTTGAGCGTCCCCGAGGGCGATGACAAGCCGCTGAAGTACCCCCTCATGTTCAGCATCTGCGATGTGCTGCTGGTGAACAAGATCGACTATCTCGGCCTGTCCGACTTTGATATGGATATACTGAAGAAGAGGGTGATCAGCCTCAACCCCAATATCACCATTATAGAGGTTTCGTGCAAGACCGGTGACGGGATCGATGAGTGGGCCGAATGGCTTGGCCGTGAGGTGGAAAGGTTTATCGGGAAATGAGGGTACAAGGTCTGAGGTATAGGCTGTATCTTATAATCTTTCCCTAACGCCCAGCGCCTATCGCCTAACGCCTTCTCTTCCCGATCTAACCTGTGATAAATTTCACAGATACGGCTTCATTGCTTCATAAAAGCGCTCTGCCATGATCCGGTATCCCTGGTCG
>ERZ795048.1708-NODE-1708-length-19062-cov-37.355395_pt1 | contig 19062 bp, 18 predicted proteins | sample MGYA00375132_ERZ795048 | MGnify/ENA primary metagenome ERZ795048 (study PRJEB30177, sample SAMN05720225) | activated sludge metagenome | isolation source: Anaerobic digester | place: Hong Kong | collected 2014-12-17 ...
CTCCCCCATAAATAGGGGAGATGTCACACAGTGACAGAGGGGCAGAAAAAAGATAAAAAACTCAAAAAAAATTTGGTGACATATACTTGACAGTGAACTACCGTTGAATAACTCTGAAAAAAGAGATTAGACTGATGACTGAAAAGAAAAGATATAACCTTAAAGATATGCTCCTCCTTGAGAACCTTCACGATTCTGATGAACTTATGATGCTGCGCGAAAATCCCGTTGAACTGATAGACCGCGGTTATGAATACCTCGACAAATGTGAATACACTAAAGCCTTCAATTTATTCAAAGCCGGTGCTGAAATCGACAGGGCAGACCCTGATATCCTTAACGGACTCGGCATCGCTCTTTGTGAAATGGGACTTCTGAACGAGGCAAAAAAGGTACTTGAATATGCTATTATAAAGAATCCCGATGATCCGATTATTTACGCCAATATGGCTGGCGTTATGTGGGAGGAGTGTGACTACGACAGCGCAATCTACTACTACAGCAAATCTATTGAATTTGACCCTGAAATAGAGGAGACTTTTTTTAACCTGATAAATCTCTACATGGAGACAGGGATGCTATTTATGGCCCTTATTACATGCGGCAGGTTTATTGAACAATTCCCTGATAACGAGGAGGCCCTTGCTCTCCGCGACGATATAATCCTTAACCTCGGAATTTCAATTATCTGATATTTTTCAGATACCTTTCTGCTCCGCCGCTTTCATAAGCTTTAACCAGTTTTTGAAAATCAGACTCCCTGTCAATCTTCCAGGATTTTCCATCTTTCACCATCTTTATCTCCATGGTATACCCTGCAAGATTTTCTGTATGATGTTTCGTAAACCTCAATGTTAAAATTGCCTTCTCAGCTTCAATCTTTTTACCTGTTATTTCATATGAGGAATCAGAGGGTATAAATCCAAGCACATCAGCGGCAGACTCCTCACTCATATTTGTAAGTTTCATGTATCTTCTTAATGAACTCACAGTCCCATCCGTGTATAGGTTCATCACTTGCGAAGTTCCCCCTTTCTCTTTAAGGAGAAACAGCACCTCCTCAGGTGAGCCCGCTTCGATCTTTTTACCGCAGGCCGGCGAAAGAATAATAACTGCTGCAAAAAAAATATTGATAATTACCGGCAAAGATTTCATAATATAACTCCATGAATTCAGAATGCAGACTTTCATCAGAAACACCGGATCAGAAAAATGTCAACATGTAAAAAAACAGTAATTATAATCACGCTGACCCTTCTTCTGTTCTGTACATCAGCATATTCAGAAGATACCGGACTGAAAGAGGTATACACTATTCAGCTCTCTGACACAGAGGGACGCAAGGCATGGCTCCCTTATATTGGTGAGCACCCTGTTGTCGTTGTTTATGAAGACTTCAGAAACGCGGGGAGCACAAGGGAACTCTACCTGAAATCCCTTGAAAAGCCCGGTTTTCACAATAAAATAAAACTGGTATATATCTCAAATGCTGCACCGGCATGGTACATCCCCTCTCCCCTGATAAATATTTATTTCAGACGGAGAGAGTCTCAATACAAAGATATTGTTTTCCTGATAGACAGCAGCAGGTCGTTACAGACAAAATGGAGAATCGCTGACACAGAGGGTAAAACAGTTATCATGCTTATAAGCCGTGACGGAAAAATAATTGATATTACCTATAAAATTCCCGGGAAAAGCGAGCTTGAGCAGTTTGTTGAAAACGTGGAAAAATTGCTGGATTTTTAATGAATCCCGCCGTCATCGGAAAGGCCGTTAAATATATTGTCAGATTTATACCTGAAATGCAGTTCATTTATTATTGTATTTTTTGCGGAGAGATCAAGGTCATCCCACGACAGCCCATCTTCCCTGTTAATGCATTTTATTAAAATTACTCCTGTATCCCTGTTCAGAGAAACCTCTTCTGTTTCCAGCTGAACAACTAATCCATCCTCATTAATAAAGTTAATATACGCCGATATCTCCGCCCTGCCGTTTTCAAAAGTCTCAAGTATTTCAAATGCGAATACCGACATCAGCATACCAAGCTCAAAAGATTTCTGTTCAATATCTATCATCTTGTGATCAAATCTGTCTTTATCCATCAGTAACTCAGCCGTCTATACTACACGCCCCTCATAAGCATAGAGAGCTTAAACGGGACATGAAGGCTTTTTTTCCTGGAGGTTTTCTTTTTATCTTTTTCCTCCCCTTTTCCCGGTGTTTCAGATATATACCATCTCCCATCCATAAGTGCGGAATTTATCTCCTCAAGCCCCCTTTTCCCTATACCGCTAATCATGCTGCCGTAAACACACTCCATAAATCCCGCTGTACCTGTCCTGAAAAGATCAGCACAAATTACACCATCATCTCCAAGAAACAGACAGCTTACTGTTATCATACTCTGGGAGGCCCCCCTGCTGTTTCCTTCCGGAAAAACCACCTCCTTAAGGTAAACAAGCATTCCGATCTCACCTGTAGTAATCTCTTCAATCCTGGCTTTTATATTAATAAGAAGTTCTTCTGTTTTTTTGTCATAGCCCTGCATAGGTAATCTCCATCAATAGAGTTATCTCTGAAGATATAATCGGCATAACAGGTAAAATGATTAAGTATAATTAGATGGCTGTTGCGAAGATAAAAAATATCTGCCGCGAGAGGGACTCGAACCCTCACAGGCGTTCGCCTACTAGACCCTGAACCTAGCGCGTCTACCAATTCCGCCATCGCGGCCAAGATATGATTTAATACAAATTTATACCGGTATTTGTCAAACAATTTTAGGGAGATATAATAAAAACATAGTTTTTATTATATCTATTGCATCGCAGTGGGCCCCTGCGGGGGGCTTTACAGGGGTTATCACCCCTGTACCCCATTCAAGAACAACGAAGTTCCAGCAATGGGCAGTAAAAGCAAGGGGCTGCAGCCCCTTGCTTTTACTTATTAAATCAAATATACTTTTCAATGCTTACTATTCTGAATTTTCTATCCTCGTCATCTATTTTAAGGCTGACGTTTTCTCCGGTCTTTTTTCCCATCATTGCTTTTGCTATAGGGGACCTGTAGGAGAGTATCCCTTGTTCAAAATCAGCATCCCATGGGCCAAGGATTGTATAGCTCCAGGCCTTCCCTGTTTCCACATCCTCAAGATTTACCCTTGTCCCTATGTTTACGCTTTCAATACTGATCTTTGAAACATCAAGCACATCAGCCCTTTTCATCTCATCATCAAGCCTTGATATAGCGAGTTTAAGCACCCCCTGCTTTTCCATGAGCGCATTATAGTCCACGTTTTCCCTGATATCACCGGAAGCCTCTGAGACAGCTGAGAGTTCTTTTGAAAGATTCACCATCTCCACATTAACCATATGCTCCAGTTCAGCTTTCTTTCTTTCATGCCCCTCTTTAGTGACAATGAGTTTTTCTACATCAATTTTCCACTCATCTTCAACATGGGCATGATGTTCCTGAATATTTTCATAACGGCTCTTAACAATCTCTTCGAATTTTTCGAGCTGGGAATCTTCAACATATGACAGGTTTTCAAAAATGTCGAATATCTTTTCAACAACAGACCTGTCCAGCCTGTTTACAATCCTTTTCAGGACTTCAGCATTATCATCGAAGATTATCTCGAACATTATATTCTTAAGCCTGTTCCCATCAACCTCGATCTTCTTAAGCTCGTTCATCAGCCTGAAATAAGTCAGCACAAGGTTGTCCTCGGGATAATCGAGCCAGTCGTATTTCCATGCCCCTGTAAAGATATTACGGGCAACCCATATAAAAATATCCGGATACTGTTTCGCCCCTGGTATAACCCTGTCAATAAACAGGTTTATTGTCTTATACTCATGAGCACGCAGCAGAATAGTAATTATATACTTGTGAATCCGCACCGGCGTTTCAAACAGAAGTTCAAAGAGCACTGAGGGCCAGTCCTCCCTGTTCTGTACGATAAGGTTCACGAAATGCTTCTTATAATCGTAAGATCCTATTTTCATTGAGAGAATCGGGAGTTCACTGCTGCTCTTAATAAACTCAATAACTTTATCCCTGCTCTGGTCAAGCTTCACTTTGGAAGATTCGGAATACTTTGACAGGTCTGAAAGGATAAAGTATGAGAGTATCTGCCGGGTATTGGAATCACCCTTAACCTGCTCTGAGAAAAAATCCACAAGATAAGGCGCTACCCCCTCCCCCTCTTTCGCATCTATATTGTTTATAAACTCTATGGCAATATCAAGCTTTTCAGTAAAGGATGAACTGGCGGTGAATTTCCCGAGAAGTTCGTCGGCAAATGTAACCGGTTTATCTCTCATATATACCAGGTTTTTCTTTTTATCAGAAACTCCGAAGAGGGGATCTTTCTTTATCTGGGTTCTGGCTTTGCTCCACCACTTGGTCCAGTTTTTCTCTTCAAGGAAGAAGGGCACAAGTTCATCTTTAATTGTACTATTGTCAATCTCCCCTCCATAAGACTTGATAAGAATTTCAAAAAACTGCATAAAATCCTTACTGAACATCTCCTTAAGAGTTTCAGGGTCTTCATATTTCATCACATAAATATGATCCTTGGCAACAGGCTTCAGGGACTGAAGAGCCATCTGTATAGACATACTGTGCCCCGGTTTCTCCCTGAAATCCACCTTAATTGTTTCACCATCTATCTCTTCAATTTTACCGAGTCCCCATGAATTATGAAACACATAGTTTCCCTTATCAAAAACAATATTCTTTTCAAAATCCTGGATCGCAAATTTTACAGGAGCTTTGAAGTTATTCAGCTTTGACAGCTTGAGGAACTGGGCGAATTGTGAATGTCCGCTGTATTTCGCCTCATACAACTTAACAAGTTCCCTTCTTGAATGAAGATCCTCCGGTCTGTAGTATAAAATCTTTTTAAGTAATTCAATTGCCCTGTCCGGATTTTCATCATCCCTGTACTTATGAAGCAGTATCTTAAGAAGGTCAGCCGCGAGCTCCTGCTGTTTGGCATCAACCAGCATACGCTCAATCCTTTCAAAAAACTGAATATCTTTCCATGAAACAACAACAAGTTTCTGCCAGAGAGGTGTAATCTCATCAAACCCCTTTGACTTGATAAAGCCCTCAATTGAAAGCTTCATGTACTGGATACTTTTTTCCTGATCCTGATTTACTATTGCAAGAGCCAGTTTTTTTGCCACCTGCGCATCAAATCTGTCAATTTTAAGAAGATTGTCCCATACCGGTATAGCCTCTTTGCTCCTCCCGAGCCTCTCTAAGCTTGTTGCAAGGGATCTTAGCGCGAAACTGCTCTCCCCGTATTCAAGAATCTTTTCAGAAAGGAGCTCCACAACGGCCCATTTATGATTCTCAGTGAATTTTTCTATCAGCTTACGGAGGTGTTTCTTTTCATCAATCTTTTCAAGCTGATACCCCATGAGTCCGGAGATATAAGCTGCTGTTATTGAACCGGGCTGCTCTTCAAGATGAGTTTTACAAAGTGCAAGCGCGTCATCTGTTACATTTTCGGCAATTATGGAATTCAGAATGTCATCAAGGATCTTGAACCTGGAGATCCCGATATCTTTCGGTTCCATTCTTCCCCAGGACTCCTCCTTAAAAAGAGATGAAAGCTTTTCCATTATTTTATTCTTTGACATATTCTTATCCCGTTAACCTGATTTTTAAGTATTGAAAAATAGAAAATACCCATCCTGTGCGCTGCGATGGGTATTTTCGCTGTTTTCCGGCTTTTAAACCGGATTATTTAAAAGCTGAAAAGGCTGTTTTACTGTGTTTTCTGATTTGAACTGCTTCCGCCTTCAAATGCCTTATGCATATCCTGACCGTCGAAGAATACTTCATAAGTATCTGTAAGTACTTTTATCTGGTCAAAAAACACATATACATCAGAAGCATTTCTTGAGCTTGTTCTTGAATGTTCACCGCTTACTGAAGTAACCTCTCTTATCACAAGCCTGACAAGCTTTGAAGTTCTTGTAACAGGGTATGAATCAGTAGACTGCGGGATATTCTGCGGAATATCAAAAATCATCGGCCTCCATCCCACAAAATTTATAGACTGTTTTTCAAGGATATGAACATCGCCCCTGAAATCTTTAATCCATAGCTCAAGTGTGTAGGGGAAGCCCCTGCCATGAACCCATAGAGAAATTGCTTTTGCTCTACCGGGGATCTGAAGGCCTCTCTCCTGAACATCCTGTCTTAAAGCCTGATCATAAGTAACTACAGGATTCCTCTCTTTCCAGTCAACTTCCTTAGGTGCTTCAATAGTTACCACGTTTGATCCGGGGTATCTGAACCTGAATTTAAGGCCAAGGATTTTCTTCTTCTCTTTTCCAAGTCCGGTGATTGAGAAGGCATCTTCAACCTTCATGTCATTGGGACCGCCATCTACATATTTAAGATCAAGAGCCATTACCGGGTTCTTCTTTTTAAGCGTCTCTTCATCTTTCGCTTTTGTATAAACTTTCGGATTTGATGTAAGATACCAGCCGTCCTCTTCAACACTTCCTGCTATCTTGCTGGCTTCAAAATCCTCGATAACTATTGCCCGTGTCTCCTCTCCGGAGAGGTCAGCAGGGACATTGGTCTCGATCCTGGAATACCCGTTTATCCCGAAAGCGACTATAAAAGCCGCTGTCAGGCAGATCGTTACTATAAAGATTCTATTTCTTATGCTATTCATTTTCCGGCCTCCATTATCCTCAACTGTTACCAGTTATCCTTAATATATTCATCACCAGTAAACTCTGACAGGTCTGTTACAACCCTGAACTGGTCAAGGTAAAAATAGAATGGACCGGGAGCTTCAAATTTATCGCACTCAACAAAGAATGAGACAAAGTGAAGATTTTTATCCATGACAGCATAATTTGATGATTGAGGGAGCCATCCCGGTATAATCACGGACATCTCTCTCCATCCCCAGAAATCAAGCCTGCCGATTTTCAGTTTATGTATATGACCCCTGTAATCTCTCAACTTTACATATAATGTATGCCTGAATTTTCTTCCGAGAACCCAGACCTTTACCTCTTTCGCTTTACCTCTTATTATATATTCATTCGGAGGGAAAACTTCTACCCTGTCAAAGCCCCTGTCCATAAAATAGCTCTTCACGCCGAGAACATATTTATTCTCATGTGATATTCCATTTTCATCAGGCTCTGTCTTATCGGCAAATTCTTTTCCGACTTCATTATTTTCATTAACAGGCTGGCCGTCCTTTGTAGGCCTCGGTTTGCCCGGATATTTTCGTATCTTGGTTTCGCCAAGCGGACAGGTAGCATCAGCTCTCCAGTCTTCACTCTCCTCGAAATCATTCAGCCAGTCAGTAACCAGACCCTCAGGTTTGGCTTTAGTATTATCCCCTGTCGCCTGATTCGTTCCGGTCCCGGCATCCTGGGCCAGCAAACTGGAAGCACCATTGCCGATAAAAAGGACAAGGGTTCCGATCAGAATCGACAATGCAGCCACTTTCAACTTCCTGTTCATCGTAAACTCCTTTAATCAATATTGATTAATTAAACAATATGCCAATATAATTGTATTATTATACCTGACTGTTTTTATTGTCGGTACAAAAAAACGAAATATTTAAAAATTAATATGAATCTCTTATGAAAAATCTGTAATCCTTCATTTAAATTTAAATATAACACAATCCTTTGTCAAGGAAAATACTGAATAGCAAAAGTTGCATAAAATTATTAGAAAAAAATCATATCATGTGACATAAAGACGCTTACCGGCACCTCAAAATGCACTGTTTTATGTTAAAACAAAAAAAATATTGATAAAAAACGTATGCCGTTTAAGGCTAAATAATAATAAAAAAATTCACACCGGTGATATAATTGAGCAGAAAAAATAACGTTGACCATCCCCTGATGTACAAAATCGTCATGCTGTCCGCCGGACTGCTGCTTGGACTTATACTCTCAAGACTTTTCTTTTTCATAATGAAAGTTGAAACCGAATCTATGAGTCCCTCCCTTAAAACAGGTGACAGGGTCGTCATAAGCAGGTTTGCATCAGCGGGAAAAGGGGATATTGTGGCAGTTGAAAGCCCTGCTGATGAAGGAAGGCTTATTCTTTCAAGGATAATAGCCTCCGAATTTGAAACTGTTGAAATACGAAACAGAGTTGTTTACATAAATGACACCGCAGCTGATTTCAAATGGAATACTATCAGAAAAGAGAGCCTTATATACCCGATGAAATTCACATGCAGGGACAACATGCCCCCTGTGAAATTAGGGAAAGATGAATACTTCCTGCTTGGAGACAACTTTGACTCAAGCTATGACAGCAGAATTATCGGAGCTGTACCGGAAGGGCTCATTGAAGGGCGTATTATATACAAATGGTAGTTTTTTAATGATTTAAAAAAGGGGAAAGTTTATGACAAGAGCTATAATTATGGCAGGAGGGGAAGGTACAAGACTCCGCCCGCTCACCTGCATCAGGGCTAAACCGATGGTTCCTGTTATAAACAGGCCGGCAATTGAACACTCTGTCAGACTACTGAGAAATCACGGCATCACTGATATAATCCTCAGTATATATGCCCTCCCTGAAAATTTCCAGAACTACTTCGGCGACGGATCGGAACTCGGTGTAAAAATATCCTATTCAGTTGAAGAGAAACCTCTCGGAACCGCCGGGGGCGTCAAGAAAGCTCTGGGTGACACAACTGAAACATCAATTATACTGAGCGGTGACGGGATAATTGATTTTGACATAACAAATATTCTGGCATACCATAGAGAGAAAAAATCCGCTCTAACCATTGTGCTGAAAAGAACAAGAAAACCCACTGATTACGGAATAGTCATCACTGACAACGACGGCCGCATCGAAAAATTTCTGGAGAAACCATCCTGGAGCGAGGTTTTCACTGACACCGTAAACACAGGGATGTATATAATTGAACCTCCCCGCATAACAAAACATATTCCGGAAGATGACAAGTTTGACTTCTCCCTTGACCTGTTTCCCCTTCTCCGCAGAAAAAAAATACCGATGTACGGGTTTATCACTGATGATTACTGGTGCGACGTGGGGAACCTGTCAATGTACAGCAATGTCCACAAGGATATACTTGACGGCAAAGTAAAAATCGATATTCCCGGGAAAAAAATAGCCCATGATATATGGGTAGGGCGCGATGTGGAGATAGACCCGGAAGCAAGGATTAAGGGCCCAATTATTATAGGTAATTTTGCGCGTATAAAAAAAGGAGCCGAGGTTTCGGAGTATTCCGTCATCGGGGATAACTGCCTCATAGAAGAGAATGCCTCTATTAAAAAAAGCGTGATTTTCCACAACACGGTTATAGGGCGCAAGTGCGAACTCAGAGGTGCAATTGTCGGGAAAAGGTGCGTTCTCGGGGAGGGCGTTTCAATATATGAAGACGCTGTTGTTGCTGATGACTGTACAATAGGTTCAGGCGCTGTTATTCAGGCCGGGATAAGGGTCTGGCCCGACAAATCTATTGAACAGTGGACACGTATATCCGCTGACCTCATATGGGGTGAGACGGAAAAAAAATCGCTCTTCGGTTCAGAGGGGATTTCCGGAACCTTCAATGTTAAAATTACACCTGAGTTTGCCTCCAAGTTAGGGTCTGCAATAGGCGCGCATTTAGGAAAACATTCGAAGGTTGTTTTAAGCCGTGATGTCACCAAGGCTGCGGCACTTATAAGCCATGCCATGACAGCAGGACTCCTTTCCATGGGCGTTGATGTCTACGATATGGAGCTTGAGTCAGTTCCCCTGAACAGGTACTGTACAAAATTTTTCAACGCGGATATGGGGATATATATTCAGGTTACCCACCTTACGGGCCTTCAGAATATCGCCATCAATTTTTTTAACAGGAACGGATTCCAGATTCCTTTGAGTGAAGAAAAAAGGATAGAGAAGATCTTCTTCAGAGGGGATTACCCCAGGAAAGATGTCTTTGAAACAGGTGAACTGATCTACCCTTCTCACCAGATCGGATCATATGTAACCAATGTATTCAACTATGTCAACCGTGACAAGATAAGCTCCGGAGGATGGAAGGTAATACTGGACTGCCTTAACGGCACTGCGTCATATATCTTCCCCGAACTTCTTGAATCGATGAATATTGAAACAACTGTTCTTCGCGGGCAGATGAAAGAAACACTCTCCGAGTATGACATAATGACAGGCACCATAAAATCGATTTACAATGTGGTGAACATGTCTAAGATGAACCGGGAGATCGGTGTGATTATCGGGCCTCACGGTACAAATATCACGATTATTGATGAAACAGGGAACGTTCTCACTACTGATGACATAAGCTCAATCTTAAGCATGCACTATCTCAAGTACGCAGAAGCAGAGACCATCTGCATCCCTGTTAACACATCAAACGCTGTGAGCAGACTTATTGAATGCAATGGCGGCAATATAAGATGGGTAACAACTAAACTCCGCAACCCGGATGACAGCATAGACCTCTTCTACGGCGGGAAATGCAGGTACCCGTACCTTGAGCAGAGAACTGACCCCATGATCTCATTTTTAAGGATACTTGAATACCTTACACTGGAGAAAAAAGAACTCTGCGAAGTGAAGGAACAGCTCCCCAAAATAAACCTTGCCAGTACCACGATCCAGTGTGCACCGGAGGAGAAAGCTTCTATCATGGGGATGCTCTCCACTGAATCTGACGGCAAGAGTGTTGAACTCATCGACGGAGTTAAAATTATAAACAGCAGCTCATGGATACTCCTTATGCCCGACGCGTCGCAGCCCCTTATCCATGTATATGCAGAAGGGGAATCTGTCAGGGAGAGGGACATGCTTATACAGAACTACTCGGAAAAGATAAGACAGTTCAGACTTAACCAGATACAATAGAATAGAAAAAGGATGATTACATGTACAAAATAAACAGAGAAAGAGTAATAAAAACATTCACTGAACTTGCGGAGATCTCATCACCATCATGGAAAGAGAAAGATGTGATGAAGTATATAATCAGAAGATTTAATAAACTCGGCGGTGAGTGTTCAATGCACAGGTGCGGGGAGTCATTTAACCTCCTTGTAAATTTTGAGGGCACCGAAAAAAGAAACACCATACTTTTCTCAGGGCACATGGATACTGTAATTCCATGCGACAATGTAAAGACAGTTGTAACTGACACAAAGATAATGTCAGACGGAACAACGGTTTTAGGGGGAGACGACAAGGCAGCCATTGCAATATTTATTGAAGCTTTTGAATATATTAAAGAAAACAAAATTCCTCACGGCCCTGTTGAGATTCTGCTCACATGCGCGGAGGAGCTTGGATTAAAAGGAATCAAGGGGTTTGACCTTTCAATACTTAAATCGAAATACGGGTTTGTATTCGACAGCAGCGGTGCAATAGGGAGAATAGTTGTAAAGGCTCCATACCACTCAAACATGACCATAAAAATAAAAGGGAAGGCCTCGCACGCCGGCATGGCCCCTGAAAAGGGGATTAGCGCAATCAGGGTCCTTTCAGAGATTATAGCAGAGCTCCCCAACGGAAGAATCGATGATGAAACAACAATCAACGTGGGAATTATTTCCGGCGGCAGGGCGACAAATATTGTTGCTGAAGAGGCGCAATGTGAACTTGAAGTAAGATCAATAAATAATAAGAAGATGCTTAATGTTGAAAAGCAGGTGCGTGATATTGTAAAAAAAACCTGCGCGAAATATAAGGCAAAGGGGACTATAGACAGATCCCTTGAATACGCCGGTTTCAGCATTTCACCGGAAGATCCGATATCTCTCCTCACTGCAGATGCAATGAAGAAAATAAGCCTTAAACCGGAATTCGTCGCAATGGGAGGGGGGAGCGATACCAATATAATCAACAGCTCTAAAGTTAAGGCTATAAACCTCGCATGCGGAATGCAGAACATACACAGTACCGGGGAATTTATTCTTATCAAAGATCTGGTGGCAGGAACAAAACTGGCGCTCTCAATTATTGATACAGTTAAATAGAATAAATTTTTCTTTACAAAACAAACGAAAAGCGGTATTTTATGAGGGTACAAGCCGGAATAAACAATGAAAATTATTCATTCTGTTAACTATTATATTGCGAAACCGTTACTGGTTTCCGCTCTTTTCATACTGCTTACTGCGGCATCAGTAAAAACAGGCTATGCTCTTCAGCCGGGACAGATTGATAAATCGATCAAATCATTTACAATGGGGAGATCCTGTGAAATCCTGGAGGACCCGGATGGCAGGCTTACCCTGTACTCTGTAATATCTGAAAATTATTCCGGCCAGTTCAAACCTGTCTCCTCCGATATACCTAATTTCGGTTTTACCAAATCTGTCTACTGGGTAAGGTTTTCAGCAGAAAACAGCACCTCATCAGATATAACGCGCTATATTGAAATCGGCTTTCCGCTGCTTGACAGGATTGAGCTTTACACTTTCGGTAAAAACCCGGGCGGAGGGCTTGACCTTCTGCAGCAGGACACAACCGGCCGGGATTTTTCCTTTATTAACAGGACGATAAAACACCGCAACTTCGTCTTCCCTGTACATTTCCCCTCCGGGAGCGAAAGAACTTTTTACATGCGTGTTGAAACTGATGATGGTATGATCTTCCCTGTTGCATTCTGGGACATTACTACTTTTAATGACAAGATGCAGATGGAGAATTTTCTTTTCGGGATTTACTACGGCATTATTATTGCCATGATCTTCTATAATTTATTTCTCCTTCTCTTCACAAGGGACAGAAACTATCTGAGCTATATACTATATATCTCTTTTTTCGGGATGTTCCAGATGTCGATGAACGGCCTGGCATTCCAGTACCTCTGGCCCGACTATATCTGGTGGGGGAAGCACGCCAATCCGTTTCTCATAGGGATGAGCTGTTTCCTTGCAGCGCTCTTCTCACTCAGATTTCTTGATATGCCTAAATACACCCCTGTATTCAGCAGAATAATGACAGGCCTGATGATCGCCGGGGGGATACTTGCTGCAGCTTCTTTCTTTGTGCCGTATTCAATAACAATAATCGCAGGGCAGATACTCCCCCTTGCCATGATATTCATCGCTCTCCCTGCCGCTTACCTCAGTATTATCCGGGGGAACCATGCAGCAAGGTTCTACCTGATAGCCTGGATTACTTTTTTTATCGGTGTTATACTATCCACCCTCAGGGTCATGGGGCTCATCCCCCACAACCTGCTGACCGAGCACGGACTCCAGATAGGATCCGGTTTTGAGATGGTTCTCCTCTCAATTGCCCTTGCTGACAGGATAAATATAATGAAGAAGGAAAAGGAGGAGGCACAGCAGAAAGTTATTACAACACAGCAGGAGGTTGTTGACAACCTCAACAGATCCAAACAGGAGATCGAAGAGGCGCACAGGCTCCTCTCCCTTTCAGAAGAGAAATACAGGCTCCTTGTTGAAGGCTCCAGTGATATAATTTTTTCACTTGATGAAAACCTGAACTTCATAACTGCGAATTACGCCATAGCAAATGAACTTAAACTTGACCCGAAAAAAATCGGCGGCCTCCCCTTTCATGAACTTCTTTATGATAACAACATTGAACCGCAGATCACCAAACTCCTTGTGCTGGAGAAGCTTGAAGAATTCGTTAAAACAAAAAAACCGGTGCAGTTCAGGGCGCAGTTCATATCATCAATAATTACAGAACCGAAAGAGATGAATGTACAGCTTGAGTATGTCAATATTCAGGGTAAAAACGAAATTCTCGGAAAAGCCTATAACATGGGCGACGACTCACTGATGAAATATTTCGAATATGAAAAACAGAAATACACAATCGGGAACTATCTGATTACCGCCGATGAAATTACTCACAGGATAACCAGGAATCTTATAAAATACCTTGAACCCGGGGAGATCAAGATGCTCCAGATTGCCCTGAGGGAGATAATCATAAACGCCATTGAACATGGCAACCTCGATATTTCATTCGAAGAGAAGACCCAGGCTCTCATTGAAGACCGCTATTTTGAACTGATACGCCAGCGGCAGTTTGAACCGCAGAATATCAACAAAAAGGTTATAATTGAATATTCTGTTTCAAAAGAAAAAGTGATGTATATTGTGTCTGATGAAGGCGCGGGATTTAATTTTGAAACCTATCTTGATGGGACATCGGGGAACCCCGATGAATCGTTCCTCTCTCACGGCAGGGGAATAATGATGACAAAAAATGCCTTTGATGAGATAATATACAGCCGCAAAGGGAACCATGTAATGCTTGTTAAGAATTTCACAAGCAAAAAGGAGGATGCGTCAACTGCTGAATAGGTTGACCAGGAAGTATGCTCCGCTCATTAAAGTAAAAGGGAGAGTAAGAAAATATGTAGCCAGCTCCCCCTTTTTTACCACGTCCTGCTTGTAGACCCTCTTCCCGAAAAAACTAATATCCCAGTTCTCAGGGTTTTTCATTCGCCTGAATATCCTCACAGTGATAATTACTTTTAAAAATATCAGTAGAGAAAAGACCACACCGGATTCAATAAAAAGTACCGGCCCGAGACTGAACCTGCGGATAACATCAGGATCCTGCATCATTACAATGAGGATACCCATACCTATGGCGAAATTTGTAACTGTAGTAAGAAGGAACCCCCTGAAACTGAAATTGCTCTTTTCAGAAATGTACGAGACAATGAAAAGTATATGAATAAATACCGATATCTGAAGATCTATAAGGAGCCATAAAAAAAGACTGTCGATCATATAATTTCAATCGCCGCCATAATATAATTACGGATACACTCTACCCTTCTCCGGGACTCCGTTTCTGTAAAAAAATAATTCCCTATTATATCAAATAAAACCGGCATAACTTATTATGTCATGCCGCCTGAAAAAAAGCAAGAAGTTTATCTGCGGGCCGTAAGTTCTATCTCAACCAGGGCTCCAAGAGGAAGGGAGGCCACGCCTATGGTGCTCCTTGCGGGATAGGGCTTTGAAAAATATTTTTCATAGATGCTGTTCATCTCCGGAAAATTTGCCATGTCGGTGAGAAATACAGTTACCTTGACTACATCACATTCAGACAGTCCTGCTGTTTCCAGAACCGCAGTTATATTTTTAAAACACTGCTCTGTTTCGGCTGCTATACCGCCAGGTACAATTTTTCCTGTTGTGCCGTCAAGGCCGATCTGCCCTGAAAAGAAAAAGAGCCCTTCGGATTCCGCAACATGAGAATATGGTCCCACAGGGTTTGTATTTTTTGCATTGAACGCGTTTCTTGGCATGAGATTACCTCCTGTAAATTAAATTTTGATAATCCGGTAATTCAATAGTTATAATAGCCCTTTCACGAAATGTTTAGACCGCCGTCATCCGGCCGTAACGAAAGCGTAGAGCCGGAATCTCATACATTAAAATACTTTGAGATGCCGGCATTCTCTGCGAGAAACCGGCATGACAAACTAAATCTTATACTGAAAAATAAAGAACACCAAATTCAACTTCCTATTGTAATAATGAAATTAATATAAAGATATTTTGTCAAATTGAAAAGTTAAGAGAGGATGAAGCATCATTAGTATTTAATGGTAACGGGGAAGCAGGGTTTAGTTTATCATTATCAGATAGTTATACACATCCTGATGATTTTTCTCTTTTGATAATTCAGCAGCGGTATATCCCGAAGCACATTTCATATTCCTGTCAGCACCCTTACTCACAAGGTATCTGACAACATCCATTTTACCGTTTTCCGCTGCAAACATAAGAGCAGTGAGTCCTGAAACATTGGCGGAATTAATATCTGCCCCCGCAGCCACAAGGATCTCGACAATACAGAGATCACCGTCATCCGCTGCCTGCATCAAAGGCGACATACCCATATAATCTTTAAGATTTACATTCGCGCCCATCTGGATAAGATATTTAACCGAATCCGCCCTTCTGTTTATTACAGCTATGGCCAGCGGAGTCATCCCGTCTCTCCCCCTCAAATTAATATCAGCCCCTTTTTTAAGAAATATTTCAATTGCCTTTAAATCTCCAGTTGCGGAGGCGTGGAAAAATTCCCCTGATTCAGGGGCAGCAGAGAGAGCAGAAGTTACTAATATCATATATAAAGCGAGTATAGTTATTATTGTTCTCATTTTTTATAACCTGTAAGAATCTGTTCCACAATATTACAGCGTCAGGTAAGACATAAACTCTTTTTTTAAAAAAACACTGTAAGGGTTTCCCTTAATTTTAACAAAAAAAGCTGCAATACACTTCCGGGATTTTGTATATATTTAATCCCGGATTATTGCAGTGTTACTATAGAGTGATTATTGAAGGTTTAAAGGGTGAATTATTTTTCAAATTTTTCATTTTATAACAAGGGAGAGCAGAGCAACCAGCAGAAAAGACACACTCCCGGTTATTGCTGTTGCGGGGGTAAACATCTTAAGAGCAGTTGCCTCATCCATGCCGCTGAATTTCGATACAATCCAGAAAAAGGGATCATTTACGTGAGATACCATCATGGAGCCAGCTCCCACTGCAAGTACTGCAAGTGCAGGATTAATACCCAGGGTTCCCATTAATGGGGAGATTACAGAGGCGGCAGTAATGATTGATATTGTTGATGAGCCTGTTGCAGTTTTGAGTACAGCAGCCACAAGAAAAGGGAGGAATATACCGATCTGCCATGTGCACATTGATGTGACAATTGAATTGGTGAGGGCCGATGTTTTTACCACTGCGCCGAAAGCTCCCCCTGCTGCTGAAATAACAAGTACAGGAGCCGCACGCCGTACACCCTCGGCAATCCACCCGCCTGTGGCTTCACGGAAAAATCCCCTTTTAACAAGTATCAGGGAGCATAATATACCGGCAAAAAGAGCAAAAACCGGGTCCCCTGCGAATACCGCGAACCTGGAAAAGGCACCGTTTCCGAAGGGCCTTGCGGGTATAACTGCAATTGCACGGAGTATCATTAAAATAACCGGCACGGAAAGAGGAATTACCGATTCAAGGAGAGAGGGTACTTCAAGATAGGGACGGACTGTTTTGCCCCTGGAATCATCAAATACCGGGATGAATTCATTATTCTGCGTATATTTAATAATCCAGAAATAACCGGCAGCGACCCCGGGTATTGATACAAATATCCCCAGGAAAAATACAGAAAGAGAACCTGCATTCAATATACCTGTTGCGCTCAACGGACCCGGAGTCGGAGGTATAAGCGAATGCGCCACATAAAGCCCTGTCGCAAGTGCTGTTGATACTGCAGCAAGAGATCTCCCTGTTGCAGAGGCAAGGGCTTCAGCAAGTGGATGAAGAAGGATAAAACCCGAATCGGATGAAACAGGTACAGAGAGAATATATCCCGCTATATTTACCGTAAAAATTGTTCTTTTTCTCCCGGTCTTTTTTACCACGGCAGAGGCGATTGCAGAGAGCGCACCGGTTTTCTCAAGAATTATACCCATCATAATTCCTTCGATTATTACAAGTCCTATATATCCTGCCGTTGAGCCGAACCCGCTCCTTATGGATGTCAGCACATCATTAAGAGGCATACCGCTCATGAAACCGAAGAGGAATGTCGCGCCGATCATAACTGCTGCGGCATTAATTTTATATACTGCAGTTAATATGATTATTACTGCTAATGATATTCCAAAAATAATCAATGCTGATATTACTGACATTTTATGCTCCTGCTGTTAAAATCTAACGAGCTGTTTAAAAGATTATTCCAGATGATTACTGCATTTTTTTTCCGGTTTTAACCCCTTTGCCCTGCGGGCATCTCCACCATAAACAATGGGGTAGAAAAAGAGGGGGAGCAAATACCTGAATCTTATACTATGAGATGCCGGTATTACCTGCATGAAACCGTTAACAGGAATGACTTATATTGATGAATAAAATGCTATAATTTTCACCATAAAACAATTCATCAAAAGGATTATATTTTTACCAGAAAAATATTAAATTATCACATTCATGCTTTTTCATTTTTTTTATCATCTCCTTATTATCCTGATGTCATTCCCGGCCGGACAATGGTCTGCCGAAGGAAGAGCCGGGAGCTAATCTATATTCATTATATACAGTTATATTAGAACCCCGCAGAACTTTACACTCATGCAAATAAGTATGAAACAAAAACATGACGAACATTTCATAAATTGCTATAACCTCTGCTATAAATACGAATGAGCCTGTTTCGTTTTAAAAAATTTTTCAAAATCTAAAAAAAAATCTCCCCTTTACGGGGAGAAATGCATTTCAAATACTGTTAAATGAACAGTAAAAAAAAGGAAACCTGATGCCGGAAACTTTTGCCCGAGACCTTCAACAGCTTATGATGCAGATAATACTTATGATACCCACCCTAAACATCCGTAATATTTTTCGTAACCTCTCCTCCACTCTTCAGAAGCAACCGTACCATCCGGTGTATCAATAAGGAGCCCCCTTAATGAAAGGAGTGAAAGTGCATCTACCACTTTCCGGATAGGGAGATATGAAACAGCTGAGATATACTCAGCCATATTGATTATATCAAGTTCGGTACACTTCACCGCTTCCATGCAGACAATATACTCATCAACAGCAAGGCCCAGTTCAGCCCTGTGGTCATGGTTTATTACTGATACTCTTGTGATCATTATCATATACCTCTTATTCTTTATAGATTACTGAAGCTTCTCCTGTTATTCCGAAGCTACTCCATCATGCCGTGCCTTTCCCTGTCATTCCCGCGCAGGCTGTGGGCGACCGCAGGAAGAGCTGGAAGCTAATCCATAGTATAGTCTATCCTTACAATAGATCCCCGCCTTCGCGGGGATGACAAAAAAGTGTACAGACATGACAATGCAATAGATCCCCATCGGAGTTTACCCTCATGAAGATGGGGGCGGGGATGACAAAACAGGGATCCCTGCTTGAATTTACCCTGATACATTTGGATGCCTGGATGACATGTAATCAGATCCTCCCCGGCGTAACCGGAGTTTTCTGCTCAATGAATTTCTCTATATCC
>ERZ795048.1709-NODE-1709-length-19061-cov-12.534515_pt1 | contig 19061 bp, 22 predicted proteins | sample MGYA00375132_ERZ795048 | MGnify/ENA primary metagenome ERZ795048 (study PRJEB30177, sample SAMN05720225) | activated sludge metagenome | isolation source: Anaerobic digester | place: Hong Kong | collected 2014-12-17 ...
CCTGTCAATCGCCTTCGAAAAATACTGCGCAAGATGAAAATGATCGAAACAGATGTGTAAAAATTCACCAATTCTGACCCCCTAAATGCATTCAAAGTGACCCCCCTGGAGTCATTCAAAGTGACCCCCCAGAAATGCATGTATAACGACCCCCTCCTGCCATGATATACTCCGGAGTATAACAGTAATCCGGAGGGAGACTATGGCACGGGAGAAATCGACCATGGAATTAAAAGAAATCGTAACAAGGCTGAAGCTGGGACACAGCATCAAGCAAATACACCGGGAAATAGGCATTCATAAAACAGTCATTAGAAAACTCAAAAAGATCGCCAGAGCGCACAACTGGCTTGCTTCATCAGCGGAGAAGCTGCCCGCCGAAGAAGATATCTATGCGGCCTATTACGGTACAGACCAAAGCAAGTCGCCCCATGCGCTGGACGCCCTGAGCGATGAACTGAAAAAGTATGCTGAAGATAAGTTGAGCTATGTGGTTATCCACCAGCTGATTCGCTCGCGGGTTTCATGCTCCGCAAGCACAGTCCGGCGGTACATGCAGTCCCGCATCGAGACGAGTATCCCGAAATCAGTGGTGCTGCGCCCGAGGGAAATGGGTGTCATGGAGGTTGATTTCGGGCGCCTGGGGGCCATGTACGACGACAGTGAAAAGCGGAACCGGGTGGCCTATATTTTTTCAGGACGACTGCGCTGTTCGGCGAAGGCATTCCGCACCGTGGTCTTCGATCAGAAACAGGAGACGTTCTGGGAATGTCATATCCGCGCCTTTGAGTACTTCGGCGGCGTGCCCGAGCGGGTCGTCCCGGACAACCTGAAGGCCGCGGTGGTCAAAGCATCCTTCACAGACCCCGTGGTCAATCGTGGATATCACGATCTGGCCGAGTATTACGGCTTTCTCATCGATCCATGCCAGCCGTACAAACCGCAGCATAAGGGAGGGGTAGAAAACGACATCAAATACGTGAAGCGAAATTTCTACGCAGGCTATCGGGAACGGCAGCGGCAGAAAGGGCGGGATGCTCCCTTTGCCCGGGAGTGTCTGCCTGCGTTGCGAGAATGGGAGCGTGATATCGCCGACAAACGGATACTCCGCTCCGTGGGGCTCTCCCCGAATGAATTGTTTATCCAGGAACAGCCGGTCCTGCGGCCGCTTCCGCCTGAGCGTTTCGACCCGGTGACCTGGAAACAATGCACGGTGCGCCGAGACGGACGAATAGGCTTCGACCGGTCCACGTATACGGTCCCCGATATCCTTACCGGCAAAGAGGTGCTGATCGCCGCGAATTCACGAAATATCCGCATTTTTCATCGTCATTGCCTGGTTGCCGAGCATCTGCGGGCATCGCGGCCTTACCAGGATGTTGTCAAGCCAGAACATCTTTCATATCGCGCACTGGCCTTTATCGAGCATACACGGGAGGGACTCCTGCATAGGGCGAAAGCCGTGGGGCCTGAGGTGGAAAACCTGGTGCGCCTGCTTCTTGAAGACCGGGCTGTCAGCCGCCAGAGGGCGGCGTGGGGAATACTCTCCCTTGCGCAAAAATATGGCCCGCTCCGTGTCAACGCGGCATGCGCCCGTGCCATTGCCTACGACGCTCCCCGATACGACACCGTAAAAAGAATTCTCGAACAAAAGCTGGACGCTCTGCCGGAACACAGCACCCTGGATTCCCATGGACAGGGACACCTGACCTTCGCCAGAGAGCCCGGTTATTTTAATACCCATTAGGAGGGATAGCCATGAACGAAATCGCCCAACTCAAACCAAAACTGAGCCGTTTGAAGATGTCGGGGATATTGGAGCAGCTGGATATGCGTATATCCCAGGCCGAAGAAAGCCATCAGGGTTATTCGGAATTCCTTCTGTCTCTGTTTCAGGACGAAATCGAACGGCGCGACTTTAAAGTCCTCACGGCCCGGCTCAAAAAAAGCGGCCTCGACCCGCGCATGACCATGGAGACCTTTGATTTCCGTTTCAATCTGCGCATCCATGAACCGCTCGTCAGGGAAATTGCCACCTGCGTATTTGTCGAACGTGCCGAAAACATTTTCCTCGTGGGCCCTTCAGGCGTGGGAAAAACCCATCTGGCATCTGCCCTGGGCCATGAGGCGTGCCGCAGGGGCATTGATGTGCTCTTCAGGCGGACGTATGCGCTTCTCAAATGGCTCGGCTCTGGACGCGCCGATGACACCTTTGAACGTAAATTGAAATCACTGGCCGAAGTCCCGCTCCTTATCCTCGATGATTTTGGTCTGAATGAACTTGATTCGGTCAGACAGAATGATCTCTATGAGCTCATATGCGCCCGGTATGAATCCAGCGCTACCATCATTACATCGAACAGGGACTTCTCTGAATGGCAGGCGATCTTTGACAACCCGCTGATCGGCAGCGCCGCTCTTGACCGGCTCGTTCACCGGGCGATTAAAGTCACCATTGAGGGGAAAAGTTATCGGCTCGATTCATTTTCCAAAAAAAATCAGCTCGTGAATTTGACAGGTGATTTAAGTTGATGTATGTTTTTTCTACCGGCAGGGGGGGGCATTTTACTTGAATACCCCGGGGTCATTTTGGGTGAATGTTAACACGCTATACGTTCGATGGCGTTGATAAAATAATAATACCCATTAAAAACGAAAAATATCGGTTTATTACCGGGATCACCGTGGGTAAAAAAGACATATCCGATGAAGCCCGGGGAATGGCGGTTTCCATGATTATTTTGGGCCTGGTGGCTATCATAATCGCCGGTACCGTGGTTTATTTTGTCATTATATCCAGGCTATCTCCGCTTGAAGGCTGCCGGGATGTCATTAAAGAAATGGCCAATGGCAACCTTTCAGTGCGCTATGCCGGAAAATACAATCAGGATGAAATAGGGGACATTGTCCAGTCCCTGAACCAGGCAATGGATCAATTTGAAAAAACAATATCCGGTATTATCGTTGCTTCACAGAACGTTGCCCAGGCGGTTGAGCAAATAGCAACGGGGAACCAGAACCTGTCGCAGAGGACGAGCGAGCAGGCATCATCGTTGGAGGAAATTGCGTCCACAATTGAAGAGGCGGCTGCAACCATTAACCAGAACGCCGAGAATGCGAACCAAGCCAGGGAAATGACCGAAGATGGGGCAAAGAAATCCACCGAAAGCAATAAAATAGCCGTTGAAGCAGTCAACTCGATCATAGAAATGAATGAGTCAAGTAAGAAGATCAGTGACATCATAGCAGTAATCAACGAAATTGCATTCCAGACAAACCTGCTCGCACTCAACGCAGCAGTGGAGGCGGCAAGGGCCGGGGATCAGGGTCGGGGTTTTGCCGTCGTGTCCGGCGAGGTGCGGAACCTGGCACAGAGGTCCGGCAATGCGGCCAAGGAGATTGAAAATCTCATAAAGGACACAGTATCCAAAGTGGATAATAGCACGGAACTGGTCAATAAAACGGGGATCGTTTTAAAGGAGATTGAGGTATCGGCGAAAAACACCGCACAACTCATCAACGAGATCGCTTCTGCCAGTATGGAACAAAAACAGGGAATCAATCAGATTAACAATGCAATTGCCGAGATGGACAATATGACGCAGCAGAATGCTTCACTGGTTGAAGAAACAGCATCAGCCAGCGAGGAGATGGCCAACCAGGCACAGGAATTGTTGGAAATGATCAGACAATTCAAGATAAGCGATAAAATAAAAAAAGATGTTAATTCAGAAAAACACAGGGAGCTGCATATAAAGAATGCGTTGATGTCAAAAAAACATGAAAATGATGGAAATGGTAAAAATAATTCATCTGCATCACAGGACGGTAAAGAAGATACCAAGATAAGTACAATATTGAAACATGAAGGTTTTGAAGAATTTTAAATCTATTGTGCATGAGGCAATGCTATATAATGAAATATGGAAAAGCAAGTGCGCAGGAACGGCTTCTTTACCTTGCATGCTGTTTGGATAAGGTGAATATCAAAGAAGTTATTGAATCACTTAGTAAATTAATAAGCGATGCTTTGAATGGGAACCCGGAAGCAGTAAGACATCTCAATGATTTATCTTTGCATTTTTCTAATATAAGCTTATCCTATTACAATTTAGCAGATTTTATAGACAGAAAATATTTAACAAAAGATGAACAATAAAATTTTAAACAATGAAAACTATTCTTCTGGTTGAAAATGACGTTTTCACGGGAATGTCAGAGGCGAAAGCTTTAGAAGGAGAAGGATATAATGTTATCCACATTAAGACTGGCGAGCAAGCAATCGAATTAATTGCATCTGATAAAAACAAAATCGATCTTGTCTTGATTAACATTGATCTTGGAGATGGTATTGATGGAACTCAGACGGCTCAGGAGATTTTAAAAATTTATGATATACCGATAGTGTTTCTATCATCTCATACTGAAAAGAACATTGTTAATAAAACTGAAAAGATTACCCCATATGGATATGTTGTAAAAAAATGCGGAATGCCAGTGCTTGCAGCATCCCTCAAGATAGCTTTTAAACTGCATAAGGTAAACAAGGAGCGGGCGTCCCTGCTTCGAGAAGTACATCATCGCGTAAAAAACAACATGCAGCTGATCATAAGTTTGTTAAGACTTCAATCGTACAACCTTGAGAATACCGGAGCTCACGCCGCACTTGTCAACTGTATTCAGCGTATATATACTATGGCGAAAATTCATGAAAACATATATCAATCAGAAAATATGGCCTCAATCGAATTTAGAAGATACCTGGAAGATATTGTTGAGGAAATAGTCATATCATATGCTGTGAATCCAGAACAGATCAGTATTGCACTTGACATTCAGGATTGCAGATTATCTCTTGAAAAGGCAGTACCTTGCGGTCTTCTAATAAATGAAATATTCAGCAATGCAATAAAACATGGTTGCCCTGCGTCTGAGAAAAGTAACCTAAAGCTTTCTTTTGTTTGTGAAAAAAATTTTAATATTTTAATCATTCAGGATAATGGCCCAGGAATTCCCGATGAGGTCCTTTCAGGCAAGGCCAATACTTTGGGTATTGAACTAATTCATTCTTTGTGTCAACAGCTAAAAGCCGAATTATCAGTGCAAAATAAATCCGGTACGTGTTATCGTATAGCAATACCGCAAAATTGAAAACTCATAATCTGATAATTAATTGAAAGCATGGTTTGCCAATTCCTCGTATTAATGGGCTTGAACCAGCATCTCTCCATCTTACTAACTAGACATATTGTTGGCCCTGTACTCTTTGACATGGGTTAAGGTTTGCTTGGGGTGAGCGCCGGAGGTGCGCGCGGGGGCGCGGCAAGGGGGAGGGGGTGGAAAAAGCGTGCGAAGCCGCCGGTATGCGATTGATGAATGCCTAGATTACCATAGACTTGTAACGGGATTAAAGCCAACGGGCATTTTTAACCTTTAAAGGGGTTGGAGGCCTCTTTTTTTATTCATATATATTAATAATTCGATTCATATTTGAAAAATCTACTGTAATCCTTGACATCCACATTTTAATTGGTTACAACTATAAAAGAAATATACTGGTTTTAATTAATAATATGAAACTGCAACGCTTAAAATGGATCATAATAGTTTCCTTTGTCGCAATTTCAACCGTGCCACTTCTATGTCTTGGCATTATCATGTATATTAAAGGCCAGACATTAATTCGCGAGAATGTCGCGAGCCATTTTACAACACTCATAGACGGCAATTCCCTGGTGATAAACCGTTTTATAAGTGAACGTGAAGCCGACATGAGACTGATGGGGAATGTGGTACTTGAGGACAATTATAACTATAATAGCGTTTATAGCAGGCTCCAACGTATTATGGAAGCATATGACGTTTACCATGCTATATTAATATACAACAACCGGGAAGATTTGCTGTTCATAATAGAGTCAAAAAAAGGTTCTACAGATAATAAAATGCTCGATGTAAATAAAACAGCTAACCATAAGAATAACGAATGTATTTTACCCTGCTCAAGTAGATCATATGAAGATAACTGTATAGCGCTTTCCATGCCTATAGCCAACAAGTCGAACGCACTGCGCTTCAGGATGATCGGGATAATTGATTTCAACGCGATAAATGCTTATTTAAATAATGTAAGTTTCGGTAAAACAGGAGATTTGACCCTCACTGACAGGGAAGGCATTGTCATAAATCACAAGATTGGCAGACCATGGCCCAAGGCGGTGAAATTATCGGACAAGGTGAAATTACTCAAACATGGTGAATTCATATCGGGCGAATATGTTGACGAAAATGGGAACAGGTATTTTCAAGCGACAAAAAGCATTAACCGTTATGGCTGGTTTCTCACGGTCAAGCAGAATACCGATGAAATTCTTTCAAGAGTGAATACGCTGCGCCTGTACATGCTGTTGTTCATTGCGGTGTGCTTTATAGTCGCGGGCTGTATCGGCTATTTTGCCGCGAACATGCTGATTAAAATGCTTCAAATATCATATGACCATGAAAAAGAGCTGGAAATGATGATTTTGCAAAATGAAAAATTAACCTCCATGGGGGTAATAACATCAGGCATTGCACATGAGTTGAACAATCCCCTTGCGAACGCGCTCATCTATACGCAGCTATTATACGAAAAATTAAAAGAACAATACCCCTCAGACGATCTTTCATCAATGAATATTGCCGTTGAAGAACTCACTCGGTGCGGCGCTATAATAAAAAACCTGATGAGTTTTTCCCGGCGGTCGTCTCTTGAACTGCAGGAAGTAGACATTAATAACGCATTGAAGGGCCTGGTGAAAATGACCGAAAAATATTTCAGGGAACATGGTATTTCTGTATCCATAAATTTTCAGGAAGACCTGCCAAAAGCGCTTTGCAATGAAAGCATAATCCACCAGGCCATAATGAACATGTTCACCAATGCCGTTGAAGCGATGAAACAGGGAGGAATATTGAAAATCAAGACCTGGTTTACCCCAATCACAAATTTGGTTAAAATCGACATCCAGGACAGCGGAATAGGCATACAAAAATCAATAATCGGAAAGATATTTGATCCGTTCTTTTCCACAAAACCCAGCGGAGAAAGGACCGGCCTGGGCCTCTATATAAGCTATGAAATGATAAGAAAAGCCGGGGGGAATATACGCGTTATAAGCAGCGCCGCTGAAGACGGCAATGAATGCGGCATACACACGGGAACGACCTTTACCATTGAGTTGCCGGTAGTGAAACAGGAAGGATAGCTCAAGGGAGAAGTTATATGAATAAAAGCATACTTATAGTGGAAGATGACGCGAGGCTCAGGGACGCTCTCTGCCAGATAACCGCGAAAGAAGGATATCAGCCTACTGGAGTGGAAAGCGGCGAAGAAGCGCTGGAAAAAGCAAGCGAACATGAATTCGCGCTAGTCATTTCAGATTTAAAATTACCGGGAATAAGCGGAATGCAGGTATTGCAGTCAATACGGTCGGCTACACCGGAAACGAGCATAATCATCATTACCGCCTATGCGTCCGTTGATAACGCTGTTGAAGCCATGAAAAATGGCGCGGAAGATTATCTGGTAAAACCCTTCAGTCTCGACGAAATACGCATCATTATCAAACGGGTAATGGAGAAGAGGGGAATACTTATCGACAATGCTCTCCTGCGCGAGCAGTTGAAAGAAAAATATTCTTTTGATAATATTGTTGGCAACAGTGAGCCAATGATTGAAGTCTATAAAATGATAAACAAAGTAAAGGATACAAAGGCCACCGTGCTGGTTACCGGTGAAACGGGTACCGGCAAGGAGCTGATTGCACGGGCACTTCATTATAATGGAACGCGACGGGAAAAACCGTTCATACCGGTCAACTGCTGTGCGCTGACGGACTCGCTGCTGGAAAGCCAGCTCTTTGGCTACGCAAAGGGGGCCTTTACCGGCGCCCTTAAGGACACACCGGGACTCTTCGAGCTAGCGGATGGAGGAACAATATTTCTCGATGAAATAGGGGACACCGACGCGAGTTTCCAGCAGGCGCTACTGCGAGTTCTGGAAGGGGGCGAGATACAGCCGGTGGGTTCGGCTGAACGGAAAAAGGTAGATGTCCGCGTCGTGGCGGCTACGAACAAGGACCTGGAAACCGCCGTGAAGGAAGGGAAATTCCGCGAAGACCTGTTTTACCGGCTCAATGTCATTACCATACAGATTCCCCCCCTGAGAGACAGGAAAGACGATATTCTTCCGCTTGCCCTGTACTTCATGAATAAATATTCGAAGGGAAACAACAAGGCCGTAAATGAAATAACGACGGAAGCAAAATCAATTCTAGAATCATACCAGTGGCCAGGAAACGTTCGGGAACTTGAAAATACCATTTCCAAAGCGGTGATATTTGAATCCGGAAACCGCCTCACGCCGGAAACCTTTCCTGAACGAATGATGTCATACTCAAACGCATCGGCCATGTCGGGCGAAGATCTGATGACGCTTGAAGAGGTGAGCCGCGCGTATATAAAAAAGGTACTTGAAATGACCGGCGGGAACAAGGTCAAGACGTCCGAGATACTCGGGATAAACCGGACCTCGCTCTGGAGGATGATCCAGAGGCTTGGCATAACTGAATAAAACCATCGCAAATTAATGATGCATAAAGCAACGACACGTTGCATTATGCATCATATAAACTATATTTTTATCCAATTCATCACCATTTATTTCCACCCTAAATTATTTATCTCTGCATGTTGTGTATAAATCATAGATATACTTCATAAAATAACAACTCGTTCTATCTAATAATCAATTAAACCATTTTATTAATCTTCAAATCGTGAATAATAACATTAATATCATTTAAATGGCACGCTATTTGCATTATATAATCAATAGAAGTGAAAACAGGGTTAATACAAACTCAATGATGAGTTTTAATATGTCGTGGGTGCTTATATCATGAAACTGAAGATGTTTATAATAATGGGTACAATAGTGATCATTGGTTTTGTATTCGCAATTTGGGGTCTCCTGTTGTCAGCAGGGAAGGCAAGCCGTCATGAAAAAAAGCTATTTAAAAAATCTCAAGAACCTGAATATGGGGATTCCAAATTGCGACTAGTAAAATGAATTTTTACACAAGGTATGACTATAATAAAGAACAGCTAAAGATGAAAAAGGCATGATATGAACGAATATTATCTTGGGAATTTGCTGGATTGGGGGATTGTTCTTGATAAACTTGAGATCATTAAGAAAGAGGGTAGGCTTGATTCAGCTCAGGAAGAGCTCGTGCGAATACTTAGATATAAAAAAAACTGGAAGCTTGTGGAGGCGGCACTTGAATGCGTTCTCGAAATAAAGGAGCCATCCGCCAAATTGATCGAGGAGGTTTTTAAAACGGCAGCTAATTACCAGATGTGCCTTGATACGCGTGTCATGGCCATTAATTCTTTAGGTAAGATTTTAATAGCATTAAAAAATTCAGATGAAGAGGGTTCTTTGAAAAAGAAACAGCTGTATATTTCCATGCTGTATCGTCTACTCAACACGCCGCAGCCACCGATATTTCATGACGCTATAAGCAAGGTAATATTTACGCTGAAACCGACATGATATCAGCAACAAAACAGGAAGATTCATGATGAATATCAGAGAATGCAAACGATGCAGACATCATATTGCGGAGTTTTATGGCTCGGCACTATGCAGTCTTAATACATATCCGAAATTATATATCTGGATCGAGATAGATGACAAGAAAAATGTGGCATGTCCCAAGGAGCATGACGGCTACCACTATACGGAGGAACACGCAGTTGGATTCGAATGTTGATGTTTCACGTTGCGCGAATTGCGTTTATTTCATTACCCGCGGAATAGGATATGTCATATGCGGTTACTGGAAGTACCAGGCGCAGATGGCAACCTATTTTGACGAACATGGCAAAACGGAACATGTCGTTGATTGCCCCGCGCGATATGACAACAGCACTATAATAAATGGAGTCCGATATGGGAAAAGCGGCTGAACACATCCGGATGGAGCATGAATATATATCCCGGCGACTGGACATCCTGCAGCACATATTCATGAAATCCGAGCCCACAGTGATCATCAACAAGAAGGACCTTGCTGAGTGCATAAGGTTCCATTCGATTTTTACCGGGATGTGCCATAACGGGAAAGAGGAGGTTCTTCTTTTCAGAAACCTCGAGGGGAAAGGTGTTGATATCATTAATGGCGAGATTGGAAAGCTTGCCGCCGATCACAGGATATGCAGCAAGTTGATCATGACGTTACAGGATTCTTTGACTGACAATCCGTACGAACTTCTCTCGCCGGAATTTATTACCGGCGTGGTGGGATATATCAATCATATAGAATCGCATATCAACAAGGAAAACACGATACTTCTTCCTATTATTGATCATTTCTTGTCGAATGCGGAACAGGAGCTGATGTGCGAGCTGTTTGACAAGTATGAGAATCATATCATGGATAAATTTGATAATAAAGACATTCTGGCAAATATTGATTACCTGATGAGAAAATACGCATGAAAAGAAGAAAGAATTCAATACGCGTCACAATGAACAAAATGCGGCTCAGGCGCTATGAATATTTCTGCCACTGCCGCGGTGAAAAGACATCAGCAAGCGAGGTAAACACGATGAACACCAATGAAATTATGATAACGGGTTTCGATTATGGACGGATCATGAGCATGATTGACCAGATGAGAGATGCATTTTCGAAAGAGCAGAAGGAAAATGCCGAAAGGCTGGTAATGGAGTTGAAAAGGGCGCGGAAGGTCGATTCATCGGCAATACCCCGCGATTGCGTAACGATGAATTCGATCTTTGAGATAAAAGAAGTGGATGAATCAGATACGAGAACGCTTGCGCTGGTGTTCCCCGAAAAAGCGAACATCGAGGAGAACCGGGTGTCCATTTTATCGCCTGTGGGCACCGCCGTACTGGGATACCGCGTTGGCAACGTGATTCATTGGAAAGTCCCGGCAGGAATCAAAAAATTCATCATCACCAGGATGTTATACCAGCCGGAAGCCGCCGGTGATTACCATCTATAGTTTCTAATAGTATTAAGGTTTATCTAAGCTGACATAATATTTCGATAACAGCGATTAAGCGTCTTTAATCATTTCGCGGAGCATCATAATGTTTAAGGATACCTATTCATGGATATAACTCTGAAGAACAAGGAAACGGGAACATTGATTCCGACAATAATTCTTCACCAAACGTCATTGTGGAGCTCGATAAAGTCACGGCTCGGATGGATTCCTTATGCCTTTGACATAACATCAGAAACCATGGATGGAGACATTCTCGTTTTGGTCCATAGGATCAGCCAGGAAAGGTGCATAGCATATGTGCCGCAAGGGCCGGAAATGATGCCGAAAGAGGAGATGAAAGGATTATTTCTTGAATCGCTTTCACAAGGCCTTGCCAGACATCTTCCCGGGGACTGCGTTTTTATACGTTATGATCTGCCATGGGAAACCCCCTATGCCCGCGATAAAAGCCGGTATGACGCCAATGGACAATGGCGAGGATGTCCGGAACCGAATGTGAGAGAATTAAGAATGAATTTTTGCACAAGGGACTGGAACATACGAAAGGCGATTACTGACATTCAGCCGCCTGATACGGTAATTATAGATTTATCTGTAACGGAGAACAAGTTACTGGGCCGGATGAGACCGAAAACAAGATACAATATCCGATTGGCTGAAAGAAAAGGGGTCACCATTATTGAATCCGGATTGGAACGGCTCTATGCCTGGTACAGGCTCTATCTTCAAACCGCCGATCGGGCAGGATTCAAACGACACCGGTATGAATATTTCAACGCGCTTTTTGAAGCAAACCAGGAAAACCACAATTCAGCTTCGATACATCTTCTGGCAGCTATCGTAGACGGCGAATTAATCGCGGGAAACATTATTTCTGTTAGTCATAATAGAGCTACATTTTTGTATGGAGCTTCATCAAATACAAAAAGAAACTATATGGCATCATATGCCCTGCAATGGGAGACGATTCGTTTCGCCCGTCAAAGAGGATGCATCGAGTATGATCTCAACGGCATATCGTCCGTCGCCGATACCGCGCATCCGCTCTATGGACTGTATAGATTCAAAACCGGCTTCGGCGGGCGCTTGCTGCACAGGCAGGGATGCTGGGATTTCCCGTTGAAACATGATGAGTATAACATGTATCGCGCCTCTGAAAATATAAAAGGAATATTTCATCGATGAGAAATATAAATCATTGATGGCAAAAATGAGAAAATATCAAAGAGGAACCTGCAATGGGGATGGTTGTTGAACATATCAGGGAAGACCATGAACATATAACGAAAAGCCTGGGAATATTACAGAAGATATTCATGAAGTCGGAAAGGTCGGCAATAATCAATAAAATCGACCTATCTGAGTGCATCAGGTTTAACGCTATTTTTACCGGTCTGTGCCATAAAGAAAAAGAAGAAACGATCCTTTTCAAGAAACTCGCAAAAAAAGGGAACGGCATCATAAGGAGCGAGATAGATTCACTGTCGGCGGAACACAAGCTGTGCAGGACTTACATCAAGAACCTGCAGGATCTTTTCCCGGAAGATCCTTATGAATTGATCTCACCAAGGTTCATAACGTGCGTCGTGGGATATATCAACCAAATGGAATCTCATATTGAAAAAGAAAATAAAAACCTATTCCCTATAATAGAACATTATCTAACGGATACGGAGCAGGAGAGGGTTTGCGAACAATTCAATGAATACGAGGAATACGTTATGGAAGCATGCGCCAGCAAGTACATTAAAAGTAATATTGATTATCTTATAAGAAAGTACTCATGATATGTAAATAATTAATAAATTATATCGGGCAATAAGCACTATTAGGGCATATCATGTTTTTCATGGATGACCGTAAAAAAGAAGAGGAGGGGAAGCAATGTTTTCAAACAACGAATTATTAATAACCAGATATGATTACGGGCGGATCATGATTATTCTCGAACATTCAAAAGATGTGTTAACAAAAGAACAGAGGAAAAACATCGTTACATTAAAACAGGAGCTGCACAGGGCGCATAAGGTTTCCTCGCTGGATATCCCGTCTGATTATGTGACAATGAACTCGATATTTGAAATAAAAGACAAGGAGGAACTGGAATCGAGAATATTAAATTTGGTTTTTCCTGAGGAGGCGAATAGTGAACAGGATCGTGTTTCGATACTATCCCAGATAGGAACAGCCGTAATAGGGTGCCGGGTCGGCAATGTGATCAACTGGACCACCCCGGGAGGGTTAAAGAAATTCGTGATTATCAATATGATATATCAGCCGGAAGCGGCAGGTAACTATAATGTATGACCCGATTATCACTCGGTGCCGGTTTTTAATTTTTCTGGAATATACATACGTTAACTAAAGGAAAAGTAAAGTTGCTTAATAAAATAACAATAACAGGAGGATCACATGTTTAAAAGAGTAACCGGTTGCAGTACAGTTATAGGGATGCTATTATTCGCAGCGGCTTGCTCAACCAGTGTTAAAACCGGACCGCTTTCGAGGATCATAATAACCCCCGAAAAAAGCCATGTTTTTGTCAGCCAATCGATTGAGCTCTCGGCAAAAGGCTACGACGACAAAGGAAACCCTGTTGCAGTGAACCCAAAATGGCGCATAATAAAAAGCGCCACTCAATCCGGCGTGCTTAACAAAACAAACGGCAGCAAGGTATCTTTCACTGGTAAATTTTACGGTGTATACAGAATTGCCGCGGAGTATAAGGGCGTCACGGGAAACTCAATTGTCGAAGTCGTCAAATCCAATACAAAGTAGGGAAAATAGATTTTAAGACTATGTACTACAACTTTATAACTTAAAGGGGCGCAAATTAGAATAACCCCTAAACAACCCGGAGGAGGGCTTTAAGTAATTGTTCTGATAAAGAAAGCCCCCTTCCGGGGGATTTAGGAGGATTTTGAGAAAGTCCCTTTAAGTTATATTTTTTGTTGGTTGATTATGGCCAACTATACGAACGGACCAAGCAAACTGTTAATAATTATAACAATGTATTATTATGATATTCTCAAATATTAACATTTGGGGAGCCTTGATGATCTTCGGTTTAAGGCTGATGAGCGTGCCCCTGGGGATTATCCGGGCACTTATGGTCGTGCGGGGAATCAAGTATATGGCGGCTATCGCCGGATTCATCGAAGAACTTATTTGGGTCATAGCCATCTATCAGGTCATGTCACAGCTTGATACTATTGCAAATATTACTGCATACGCGGGAGGATACGGCGCCGGTGTTATTATCGGAATGTTTATTGAAGAGAAACTGGCGCTTGGATTGACAGCTGTAAATATTGTAACGCCGGCAGATGATATCGAGCTTAAAAACGCAATAAAGAAATCAGGCTTCGGTATGACCATCCTTGAAGCATCGGGAATTGATGAAAAGAGGCATTTTTTGCGCATCATAACACCGAGAAGACGTTTGAACGAACTCCTTGATATATGCTCACACCACGCGTGTGACAACTTCCTTACGGTGGAAGATATTCGAACCGCCCGCGGCGGATATAGAATATAAAATGGCCAGTGGATTATAATTTATGATTAGCGACAAGACAAATATCCTCCTTGTAGAAGACGAAAGAATCATTGCTGAATACAACTCGCTTGTATTACAAAAGCATGGATATTCCGTACAATGCGCATTCACCGGAGAAGACGCTGTGCGTATCGCGCTTTCCAATAATTATATATCGTTGATTCTTATGGATATTAATCTTGGGGAAGGCATTAATGGGATCCAGGCTGCTGAAATAATTTCTGAAGAACGGTTAATTCCGATATTATTCTTATCGCATAATATTGATTTAGAAACAGTGAAAAGGATAGAAGCTTTTATTCCTTATGGTTTCCTCTCGAAATCCAGCAGTGAATCTCTTCTGATTATTTCAATAATTACCGCATTGAGACTTTTTGAAAGATATAAGAATTTAGTAAAACAAATAGCATAATAATACAATAATGATAGGCATGTGTTACTATCATCGTATAATATAAAATGAATTGTATTTTGGGAAATTGTAACCAGAAAATGGCAAATACATTTATATTATAAATAAAATAAACCAAGGAGAGATTATTATGGTATTTGATGATATTATCATAAGAGGTCTATTTTTTCAATTTAATCATTTAATTACAGATCTAATAAACTGATTTATGGTTTTTGTAAATTATAAAATTATCCAACGATAAATAAGCCGTTGCTAAAAATATTCTTGAAGATCTTGGCATTTCCCCAGACATTATAGACAAGGTGTGTCATCTTATTGGGAACCATCATAGCTACCAAAAAATCGACGATATTGATTTTCAAATTCTTGTTGAAGCTGATTTTATTGTCAATATTTTCGAAGATGAAATGAAAAGAAGCAGCATTGAAAGTGTTGTAAATAAATATTTCAAGACAAATTCCGGGAAAAAGATAGCTGCATCCATGTATTTTGTCGACAAAGAAATCAAAATAAAAGATTAGATTGGGTTTAATGTATTATAGATTTCTTTGAAAAACTCGCCCACGGCGGCCCTGTGCCTACCTAGCGATTACCCCCACCACAAGATAGCCGGTACTGATCCCCTGGCCTGTACAGAACCAGAACACAAACAAAATCAAGTCATAGCAGGGCCAAAGGCCAAGATCCCGGCGACGGTGCACTAAGAAACGCCCGGTGAGCTACCCGACGCAAGCGGGAGGCCGGTTAGCCCAACCAACGACCCCTTTAGGGTGAACGAAAACACTAAAATTTAACAAGAAAATCCTCCTAGGATAATTGAAACTCGCCATGGTCCTGAACATAGCGTTCCGCATCATAGACATGAGAATTGAAAACCCATCGCCTGGTGAACTCATTGAAAAGCTTGAGCTGTTTGTTTCTCGTCTTCACGGGCTTGAACCAGCATGGCTCCTTTTTACGGACCGGACGTATCGTTGGTTGAGCCCTGTCCCCTTTGACCCCGCTCAACACAAATGAACTGTACGTATTGGGAGCATTCAGCCGCATCACCCACTCGTCCTTGTAGGGGACGGGCAGGGGTGACGTGATGCCGTGAACATTGAGATAGATGGCACGCATCTTCTGGACGTCCTCCCAGGTGCCGGAGTAGTCCTCGATGAAATTGTACCGCTTATGAAAGCGGTCCGCTTTATGATTCCGAGAGGTGGCGAATTGTATCCGCCTCACGGAGCACTTGCAATAGGTGGCGATATTCTTGTTGGCCCGGAATTTGTTGCCTGCCAGGAGCGTGCCGACGCAGAAATCGAAAAAAAGGCGTCGGGAATTGAGAATGGACGGATCGTTCAGCTCGTACCAGCCGGTGCGGCTGCCACCGTTGTAACGGGAAAGGAGCTTTCGCTGTAAAAATTCACCAATTCTGACCCCCTAAATGCATTCAAAGTGACCCCCCTGGAGTCATTCAAAGTGACCCCCCAGAAATGCATGTATAACGACCCCCTCCTGCCATGATATACTCCGGAGTATAACAGTAATCCGGAGGGAGACTATGGCACGGGAGAAATCGACCATGGAATTAAAAGAAATCGTAACAAGGCTGAAGCTGGGACACAGCATCAAGCAAATACACCGGGAAATAGGCATTCATAAAACAGTCATTAGAAAACTCAAAAAGATCGCCAGAGCGCACAACTGGCTTGCTTCATCAGCGGAGAAGCTGCCCGCCGAAGAAGATATCTATGCGGCCTATTACGGTACAGACCAAAGCAAGTCGCCCCATGCGCTGGACGCCCTGAGCGATGAACTGAAAAAGTATGCTGAAGATAAGTTGAGCTATGTGGTTATCCACCAGCTGATTCGCTCGCGGGTTTCATGCTCCGCAAGCACAGTCCGGCGGTACATGCAGTCCCGCATCGAGACGAGTATCCCGAAATCAGTGGTGCTGCGCCCGAGGGAAATGGGTGTCATGGAGGTTGATTTCGGGCGCCTGGGGGCCATGTACGACGACAGTGAAAAGCGGAACCGGGTGGCCTATATTTTTTCAGGACGACTGCGCTGTTCGGCGAAGGCATTCCGCACCGTGGTCTTCGATCAGAAACAGGAGACGTTCTGGGAATGTCATATCCGCGCCTTTGAGTACTTCGGCGGCGTGCCCGAGCGGGTCGTCCCGGACAACCTGAAGGCCGCGGTGGTCAAAGCATCCTTCACAGACCCCGTGGTCAATCGTGGATATCACGATCTGGCCGAGTATTACGGCTTTCTCATCGATCCATGCCAGCCGTACAAACCGCAGCATAAGGGAGGGGTAGAAAACGACATCAAATACGTGAAGCGAAATTTCTACGCAGGCTATCGGGAACGGCAGCGGCAGAAAGGGCGGGATGCTCCCTTTGCCCGGGAGTGTCTGCCTGCGTTGCGAGAATGGGAGCGTGATATCGCCGACAAACGGATACTCCGCTCCGTGGGGCTCTCCCCGAATGAATTGTTTATCCAGGAACAGCCGGTCCTGCGGCCGCTTCCGCCTGAGCGTTTCGACCCGGTGACCTGGAAACAATGCACGGTGCGCCGAGACGGACGAATAGGCTTCGACCGGTCCACGTATACGGTCCCCGATATCCTTACCGGCAAAGAGGTGCTGATCGCCGCGAATTCACGAAATATCCGCATTTTTCATCGTCATTGCCTGGTTGCCGAGCATCTGCGGGCATCGCGGCCTTACCAGGATGTTGTCAAGCCAGAACATCTTTCATATCGCGCACTGGCCTTTATCGAGCATACACGGGAGGGACTCCTGCATAGGGCGAAAGCCGTGGGGCCTGAGGTGGAAAACCTGGTGCGCCTGCTTCTTGAAGACCGGGCTGTCAGCCGCCAGAGGGCGGCGTGGGGAATACTCTCCCTTGCGCAAAAATATGGCCCGCTCCGTGTCAACGCGGCATGCGCCCGTGCCATTGCCTACGACGCTCCCCGATACGACACCGTAAAAAGAATTCTCGAACAAAAGCTGGACGCTCTGCCGGAACACAGCACCCTGGATTCCCATGGACAGGGACACCTGACCTTCGCCAGAGAGCCCGGTTATTTTAATACCCATTAGGAGGGATAGCCATGAACGAAATCGCCCAACTCAAACCAAAACTGAGCCGTTTGAAGATGTCGGGGATATTGGAGCAGCTGGATATGCGTATATCCCAGGCCGAAGAAAGCCATCAGGGTTATTCGGAATTCCTTCTGTCTCTGTTTCAGGACGAAATCGAACGGCGCGACTTTAAAGTCCTCACGGCCCGGCTCAAAAAAAGCGGCCTCGACCCGCGCATGACCATGGAGACCTTTGATTTCCGTTTCAATCTGCGCATCCATGAACCGCTCGTCAGGGAAATTGCCACCTGCGTATTTGTCGAACGTGCCGAAAACATTTTCCTCGTGGGCCCTTCAGGCGTGGGAAAAACCCATCTGGCATCTGCCCTGGGCCATGAGGCGTGCCGCAGGGGCATTGATGTGCTCTTCAGGCGGACGTATGCGCTTCTCAAATGGCTCGGCTCTGGACGCGCCGATGACACCTTTGAACGTAAATTGAAATCACTGGCCGAAGTCCCGCTCCTTATCCTCGATGATTTTGGTCTGAATGAACTTGATTCGGTCAGACAGAATGATCTCTATGAGCTCATATGCGCCCGGTATGAATCCAGCGCTACCATCATTACATCGAACAGGGACTTCTCTGAATGGCAGGCGATCTTTGACAACCCGCTGATCGGCAGCGCCGCTCTTGACCGGCTCGTTCACCGGGCGATTAAAGTCACCATTGAGGGGAAAAGTTATCGGCTCGATTCATTTTCCAAAAAAAATCAGCTCGTGAATTTGACAGGTGATTTAAGTTGATGTATGTTTTTTCTACCGGCAGGGGGGGGGCATTTTACTTGAATACCCCGGGGTCATTTTGGGTGAATGTTAACACCAGGTGGATTCGGTAAAAGTCGTGGTAAATGACTCGGGTATGCCGGTTTCTCG
>ERZ795048.1712-NODE-1712-length-19043-cov-6.952654_pt1 | contig 19043 bp, 16 predicted proteins | sample MGYA00375132_ERZ795048 | MGnify/ENA primary metagenome ERZ795048 (study PRJEB30177, sample SAMN05720225) | activated sludge metagenome | isolation source: Anaerobic digester | place: Hong Kong | collected 2014-12-17 ...
AGCCCTTGAATCTGTCTTTCAGGAACTTCTTGTATTCATCCGTCATATCCGATGAGTCCAGATATGGAGGGTTTCCCGCTGTTAGGTAAAGACTAAAAAAATATGGGCGTGCAAAAGGCAGCTCGGAGATTGATTTTTCTCTGAACTGCCTTTGCTCGGCGTCGCCATAAAGACCGAGCACCAGGCGCATACGTCAGCTCTCGACGATCTCAAGCACCTTTGCCAGCTCGTCGCTGAAACGGTAGTGAATATGAAGCCTCATGCCGCTGTAAACATCAATCCGGTCAATGAAGCAGAGCATCATCTGGTTGGTAAGTGCTTCTGCCTTGAGGTAAGTCCGCGCAGTATCAGCCATCGCGGTCAGCTCCGAATCCTGCGTCTGAGACAGGGACATAAGCTCCTGTTCCAGCTTTGGCTTTTCATCGGTAAGCTGCTGTGCCTCCGCAGCCAGCTTATCGCGCTCTATGAGGAACATATCCCTTGTAGTCTGACCGTCCGAGTACCTCTCATAGGCGCTCACACGGGCCACAGCATTCTGCTTCAAGCCGCGCTCGATACGGGATAAGGATTGACTCAAATTCTCTTCGGAGCCTTTCAGCTTCTCTGCGGTCTCTCTCATACGCCGCTCGCTGTCAACGAGAAGATTCAGCTTCTCTATCAGGTCAGCCGATATGACGCGCTCAAGCTCCTTCTCAATGAATTTCTCTCCGACAGGACACTGCGTATCGCTCTTGTGCTTGGATTTGTCGCACATGTAGTAAATCGTCTTGGCTCTGCTGTTCCTGCTGAGCGTTCTCCCGCATACTCCGCAATGGAGAAGCGAACGGAGAAGGTAGTCTGATGCAGATCGATCATACTTGCTGACTTTACGGACAACGGACTGCGCCTGCTCAAACTCGTCGTCTGAAACGATGGCATCTTGACAATGCGGTATGATAATCCAATCTGCTTCGTCTTTCTTGACCGTATGGGGGTTGTCCAGCCCCTTCCACACTTTCGTCTGAGATACGAGCGCGCCGGTGTATATCCTGCGCTTCAGTATTTCCCCGACATTCATGTTGTTCCAGCAATTTTCGGCGGATGTCATTTTGAATCTGCCGCAACCCGGAAAAGCGCGATGGAAATACGCGGACGGCGTTTCCGGGTGCTCTTCGTTGAGCGTGATGGCGATTTGGCTGATGGTTTTTCCGGCAAGCGCCATATCAAAGATATGGCGAACAACGGGCGCGGCCTCCGGGTCGGGTATCAGGTGATGCTTCTTATCAGGGTCTTTTTTGTAGCCGTAGGGAGGAAATGAGCCGATATATTCGCCGTGGCTGACCTTGGACTTGATTACGGTTTTGACCTTTTGCGACAGGTCTCGGCTGTAGTAGGAATAGACGATGTACTTCATGACAACTTCCATACCGGCGGTTGTCCCTTTGTATTCGTCGCTGTCATAACCGTCATTGACGGAGATGAATCTGACGCCGAAAAATGGGAAGATACGCTCCAGATAATCTCCGATTTCCACATAGTCGCGGAAAAAGCGGCTGAAGTCCTTGCAGATAACGATCTGAGCATCACCGTTCTTCAGACTCTCAATCATGCGTTCAAAGGATGGACGCGCAGCGTTAGTCCCGCTGTAGCCGTCATCAATAAACTCCGTGATTTCATATCCGGCAAATTCGTTATGAGAATCCACAAACCGGTGAAGGAGCGCCCGCTGATTGGCAATGCTCTCGCTCTCGGTCTTGAATTTCAAGTCTTTGTCAGCATCGGACAGGCGGATATACATATACAGTGTCAATCTTGTGCACCTCCAATCAATTCGTCATATGCCAAGCGCAGAGTCTCCGCGTCTTCCCGGTATTTAAGCACAACCTCAATACGCCGGTTTTTCCTGTCGCCATATACAGCGATTTTATCAACCATTGCAGCAAGCAGCTCAGGCGTGAGTTCATCGCAGGATTTCATCAATCCCAAGGCTTTGAACCAGGCGTTCTCGCCGGAGAGCGATTTCTTGAGCTTCACCTGTAATGCCTCCAGAGCGTTCAAACGGGTGTTCAGTTCCTGATACTCGCTGTCGAATTTCTGCTTCATGAACATGTAGTCTTCAGCGGACAGAATACCATCGGTGTAGTCCTCGTAGAGCTTTTCGCGGCTGCGTTGGCGCTGTTTGATCTTCACATGAAGCTCTTGAATCTCCTTTGCGTAATCGGATTGCCGATTTGTTTGCCTGTCGGTCTCTTTCATCACGGCAACGACCTTTTCAAAGTCGCAGAACATGGTGAGCTGATCCTGCAATACCTGCCATACAATTTGCTTGAGCTTATCCTGTCGTATGGTGTGCGCGCCGATACATCTGTCATATTGCGGATTGCGGCAGTAGTAGAAGCCGCCCCACTTATTCCGCGTATAGCTGAGATGGACTCCGCAGTCGCCGCAGAAGATTATGTTATGGAAAAACGGCGGCGTTTTCGCTCTTTCTTTTTCTGTGGCTTTAAGATCGTCCTCCCATTTCCGGTGCCCGTCCTCCATTTTGCGTCTGACAAGCTCGAATGTATCCTTATCGATCAGGGGCTCGTGCATGTCGTTGAGAACGCGCCACTTGCTCTCATCAGGCTCATAGTGATAATCCGGCTGACCGAGATAGAGCGCCGTTGGCATACGTCCGAAGACAAGATCGCCGAGATAGGTCGGATTACGGAGCACTTGTTTGATGAGCTGTGCAGACCAGATGCAGTCAGCATAGCACTCACGCTTTGTCTGCCCACGCAGATAGCGGAGCTTGCCGGGGCAAGGAATACCTTCTTCATTTAGAATTGCCGCAATCTTTCGATAACCGGTTCCATCTGCGCAGAGCTTGAAGATGCGCGTCACAATCGGCGCGGTTTCCAGGTCGGGCTCGAAGCGGTATTCGCGTGTCTCGGATTTTCGATAGCCATAGGGTATCATGCTTGGAATGTGCTCGCCGATAAGCTGCTTGGTGTGAACCGCCGTTGAGACCTTCTTCGACATATCCTTTGAATAGAAACTGTTTATGAGGTTTTTCAGCGGAATCAGCAGGCTTGACGCGGAGCCGTCTGTCTCATAACTGTCATAGCGGTCAGCGACGGAGATGAAGCGGATGCCCATTGCCGGAAAGATATTCTCAAGCAGATTTCCCGCTTCAATGTAGTCTCTGGAAAATCGTGAAAAGTCTTTGATTACCAAAGCCTTAATTTTCCCTGACTGTATGTCACCGAGCAGCCGCTGGAACTCCGGGCGATTCGTATTTACGCCTGTCCAGCCGTTGTCGATGTATGTCCCCGCATGACGCAGGTACGCATGGTCTTCTATGTACTGACGGCAGATTTCGACCTGTCCCTCAATAGATTCACCGTTATCGTCTTTGTTGCTGTTCTCAACCGAGAGACGTGCGTAAATAGCCGTTTCCCATGCCGGAGCCGCTTTTGCTGCTGTCGGCTGCTCCTCGCCGTATGTCCTTCTTTTTCTGCCTGACATGACTATGCCCCTTCCTGTATTTTTTCCGGCACGGCATCCGAAAAGCGTTCAATGTATTGCAGGGCCGTGTTCAGCTGATCCTGATAGCGAAATACGATCTCGATGTGCTTGGTATCATAGATGATGACGCGCTCAATGAGATTCACGATAACGGTACGTTCAAGCTCCGTGATATTCTCGTACTGTTTGAAAAGCTCAATCCAGCGGATATGCCGGTCATTGCTGTCAACCGCCTGTTCACGTTCTTCCGAAAGACCGGCAATAGCTCTTTGCCTGTCCGCGATTTTTCTGTCGTACCCTGCGCGGAACTCCAGATATTCTTCCTTGCTGATAACGCCGTCTGACATGTCGCTGTACAAATTGAGCTTCAAATCCTGATAGCGCTGTATTTCTTCATTGAGTTTTGTGAGCTGTGCGTCGTAGTTGAAGATTCGACGCTGCTGCTCCGGCATGGTGGAAATATAGTCCAGAACCTTTTCCACCTCGCAAATCTGCTGAATATGGTCACTGACAAGCCGAAAAACGATTTTCGTGAGCTTATCCTCGCTGAAAGTGTGCGCCGAGCAGCCTTTTCCCGCCTTGTTGGTCGAGCAGACAAGGTAGTAATACTTTTTGCCGCCGCTGGGAACAGTCTTTCGCGCCATGCACCGTCCGCAGTCACCGCAGAATACGAAGCCTGAAAACATAGGCACGGTATCACCGCCGGGCGCGGTTCTCACATCTCTTTGAAGAAGAAGCTGCACGGTATGGAAGTCGATCTCATTGATGATAGGCTCGTGATTGTCTCTGACAACGATCCAGTCCTCGCGTTCGTAGTCAACTTCCTTTTTTACCTTGTGGTTTGGCGTTCCGCGCTTATGCTGTGCCAGCGTTCCGATGTAAATCTCGTTGGTCAGTACGCGCATGATGTTCATGGCGTTCCATGTGGCTCTCTCATTGGTGCGGAAGCCGGTAGAGTACCGCTGACCGAGCGACTGCTTGTACTCCATAGGGCTGAGCACACCCATTTCATTCAGCTTTTCGGCAATGCGGGTATTGCACATGCCTTGAAGCCGGAGCCGGAAGATAAGCTCGACCACCTGCGCGGCGGGCTCATCGACCAACAGCCTGTTTTTATCCTTCGGGTCTTTACAGTATCCGAAGGTTGTAAACGCCCCGATGAAGTCTCCCATTTTGCGTTTGATGTCAAGCTGACTTCTGATCTTGATGGATATGTCCCGGCAATAGGCGTCGTTTATCAGGTTCTTGAAAGGCACGATCAACGAATCCGACTGTGATTTTTCACCGCTGGAATCGTAATTGTCGTTGATTGCAACAAATCTTACGCCCATGAACGGGAATATCTTTTCCAAGTAGCGTCCAGAATCAATGTAGTTCCTGGCAAAACGGGAAAGGTCTTTGCAGATGATGCAGTTGATTTTCTTTGCCTTGATGTCCTCCATCATCTGCTTGAAGCCGGGGCGGTTAAAGTCAACGCCAGAGTAGCCGTCATCGACGTACTCATGAACGATAACGAGGTCGTCCCGCTTCTGAATGAAGTCACGAATCATTTCCTTCTGACTTGTAATTGAATTGCTTTCAGCTTTGTCTCCGTCGTCGCGTGACAGACGGGTATATGAAGCCACGTTCCAGATTTTATCCGGCATAGTCAGTCACCTCCGACTAAAAGTGTATCGTGTGTCTTCTAAAAAGGCGAGGATGTCGCCGGAGCTGTCACATGCTCCGGGCGCATCCAAGCAGGCGGTCGTTAATCGTTTCCTTGCACTGAGTGAACGAAACCTTGACGACAACACCGCCGTCCGTATAGCAATACGGATTCCCGATCTGCCTCAGATACTGTGTCACTCGCTTCTCACGGGGCAGGCGGCTGTCAATCCGGACTGTCTTGCGGTCAACCAAGGCTGCGGGATCAACCGTCCGTACATCCAAGTTTTTCATCTGTTCGATTGTCATATTGTTAAGCTCCTCTCTGCGCCGTAATTCACGGCGCTTCCACTTCTTCTGGTATTGCTTGTCCCAGACTGACCAGCACCGCTTCATCGATGCCGCTCATCTGCTCACGGTTTACCTTACCCAGGTACTTTTTCACCTGCCGTTTGTCGATGGTGGTGATCTGCTCCAGCAGAACCGCCGAATCACCGTCCAGACCCTTCACATTCTCTAAAATGTAATGCGTGGGTTGATTGCGCTTCTTCCAGATATGTGTGGTCAGCGGCGCGATGATAAGCGTGGGGCAGAAGAAATTTCCGGCATTGTTTTGCAGTACCAAAACCGGACGAGTGCCGCCCTGTACCGAGCCGTTGTATTGCCCCAGATCGGCAATGTAAATATCGCCTCTGCGGTAGTTCCAATCATCCTTCATTTGTCTGAGCCTTCCTTTCTCGTTTGCGATATTGTTCAGCGCCAGATAAGCGGTCAGATCCAAACAGCCGGAGCAGTTGTACATTTCTCTGTTTCTCATTTCCTGTCTCCATTTCAATTTATGTAGCGCCTCCTATTTGTCCTCGACACCCGGAGGCGGGGAAGTCATCAGGCGGCGGCTTGCTGACCGCTCCATAGGGTTTTAACCTCCCCGCCTTCATTGTGGCCGGGCCGCGAGTTACGGAAGTATCATTATTGTCTGCGCTGTTGTGGCCGGCATCGGCAGCAGACCGATGCTTGCAGTCCGGTTGAATCGCTCGCGCCCGAAAGGGCGGTCTTGGCGCACAGGCTGTCATGGCTTATGCTTTCGCACACGCAGGGTAACGTACCTGATGAATGAGTATGAAGTTTTCAAGGAGCACGAGAAAACTTCATCTCACTTTTCAGGTGATGAGAATTTGTCCTCTCACCCCTCTATTGCTGAAAGTTTTTGTGTTTTACACCCCCAACAGAAAAATAATTTTTTTGATGATCCGTTTCCTTTTCCTATTGAGGACTTGCTGACTGATTCCCATTGCTCTGGCAATATCGCTGTCCGTTTTGCACTCGCCGGAGTAGTAGGAATCGATTATGAATCGCTCACAAGCCGGCAGGCTTTCCAAGGCAGAAACAACGCTGCTCCATTCGATTCTTTTCAATGTTTCATCCTCGACCGACGGGTAATCATTGGCGACAATATCGTGGAGCGTGAGCTCGCCGTCGTCTGTCGGCGCATCGAAAGACAGCGTGATGTAGTCCTTCTGAATCATCTTGAGGTAATGGTGTGCGTTGTTCTCGGAACGCCATTCCTTGTACTGCTCCAAGGTAGCCTCGATGAAAATGTCATCGCATTCAAAGCTGACATCGTCGCGCAGCCTGATGAAATAGCGTCCTTTGCTTTCCGGCGAAGCGAGAAATTTGAAGAACTCTCTTCCTGTCGGCTGGAGCCATTCGATGTTTTCCTTTTTGCATGTCGGGTCTTTCTTGACCAGATATATCTTCCTGCTCATGTGTAATCTCCTTTGAATTTTTGATTTTTGTGAAGTCAAAATTCCGGAGATTACGGGTATCGGGCGATGGAGCAAAGCCAGTGGGAGAACATAAAAAGACCTTTCCCGAGCAAAACAGAATAGATTCTGTCGGGAAAGGACTCATAACGCGGTACAAAGCAATCGGGCAGTGCTTTTCACATAAAAATGAAAAGCAAAAAGCGCCGTATAAAGCGGAAAGGACACAGGTAATCTGTAATCCAATCCGGCTTTGTACGGCGCTTGGCAGTCTCCTCAGATTTTCATCTGATTCTCTCCGCTTGCTCGATTAGAAGTCGCATTGCGGTTTATTCAGTTTTATCGGAGCGTTACCGATGCAGACGCTCCCGGTGCGGGTGTGTGATGGAGGTATTCCACCTTTTCTTCTTTTTGCGGAAATATCCGAGGTTTACCGGGTATTCCGCCTTGCATTTCTTACAGTAGACCATTTTGTGCCCGCTTATATCGGAGAACACTTTCTCAACGAGGTAGCCACAAAGAGGGCAGTTGATGTCTCGCATCGTAAGTCCGACTGTTTCAGCCTTTGACAAGTTCAGCTTCTGTCGATCCGCAGGCGAAACCTCAGTTTTCTGGTGATAGGCGCGCACCTGGCTCATTGAAAATCACCGTCCTGTCCAAGTCCCATATCGCGGGAAATGAACTCTGACAGATCGTGTCTTCTCAGCAGTCCGAGCTCTCTCAGGCGAATAAAGAACGCCGAGTAAGACGCGCCCATCGTGTTTGCCATGTCATGTACAAGCAACTTGTCTTCGGCCCGAAGAACGCAGTCGCCGAATACCGGAATGCCGTCCTGTATTTTATAGGCTTTGACTACGTTGTACACCATGAACCGCGGCATCAGAAGCGCAGCGCCCATACGGTCAATCAGCGTTTCTTTGAAACTGAAGAGGTCTTTGAAGTCACTGGCTGTGTAACGGCGTTCGTTGTCAAATTCACGGTGAAAACTTACCCGGGGCAAGGTTCGCTCTACCACCATATGACCGCCCTCATGGGCAATCGTGAATCTGCGCTTACCACTCTCACTTTCGCGGCGCAGGCATTTTTCAATTACAATCGTGCCTTTTGGATAAACCATAGACACGAGCTTCTTGTTTTCGTAAACAAGAACCGGCGTTATTCCATCGGATATGAAGCCGATTTTGTCTGAATCCTTCTCGGCAATCGTCCGGTAAAGGATCGGAAGACCGAGGAAATCGGTGACGAAGCCTTCAATATCCACGCAGAAGCAGTTTTCGGCATCCGTTTCGAGATACTGGCGAATCAAGCCGTCACCCAACTCGTCGATCTCTTCATAGGTCAAAATTGTCATTTCTCATGTTCCACCCCCTACGGGGAATAGTCAACGTACCACCGTTGACCTTCCCGGTATAAGTATTTTTCCGCGCGACCGATTTTTATAGTATAGCGAATTCCTTCAAATTCATTGTGAGACGGTTTGCAGGTGTGCAGAACCTTGCGAACGTCCCAACTTCTGCCGTCATCCCAGCATATCCGAACCGGCAAAACAATGCCGTCGGTATCAACCGATGATTCCACAGAAACGTAGTATTTCTGCAATGGTATCGCCCCCTTCTACAGCTTACAACGCCTTTATGACGTGGCGGGCAACGCCCTGAACTGACATATGACGCGGATAGATGTTCTTGTTTATCGGGTTGCTGCTTTCAGCTTCCAGATAATACTTTTTTCTTCTATCGTCGTATGCAAGGCGTTTGAGTGTATTGCAGCTGTCATCGTCGAGTGCGACTACAATATCACCTACATTCGCGTCAGCATTTTTCTGCACAACGATATAATCGTCTTCGTCAATGCCGGCAAGATTCATGGAATCGCCTTTGGCTCTGAGAATATAGAACTCCCCATAGCCGAATATGGAGGCCGGCAGCGAAACATATTCTTTGATCTCGGCACGTTCTTCTTCTGGAGTACCGCAGCGGATAGAGCCGACTATAGGAGCCGTAGCGCGGTCAACATTGCTGTTTTGCGTGAGATCGGTTGTGATCGTCTTACCGTCATAAGAAATAAACCCTTTTTCGTCCATCTCAACGAGGTATTTATATGCGGTGCCTCTGGAGACGCCGACCTCGACGGCAATCATGGTAGTGGAGGGCGAACAGCCGTGATCCGCGTAATACTGCTCCGCAAAATCCCTGATCTTGTTCATCGTATCCAAACTTCTTTTTTTCATAACCGCATCTCCCTTGCATCCATAACGAAGCAGCGTGCTTCTTGTTTTTAATTATACTGATTTTCCCGCCATAGTCAATAGGGCAAGAGAAAAGGTGCGGTCATATAGCCGCACCTCAGACGATATTTTTTCAATTTTGTTGGTTTGGGCTGCCCTGATGGGCTGTCAGGCGTGTTACAGCGTCTGCGTCATAGCTTGTTCGAGCATCAGCTTGTATTGTTCTCTGACCGGCTTGGGACTTATGATACGCATTGCTCCGGCAAATTGGAATACCCAGGCGAAGAAGGTTTGGCTGACCGATATGTTTACTTTTGCGTCAAACTGAGTACTGCTTGCAATAGATGTCTGCACATCGTCTCCGAACCTGTCAACCACATAGTTCATGAGCTTGTTGTCGCAGCGGAGCTTAACCTCGCAGGGCTTGCCATCATACATACTGAACACGTCAACAGTAAAATCCACCGGGTCAAAGTCGGCGGGACGCGGCACGATGGGCTTGTCAAGCACCTCCAGCTGCTTCATGCGGTCAACGCGGTAGGTTATGATCTTCCCGTGAGGCTCCGAATAACCGAGCATATAGTATTTATCCTCGTTGTAAAGCATGGCATACGGAGAAAAGACATACAGCTCTCCGCTGCGCTTGGGAACGAAGGACTTGTCCGGGGCATACTCGTAATACAGGAAAGAAATCTGCTTTCCCGCGTTGATCGCCGTGTATATGGCGTCAACCGTCACGAAGATTGACTCGTTCTCCGGTTTTATCCGACCGGCAGTATACAGGTGGCGTTCGAGTGCTTTTGCGCTCTCTTCGCCGGTGAAGGTCATCAGCTTCTTCACAAGAAGATCGCTCTTCTTGCTGGTAATAAATTTGGATGACTCAACCGCATCGACCAGCAGTTTCAGCTCCGCAAGCTCAAACTTTCTGTCCGAGAAGTAATACTTTGTCTGCCTGCCCTTTGAAACGTAGATCTCAATCCCGCATTTATTGAGCGCTTCAACATCATCTTTTACCGTCTCGCGGTCTGTAGGAACGTCTTGCTCGGTAAAATATGCAACGATCTGCGCAGTTGAAAGCGGATGGTCTTCATCCGTCTTGGCGTATAGGAGCTTCAAGAGCTCAATAAGGCGTTCTTTGCCGGTCATAATGGTACCTCGCTTTCGTTGGCAGGTGCAAACTATGTGCCTCGAAATACCTGAAATCGCTTGAATATGTATTACACTCAAGCATACCTATAATGAATGCTACTGCATAGAGCGATAACTATGTGCTTTCTTAGTAAAACCATCTTACTTCAAAAGATTTTATGGCCTTTTCTCTCAAACAATCTAATTCCTTCCTTATGCTGCTGTTGAAACACGTACAGATGACCAACATTGCCTCTACTCATTGAACCGAAGGCTCGTCTTGCTATATGAAGAGTGTTTTTTGGATTTGTTGTCGCGTATACATTCACAACAGGTATCCACTTATACTCTTGGAGTACGTTTATTATAGAATCAATAAAGATTTGGCTAAAGTGACGGCCATTGCTTCCATTATTTCGACTTATTTTAATTGATAAAACATCTCTATTTTGCTTGGATATTTGCTGTTCTTCTATGATATAGGTATCTTCCAAAATCAAGTTGAGTGTGCTTTCGCCTGCATCCTCGTGGCTCTTTGCTACATTGCATTCTGATTCATTGTCAATAACCGGATAGTCGTCATCTTCTAATGGGTATATTGCAAAAGTACTTCTTATCACAAGTTTGAACTGCATTTGAATTGGGACAAGAATGATATTGCATTTTTTGATACCAAGTACTTTAGCGCAGAACCAATACCATGCATAGCAATAGTCATGATATACATAACACCTATTCATCACGTAATCACAATTTATCTTTCTGAGGACAAGTAGCAATGCACAGAAAAGAATTAAAGATGCAATGGGGTTTCCGCATGTCAGAGCGAAATACCACCATAAATTATCTGGAGTCAGTGAATTGCTTTCAATATACACTTTAAATAATTCTTGAAGATTTACAATCCACGGAAGAATTATCACAGCAAACAAGGCAGCCACTTCAAGAATCTGTTTTGCATTACTCTTAATAAAGTCTGCTATTTTTTTCATTCGTTTCGCCTTCTCTTAAATAAATGCCGTCAGTATTCGTCAAGCATTCTGCTCCTTCGGTGATTTTTCCAGTGCCTATTTCTCCGATCCATATACGCCAGTTGTCAGTTCCGGCAATAATGAAAAAAATATATTGGCTACCTGTAGTATCGGTTTGCAAGGTCGCATTCCAATCATCCCAATCAACAGAGGACGGGGAAGGATCTGACTGAGGGTGTGTATGCCATACGCCCATGTAATAACTTTTATGCCGTCGTGCTTTTCTTAGAAACACATCATGCTGAGGATCGCGAATATCAAAGTGAATACGATTTTTCGTATCAAGAGCATATGGACGGGAAACTGCTTCTAAAGAGATATTTCCCGTTTTCTCGTGTTGATATCCTACTATATATCCTCCGCCCTCTGGTCTTAAGGCATCATCCTGTATCCACTTGAACATTTCCTCCATTACTGGACTGAGAATGTCAACTACATTTCCGTTTGGAAGTTGAATCTTTACGCATCTATTTACTTTCTTTATTTCCACAACAATTACACACCTCCAATGGGAAAACTGTGTCCGAGATGCATACAGCGTCTGGAGAAATATCTATCAAGACACTTCCTGCTATTTCATTTGATTGTATCCTTTTTAATATGTCTAAAAGAGCCGCAACTGTACGAAGAATTATTGCTGTGCCATAAGCTGCTCTTGTTCCACCGCAACCGTTTCTTACGAGAACCGAATCTGATACTTCGTCAGGATTCTTTTTTGCTCTGTTGTTAATAAGGTTTCCTTTTGCATCAGTGTAAAGACATTCAAAGCACCCATGCTTTTTATAATCGGCAACAAGAATATGACTGTAAACACCGCCAGCTTCCAACCACACATATAGGACAGGAATCGGGCATTGGGATACTTTTAGCATCCGGTTGAATTTAAGCTGCTCATCGCTACTTCCAACAGTAAAGATTATCAAATCAGCATTGAGAGATTCCTCAGCAAGAGTTTTTTCGTCAATGTTCTTGCTTTCTGACTCAACGTTTATTTCTGGATGCAGGTGACCAAGTAATAGCGACAAAGTTGTAGCTTTGTTGCTACCTTTTCCTATACCACCATATGCCCAGCGAAGAATGTTTTCTTCTGCGAGATTATCACCATCATAGATTTTGAGATGGGACATACCGTTTTTAATTAGTTCAAAGGCAACATAACTGCCCAATGACCCAGCACCAACCAACAGAGCTTTTTTACCTATAAGTCCATTATCATTCCCAATTAGGTTGCAAAGGTGAATATAGTCCTTCCTATTCGTATATATAGGCTCTACAGCAATTATTTCGTTCAATACTTTTTCAAGTAATGTATGTCCCACTGTGTTCCTAAACTGTACTCGCACAGCAAAGACAACATCCGATAAATCAGACTTCATTCCAAAAATCAGAATGACATCTTTCCTTTTTGGAATACAAGTTTTAATACACTGGTAAGTTTCGGCGCTAATATGCTCTATTTGTTGTGAATACAAGATGTCCTTGATGTCCGCTTCTGACCAGTTATAGCCTCGATGAGGTGGAATAATTCCGCGGTTATCAATAATAGGAATAAAAAATAAATCATTTTCAATATGATGAACCCATTTGCGTTCGTTTTTATTTCGTGAATCAATATCTGAAAGAATTAGCCCATGCTCTACAACCCGAATTTCATCTTTTCCATAATATGCATCCATTTCTGCAAACGCACAATCTTTCTGCAAATACACAGAAATCCTCTGAGAATTTATGGAATTACTATTCCAGTAAAACATGAATTCCTTTTGATATTCGCGCTCCTTTTCGACTACACTCATCGAGAGAAGCTCAATTAGACGGTCAACAGCGTCAATAACCTTATCCTCGTACGGGATAATTGTATTGACACTGCTTTCGTTTTCATACAGGCAAACCCAACGGTATTTTCCTTCTGGGATATCGTTTATGTCAGGAAATGATTCATCCCGCAGCATGATGTGCGGAATATCCAAACCGGGATCATTATACAGGTACACTATCGGAATTGAGGAAGGTATATCCTCAAATGGTGCGATGAATAAAAAATGCCTGTCGAGTAGGTTTATCAAGTATATTCCTTCACTGATTTCCTGCTCAATTATTATCTCATCGTATGATTCAAGTATCTCCCTGACAGAGGTTTTATTGTCCAAAGCTATGCTCCCGTCTGTTAAGTGCCGCAGCCGCAACAGCTTCCTTTGCAGGAACAGTAAATTCGGACCCAAGCACTTTCTGTACATACTCTCCAGCATCATGTGCCGATTCAACATTGACTGCATTAGTCAAGTTATCTACTGCCATTGAAAGTCGCTTATAGAATGTAATCATATAAGTACTGCTGCTATCTTTCATCTTTTTGAATACATCTGTGTATGGAGTAACCGGGAGGTATTTGCTTATTGATGCAGAGGTTATATTTCCAGATAAATCCCTTGTAACGAAAAACATGTCCAGTATCGCCTTCATTGTTTTCTGTAATGCAAGCAGATCATAGTCTCCATCATTGGTTGATTGTGCTGAAAAGCAGTCACACGCCAGAAGTGTCAATCCAATACTTGGAGGTGCTTCATGGTCGGAACTTGCCCCGGAGTACTTTTCATTTCGCCATTTTTTTGTGAAGCATACTATTCGACGCAGTTGGTCATTTCCATTGATTTTACCACAAAGGTAGTCGTTCAGTCCTTCCGGATCGGCACTCTCCCACGAGAAGTTGCTACCGTTTTCTTTACCTCTTGCTAAATACATACTGCTTCCATCCTGCGCATATAGAGGCAAATCAATATGAAGCCATTCTTTGCCCGCTTCATAATAGGAGGCTCTGACGCAAGGATCTTTGATTGTGACAGTCCTTGAAGGAATTGCGATAGAATCCCTCAAAAATCCTTTAATTGCCCTTGGATCGCCATTATCCGATGTGTCCAAAGGTATAATTATTGCAACATCGCGATCAACAACCTCGTCCTTTATTGTCGTATTGTACTTGTAACTGCCTTGGTCGATTACTCTAATATCGCTTTTTGTAATGGAAACTCCATGATCTTCAAGAATACCTGGTAGTTTCGATTCCACATCAGCCTGCAAAACTTCACGTTTTTCCTTTAAAGCATTCGTTTCAGAATCAATCCTAATAGTTTTGTAGAAATCCGAGAATTCCTTCTTTAGTTTCATGTTTTCCTCCTTATTCTACGCCTAATGCCTTAAACACGGCATCTTCGGCGCTCTGGTACGGTATCAGTTGGAATGCGCTCATCAGCTCCGGCGGCACAGTCGCAAAATCTACAAACGAGATGCTCGGTATCAAAACACGCTTAGCGCCACTGTCGAGGCAGACTTGGAGCACATTCGCCAGCTCGTCCACCTTCATCAACGTTCCGCTGATACTAATTTCTCCGAGTATCGCCAATGAACCGAGCGTTGCTCTGCCAATGGCAACGGAGCAGAGCGCGATCAATGTCGGCAGAGCCAGCTTCCCGGTCATGCCGATGCCCTGCAAATCCTGATAGTTGATGATGTAGTCCTTTGTTGTTGTGCTGATTGTGCCGCTGATTCGTCCGCTGTTGGCTTTCAAGTAGTTAAACGCGGTGTTTGCTGCTTCTCTGCAATCGCGGTCAGAGCCAATGCCGGTGCGCTCGAACTTGCCGTTGCCGGGAAGCATCTGAGATTCAAGGCGAAATACGCCGATCATACCGGATTTTCCGCGGGATACGGAATACACCTGTCCCGGATTGGATAACCCTTCCGGTATCAAGTTGCTACCGCCTTGTTCCGGTACGGAAATGTAATGCTCACTCATGTCATCAAGGTCTATGTATGAGAAGTTTACGTCGTAGAACTCCATTCCGCCGAGCTTTTTTAACTGCTCTTTGACACGGCGGCGCATTTCCAGAGCCAGCTTCAGCACTTCTTCAAGCTGTTCTTTTGTGAACTCGCCATCGGGGTAAACCAGCTTCAGGTAGCCGTCTACCATGCGGCGAACCGCAATGGTGTCACGTTGATTCAGATTTTTTCCGAGGCGGAAATAGTGATCAATCGCGTCGCCATATTGTTCCTTACGGAGCTCCCGAATGAATTCCGACAGGTAATCGGTGATGAAGCCGTAATCGTCGGTAAAGTGCTCAGGACGAAATTTGGGTATCTCCCAGCCCGGCAGATAACAATGCATACGGTCAAGAAAAGCCGTGTCCTTCCCCATTTCCGGAGGAAACGGGTCAAAAAGGCTTGAGGTCTTGAGCAGTACATCCACACTCTGGTTGATGTTGCCGATAAACACCATGGACGCCGACGCCGCTTTTTCTTCTCTGCCGCGGGCAAAGGAACCGGAGGCCATGTAGTCCTTCATGATTTGAATACCGTCATTGTCTTTGAAATGGATTCCGGCGACCTCATCAAAGGCAACGCAGTCCCACAGCCCGACAAGCCCGACGGTCTTCCTGCCCATATTGTAAAACAGGTTTGCAACTGTCGTCTGCCCGCCGGATACCAAGATGCTATTCGGTGAGATTTCCTTGTAAAGATGTGATTTACCCGTGCTGCGCGGGCCCAGTTCGCAAAAATTGAAGTTGTTTTCCACGAGCGGAATCATTCTCGTCAGCAGAAGCCATTTCTCACGGTACTCAAACGCATCCGGCTCCATACCGATAGAACGCAGCAGAACATCCATCCACTCGTTTTGAGTAAAGGCTTTGCGACCGGCTTTTAGTTCGTCAATGTCTATGTGGGGCATTTGGATTGGGGTCAGCTTGCGGATTTGGATAGGAGTGCCGTTTTTCTTATCTTCTTCGACAAACTCATAATCCAACTGAACGATACACCAGATACCGCCGCAGAGTAGACGATCAAACTTTTCGGGATATTCATCTGCAATCGGCACCTTTGTAAGCCCAAGGTTTGAGAACTCGGCGTAATACACGTTCTTGCTGATGTCAAGCTTGACGGTAATCATATCGATCACTGTGTGGCTGCCATTCTTACGGAGGACTGATTTTATTTTTTCGGCTTCATCGGGACGCACAAAGTTATCGGCCAGGATGCGCTTTACGCTTTGCACACCCCGTTCGATTGCTTCATCGTCATCTGTACTGCAATACTGACCGAGAAGGAACTCAAGAACATAGACGGGTACGTTTGCCCCCTCCTTGATCTTCTTTGTCAAGTCTTTACGGACAATTCTGCCATCAAAATTCTCGCGGAGCTTGTCCTTGATAACCTCGCGTATGCTCAGTCCCGATTCATTCTCACTCATATGCTTATCCTCCGATTGCATCTTACTCGCCCAGGAAATTGAACTCGTCTACCGCAAAGGCGATGTCGATCTGGAATTCTTCACGTACCGACGCTTGCAGCCCCGACTCGTCAGCGATTACGAGATAGTAGGTATCCATCTTGTTAAATCCGAGAGATTTGAGGCTAAAACTCAAACGGAAAGTCCGCTCCTGTGTGTTCTCATTTGTTTTATCGGCTATAATGCGCTGCGTATCACTGACCTGCTTGCCTCCGGCGTCCGTGAAGTACAGCAAATAGCTTGCTTTCTCGCGGACACCACCAACCGCTTCCTTCTGGAAGAAGCTCAGGGAGAAGATCATGTTGCTGATTTTCCTGCCGGCGGATATCAAACTCACAGTAACCGGTCTTGTGTTGTATCTTTCCTTGTTCTTCTGATATGTCTTGCTGTCGTTGCGCAAGAAACGGTAATCGATCACAGGCACGACCATCTCCTGTAGGCTGATCCCGCCGTGTACGAAGTTCAATCCTCCGCCGTTCATCTTGATGCGGATGTTCTCGCGGGGAGCAAAGGCGGCGTATTCGGTGTTGCCTCCCATAAATTTCACGGGGATCAGGTACTCCGGTGCTGCACCCTGCCGCATAATGGCGTACCGCCTGCCATACTCCACGTCCTGCTGCCCCATAATGGTTTTGTCCAGTTTCCCATCTTCCGCAAGAGGGCTGTATGTATAAAGGAAACCATGATCCGCCGTGATGAGAATATTTGTACCGCCGAACTCGTTGACGATAATGCGTACAAGGTTCTTAATTTCATTTATAGTGTCATCGCAGGCGGGAAAAACAGCGCTGTCGGAGGTGTGGCTTGCTTCATCTATAGTGTCGTGATAGATATAGACGACTTCCATGCCTTTGACAAGCTCGCTGCGCTCGGCGCGTTTCATCTTGATGATATTATTGTATTGGAGCGCAACACTGTTTGGATTTGCGCTTTTCAGTATTTTATCTCTGTAATTGCTTTCGGTGAGGCTTCCGTCCGCTGTGACACACAGCTTTCCGCTTCGCAACTCCACATCAAGCTCTTTATGCGGCAGCAAAGCGGCCATACCAAATTTTGTGATGGTTGGGAAAATGGCCTGTCGGCTTGACAGCTCAACCTTGCTTTGCGTTTCTCTGCGAAGTTGTTCTGTAAGCGAAACGGCGACTTCATAGCGCATAGCGTCTGATATGATGACAAATACACGGGCATTAGCTTTCATGACCGTATTCCGATAAAAATCTGTCTGCTTCGGTATTTCCAAGATACAGCCGTGCTTATCAAGCTCTTCGGCGCTTGCATTTGTCCAGTTTTCAGCAAGCTGCGACATAAACCAACCGGTATACAGCCCTTCCACCTTCTCTGTGACATGCTTGAACAGGTCATCCAGAGCGAGATTTCCTGCGGTCAAGCTGCGGGAGAAGCAGAGATGGAATGCCCGGTAATAGGAATCCATCCTGTAGTAATCATCCGTGTAGGCTTTCCAAATTTTTCGCGGCTCAACGATATGGAATCCGGCAGCATGTTCAAGAAAGAATGACTGCATATTGGCGACCTGTAAGAGGCCGTCATAGTAGCTGGATACCTTGTCATACCATACCATGGTGCGGCGCTTCTCCACGGTCTTTGATATGGCGTCCGCGTCAATAATATGGTCGCTGATCTCAGTCATCAGCTTTCTGAGAATACATTCATTGATGCAGGGGAAACATTCAATATCTGCTATGTCGGCGATAGACAGCTTATCAAACCGCTGCTCCAGCCGAGCTTCACGCTCTGTTCTTCTTGCAATATCATAAAGCTGTGCAGAATCTTCCGAGTGCAGCCAATCAAAAATGAAATCGTAGCAATACGCCTGATGCGGTATTGAGATGAAACGGTCAAGCCCGGAGAGAAGCTCAGAGTGCATGGTGCGGGTTGCAGCGGTAAGAAGCATATGTACAGCGAGGTGCTCTATGCTGCTGTCGTCGCCCTCGTTATAGCCAGTAGCCTGCGCCGTCATAACCCAAAATGGATTCTGTGCTCCATAATTCACAAGGCTTTGATAGATGCTGTTCGTACTCTGATCGAGCCCGCCGAGGATCACAGCGCGGAGAATACTCGCAGGTGTCGCGTCCTTTATATTGCATATAGCCGCCATAACAGCGAGGTGCATCTGTGATGCCGTTTGGATATTCTTATTCAGCGCGGCAACTTTTGCACGGCGATCTTTTGCACCGAAAAACTTTCGATACGCTTTTACCTGCTTGCGAATAACCGGAGAAGTAGGCAAGCCCATTTCGCTCATCCATATGGAGTTAAGGTCTGCGCGAAAATCCTCACTGTACAGTTCCACATTGAGAAGCCAATCGTTTTCGGGCTTTGCATAGGAAATAGGGCAATATACAAGCAGATTAGAGCTTGCTTCGTCCTCTGCTATGAGTTTTTTGACTGCAAAGAAATTCGAGCCGGTGAGCGCGACGATTTTCACGTCGGGAAGTGAAATCTCCGGCAGTTTGTCTTCAAACTCA
>ERZ795048.1713-NODE-1713-length-19038-cov-8.268187_pt1 | contig 19038 bp, 16 predicted proteins | sample MGYA00375132_ERZ795048 | MGnify/ENA primary metagenome ERZ795048 (study PRJEB30177, sample SAMN05720225) | activated sludge metagenome | isolation source: Anaerobic digester | place: Hong Kong | collected 2014-12-17 ...
GACCGATCCCGAATCGCCGCTGTGACGCAGTAGGATTGGCCTTATCGCGGTTTTCTGGATTTCTCTGTGAGAAATCCGGGCTAAGAACAATACCGTTCAGTTAAGCCTGTCATTCCGGTCAGAGTCCTTTCGGACCGAGGCCTTTCGGACCGAGTCCTTTCGGACCGAGGCCCGGAATCCAGGGGACAGGATGTCAGGGAGGTTTCGTGGGGTGGGCGGGTTTTTACCTTGATGTGAAGAAAATATGTGCCATGTACAAAGCGTCGTGAGACTGTTGAAAAATGTTAACATAAAGAGTTTGTCATCCTGAGCGCAGCGAAGGATCTCGCTTTTGGAGCTTATAATTGAGATTCTTCGGTCGCTATGCTTCCTCAGAATGACAAAGCGGGGCTTTTTCAACAGCCTCGTCGTCCTTTGTGCATGCTGTTTTTAATATCCCTTTTCTATCCGCCCATGCAGCGCACTCCCGCGCCGTTATCATGTTTTCTTTTCTTTTTTTCTGACGGACGGGAACAGGACATTGTTGAGGATCAGCCTGTAGCCGGGCGAATGCGGGAACAGAGAGACATCGGTGGGTTCCTCGCCAACATAGTGAGTGAAGTACTCGGGGTCGTGCCCGCCGAGAAAAGTGAAGCTGCCGCGCCCGGCGTTGCCGTGTACATATTTCACGCGGTCGGTGCCGGGAGTGTCGCCGAGCACCACTACATCGTCGCGGATGAGGTCGCGTCTGAAGCTCGTCGTCTGCCCTATGAAATCATGTACCAGAGGAGTGTGATTCTGCACGAATATCGACAGCACGGGATCCTGTTTCGCGGAGAACTCGAACAACTCGAATTCAGGCGTGAGCGACATGTCGAAAGTCGGCGGCATGACATCGATGTCCGATATTTCATACACGCTCGCATCGGTGATCAGTTTAAAATCCCTGAACGCGAACGTGTTGGTGAAATCCAGCCGGTTCTGGGCATCCGGCGACAGCGGGGTGCCGTCGATTTCCTGCGGGACGATATCCACCCCGAGCGCGGAAATCGCGACGTCGAGGCTGTCCGGCGCGGAACACATCGCGAACAGGAACCCGCCGCGCTCGACGTACTCGCGTATCTTTCCCGCGACAGCGCCCTTGAGTTTCTGGACCGATGCGAACCCGAGCCTCTCCGCCATTCCGCTGTTGGTCTTCACCATTCTGATGTACCAGTCCGCGTTCCTGAATGCCGAGTAGAATTTCCCGAACTGGCCGGTGAAATCTTCGTGGTGCAGGTGAAGCCAGTCGTATTCCGACAATTCGCCTGCGACAACTTCCTCGTCCCACAGCGTGTCGTAAGGAATCTTCGCGTATTCGAGCACCATTCGAACCGCATCGTCCCACGGGTCGCGGGTCGGCGGCACATATACGGCGACGCGCGGCGCTTTTTCGAGCATCACGACTTCGGAATTGATATTTTTTATCTCATCGTAGATGCGGTTGGCGGTTTCCGGCCCGATGACCCGGTACGCAACTCCGGTGAGAGTCGCGCGGTCGCGTATCGCCGACGTGTCGGGTGTGAGAAAAGAGCCGCCGCGATAGTTGAGCAGCCACTGGATTTTATGAGCGCGAGCGGGTTCGAGGCACCAGTAAGCAAGCCCGTATGCGCGCAGGTGATCCGTCTGCTGCGCGTCCATGGGGATCAGCAGCATCGGGCCGTCGGCATGGAACTCCTCCGCGCCGGCGGTGGCTGCCAGCATCAACAACAGGAGCGCCGGCAGGATATTTTTCCGCAAATTCTTCATCAGGCACCTCATAAATCAATATTATAGCGCAAATGCCGCGCCGCGAAAGTCCGCCGCGCCGCAAGCTTGTAAAACACGTCAGCCCCATTTATGATACAGGTTGTGAAAAGACTGCTGTTAATAATTACAATCATATCCCTTCTACTGATTCCGCAGGCAGCGGCAACTGCCGGGGAACCGGATTTCGAATCGCTGCTGCGGCAGGCGCGCGAGCTGTCGCGCGACGGCATGCACGAGGACGCATTCGATGTTCTCATGAAAGCCGCTCTATACGCGACCAACGAACAGCGCCCGGCGCTTCATCTCGCGCGGGGCGAGGTCCACGCGGCGATCGGAGAGATTATCGAGGCGATCACCGAATTCGACGCGGCGGTAAACCTCGCCGCCGGGGACAACTGCATGAGGGTGAACCGCGCTCTCTTCTACGAATCGATCGGTGAAAACGGGGCAGCGCTGAGCGACGCCGAGACGGCGATCGAGGCCGGATGCAAAACAACCGGGCTCACCGCGCTGCGCGGTCGGCTTTACATGTGGCAGTCGGATTACGTCAACGCGATAGAATCTTTTTCAGACCTGTTCCTCCTCGATGAATACCGGTTCGAGGCGATGAAAAACACCGGGCTGGCCTACATGATACTCGGCGTGCCGGATACCGCACGGCAGTATCTTGTCGAGGTTTACAGGCAGGACCCCGACGACAGGATGGTGAATTCCTGGCTTGGCGATGTTTATTCGATGACCGGAGATTTCGAGCGATCTTTCGTTTATTACCGGAAAGCGATCGAGCTTGATCCAGAGCATACCATCGCGGCGAACAATTACGGGTTCACGCTGTATCTCGCCGGGAGGGTTCAGGAGGCGCTGGAACTGTTCGAGTCGGAAGTCGAGGCAGATCCAAAAGTGTACACGCTCTGCAACATGATGGAAATAAACCTCGGGCTGGAAAATTATCAGCAGGCATACAGGTACGGCGGTCTGTGTCTCGCGGCGTTCAGCAAGGAGCCCGCGCACGCGGAGTACGAGCGGTTCTACCTTAAAGCGGTGTCCCGCGCCATGAAGGTGCTGATGACGGACAGGCAGCAGATGCACCACCTTACGCAGCTCGATTTATCCTATCAGCACGAGGAAGCCGGAGAGATGGTGGATGCGCTCGCCGCCGCGCTTGTGTCGCTGATGATCGAGCCGGCAAACGCGGCAGCGCAGCTACAGGCGGGCAGGCTTTACTCGCTGCTCGGCGATTCGGTCAAGGCTTCTTCTTTCCTCAACCTTGCGTCGTCTCTGTCCGGCAAAAACAGCGACGCTTCGATGGAAGCGATTTCGTTCATTCATGAAAACACACTGTCGGTTTCCGGCGTGCCGGTTAAGCTTCCGGCCCGTTTTCGGGGCAAAGCACTGCAATGATGAGGGATATTCGTTATTATTGACAAATTGTGGTAGTTTATTTAATCATTAGTTTCTGAGGATTTCACGAAGGGAGCAATTGTTTTGGAACTTGGCGTTATACTGGACGTTCCGCTGGGAATACCGAACGAGAAGTTTCTATCACCCGTCTCAGGCGGAAAATCCATGCTGGAAATTCTCGTGATCCGTATGAGCAGGCTTGTCGAACCGGTTGCGATTACGATACTCACCGGAAGGGATGTGGACCATACGCCATACGGGAGTTTCTGCGCGGCAAAAGGGCTTTACCTGCATCGCACAAGCGATCCGCAGCCCATAAAAAGGGTTATGAACGCCGCAAACGGTCGTAAGATAAGAACTATTATCCGGGTTAACGCCACAAATATTATGGCCGATCCCGAACTGCTCCAGGCGGCCCTCGACTTTCACGTAAAGAAAAATTCCAATTATACATTTATAAATAATCTGCCAGACTGGCTCGGCGGAGAGATAATTCAAGCCGGCAGCCTGACGGACGCTTTCGTCCTTTCGGAAAAAGAAGGCAATCTCAATCTCCCGATACGAAATCTGATGGAATCTTTTCCGGAACGGATAACTACCAACGGGTTCAGGCCGCGGATACGTGGCCGCTGGAAATTCGAAACCCTTTCGCTCGCCGATCCGGCGGGAGAGAGAAACCTCCACGGCCTTGTCGTGTCAACGGCTCAACCCGAAACGCTTGAATACAAGGATTTTATTGCCTGATACAGCTTGAGGAAATCATACAAATGAAAATAATACTGGCAACCTATAACGATCATAAGGTGCGCGAGATTTCCGGAATTATCGCGCCGATAGAAGTAACTTCACTGAGCCGGCTCGGCGTCGAGCTGAATTTCGACGATGTCGAGGACGGCGAAACATACGCTGAAAACGCGCTGAAAAAAGTCGTGGCGGCGTCACGCCATGTCGATGGGATAATCGTTGCCGATGACTCGGGGCTCGAAGTCGATGCGCTCGGCGGCAGGCCGGGTATCCACTCGTCGCGCTTCGGCGGGCCGGGCATCAGCGATGCAGGCCGGTGCGAACTGCTGCTCGAAGAGATGGAAGACGTGCCCGGCGACAAAAGGGGCGCGCGGTTTGTCTGCTGCGTCGCGGTCCGGTTCCCGAGCGGAAGGGAAAGCGTTTTCAACGGCGAACTGCACGGCGTTATATCGAGTGAAATGATCGGCGAAGGCGGGTTCGGCTACGACCCGGTCGTTTATCTCCCGGACCTCGGGCTGAGCGTTGCGGAACTTTCGCCGGACGAAAAAAACCGGATCAGCCACCGCGCGGTAGCTTTCGCCGCCATGCGTGAAGCGCTTCTCAACGAAGAATCCTGATCCGTGCCCGGATTGTCATCCGCGCAATACTTCCACACCCGTTTAAACATAATTGCCCGGCATGTATAATAGATGCATCATAAAATGGCGCGCTGCTTTCCGCACCCGCGGTCAAAAGGCGCGGCAGATTCTCCGGAGGCCTCTATGAGCGTCAGGATTACACCTGATTCAGCAGTCTTTGTCATCCTTTCTTTTGAAGGGCCGGATCCCTACTCGCAGGCCGGAGGGCTGGGAACCCGAATACATAACCTCGCGACATCTCTGGCGGAACAGGGTTTCGAAACGCACCTGTTTTTCATCGGCGACCCCGACCTGCCCGCAGAGGAAACCCAGGTGGACGGCAAATATATTCTCCACCGCTGGTCGCAATGGATCAGCAAACACCATCCCAACGGCGTCTACGACGGCGAGGACGGCAAGGTGAACGACTACTCCGGTTCGGTGCCGCCGTATATTCTCGACAACATCGCGCGTGGCGCCTCCGCCGCGAACAAGCACATGATCGTCATGGCCGAAGAGTGGCACACCGTCGAGGCGCAGTGCTACCTCAGCGACCTTCTGCACTGGCACGGCCTGCGCGGGCGATCCGTTTTTCTCTGGAACGCGAACAATACGATGTCGTTCCACCGCATCAACTGGGGCCGGCTCGGCTACGTGGCGAAAATCACCGCGGTCAGCAAGTTCATGAAACAGATAATGGCCATCACCGGCCTCGAATCGATCGTTGTGCCGAACGGCATCCCCGAACGGATGCTCAAGCCACACAACCAGAAACATGTCAAAAGCCTCAAGAATGCGCTGGCGGTTCGCGGCAAAGCCTTGAACATGCTCAAAATCGGCAGGTTCGACCCGGCGAAGCGATGGGACACCGCCGTACGCGCCGTGGCCGAACTCAAACACGGCGGCGTCAACGGCACGTTCTTTATCCGCGGCGGGCTCGAACCCCATGGTGCGGATGTGCTCAACCTGGCGCACTATCTCGGACTCAGCATCGCGGACGTTACCTCGCCCGAACGCAGGCCGAACATGAAGCAATCCATCGAGCTGATAGAAACCGCGCCCGGCGCGGATATCATAAATCTTAAATTTTTCCTTCCCGAGGAATTCGTCCGGCTGATGTACCACTGCTGCGACTGCGTGTTCGCCAACAGCGGGTTCGAGCCGTTCGGGCTGGTCGGGCTGGAGGTCATGGCATCCGGCGGGATAGCTTTCACCGGCGCTACCGGCGAGGACTACGTTGTGCCGTTCGTCAACGCGATATCGGTAGAAACCGGCGACCCGCGCGAGCTCGTCGCTTACCTGAACTACCTTAACGAAAACCCTGAAGTGAAAGATAAAATGAAGCGTGAGGCGTTCAAAACCGCCGAGCAGTTCACCTGGCCGGTTGTGATCAACAACCTGATCAGGAGAATCGAATATCTCGCTATGTGACAGCCCGTGGCCGGGTTCGCAAAGGTTGACATCTGACAATGTGCGGTATTTGTGGAATAGTCGGAAGGGAACAGGCGGCTCCGCGCGACGGGCTGGTGCGCGCGATGACCGCGACGCTCACGCACCGCGGGCCGGACGAGGACGGCTTCTTCTGCGACACGCGCGCGGCGCTCGGCATGCGCCGCCTCTCGATCATCGACCTCGACACCGGCACACAGCCGATGAGTAACGAGGACGGCTCGATCCAGGTCGTGTTCAACGGCGAGATTTACAACTACCGCGAACTGCGCGACGACCTCATCACGCGCGGCCACACGTTCCGAACACAATCCGACACCGAGGTGCTTCCGCACCTTTACGAGGAATACGGCGACGGCTTCCTCCAGCACCTGAACGGCATGTTCGGGCTAGCGATCTGGGATTCCTCACGCTCGCGCCTTCTGCTGGCCCGCGACCGGCTCGGCATCAAGCCGCTGTACTACGCGCCGCTGCCGGACCGCCTCGTGTTCGGCTCGGAGCTGAAAGCCATCCTCGCCGCGCCCGGCATCACGCGCGAAATCGATCCGGTCGCGCTTAACGAGTATCTTACTTATGAATACGTGCCGCCTCCGCGCTCGATTTTCAATGGCATAAAAAAACTCGCGCCCGGCGAAATGCTCGTCTATGAAAACGGCGAGGCACATGTTTCCCGATACTGGGATTTCCCGTCAGCGCCCCCGCTCGATATCACGTTCGACGATGCCGCCGCGCAACTCAGGGAGCTTATCCGCGACGCCGTCCGCGTCCGGCTCGTGTCCGATGTGCCGCTCGGCGTATTCCTGTCCGGCGGCGTGGACTCCACGACAACCGCCGCCTTCGCCGCGCAGTTCTCTCCGCGCATAGAAAGCTTCTGCATCGGGTTCGAGGAGCAGTCGTTCGACGAATCGCGCCACGCACGCCGCGCCGCCGATATTATCGGCACCACACACCACGAAGACATCCTCCCGCTCAGTTCGGCCATCGGCCTGCTGCCCGATGTGTTCGACCTGCTCGACGAACCGATGTCCGACCCGTCCCTGCTGCCGACGTTCCTGCTGTCGCGGTTCACGCGCAGGCACGTTACTGTCGCGCTCAGCGGCGACGGCGGCGACGAGTTGTTCGCGGGCTACCCGACCTATCAGGCGCACAGGCTGCACGCGATGTACAGCCGCACTCCAGCAGCTTTCAGGGCCGCGGTGTCGAGCATCGTCTCGGCGCTGCCGTCGTCGGATAAAAATCTCAGCCTCGATTTCAAACTCAAAAAATTTCTCGGCGGCGAGGGTTACGGCGCACTCGAACGCCAGTTTGTCTGGCTCGGCCCGTTCGCGCCGCACGACAGGCCCGGCATTCTCAGCGACAGCATGCTTGACGCAACATGCGGGCACGACCTGTTCGAGACACCGCGCGCCGCGCTTGCCGGATTCAGGCGCGGGCTGTCGGACATCGAGACTGCCATGCTGCTCGACCTGCGGTTCTACCTCGGCGAGAATCTCATGACAAAAGTCGACCGCGCGAGCATGATGTGCTCGCTCGAAGCGCGCACCCCCCTGCTCGACCACCGCGTCGTCGAGTTCGCCGCACAGCTTCCGGTACACTTCAGGCTCAACGGCTGGAAAACGAAATATATCCTCAAAAAAGCGGTCGCCCGCGATGTGCCGCTGTTTGTCATTAAGAGAAAGAAAAAAGGGTTCGGCATCCCGCTTACGGCGTGGATACGAAAAGAGCTCAGGCCGCAGTTCGAGGAAACGCTCTCGGAATCACGGCTCCGCGCGGACGGGCTTTTCAATCCTTCGGCTGTCCGCTCACTGCTCGACCAGCACATGTCAGGCAGGTTCGACCACCGGAAAAAACTCTGGAACCTCTTCGTCCTCCACCAGTGGATGTCACGCTGGACCTGATTGCGCGTTAGTTGCTTTATGCCAATATTCCCGTTGCCATTCCTGCGAAGGCAGGAATCCAATCCTTAATGTAAAAATATTATCTGGTGTGCCATGTACAAAGCGCCGTTCTTTGTGCATGCGATCAATATAATATTCCGTCATTCCGGGCCGAGACCCGGAATCCAGGGGGCCGGGACGGCCAGGGTAAAAGTCTTTCGGGTCTGGTTGAAATGACGCAGGCTACTGCACTCCCACCGCGGACGATGGGAGCGATTGGTTTTTCATACTCACTTCGTGGATAGTTCAAACTCAAAACATCTTAGCGTATCTTTTGTTCTGTCATTGTGATGCGGCACCGTCTGCTCTCTATCCTCTTATGTACTCACTTCGTGGATAGCTCAAGCTTGGATACACCCTGGTGTATTTCTTGTCATGTTATTGCGAACGACGCGGCAATCCCGACTGTGTGCTGTTGCTCAAGCAGGCATAGAGAAGAAAAACCTGGATCCCTGACAAAGACATTCAGGGATGACAACACTATAGAAGCCTGGATTTTGTTCTCGTTGCGATGCTCCGTGTCGTAACGAGACAGCCGGGCGCTCTGCGCCCTGAGTTAATAGCTCCCATCATCCCATATAGAGTCCCCGGTGGGAGCGAAGAACATTCCTTATGTAATGCCCCACCCGCTGAAGTGAGTCCTTCCCCGCTGTCATTCCCGCTAAGGAGACTGTTGAAAAACCCACGTTTTGTCATTCTGAGGAAGTGCAGCGACCGAAGAATCTCAATTATAAGCTCCAAAAGCGAGATCCTTCGCTGCGCTCAGGATGACAAACTCTCAACTACACATTCTTTCAACAACCCTGCTGCTGTCATTCCTGCGAAGGCAGGAATCCAATCCTTAATGTAAAAATATTATCTGGTGTGCCATGTACAAAGCGCCGTTCTTTGTGCATGCGATCAATATAATATTCCGTCATTCCGGGCCGAGACCCGGAATCCAGGGGGCCGGGACGGCCAGGGGGAGAGGGATTCGGGGCTGGCTGGCTGTATCAACAATCACACGCCGTTTCGAGCGACGCACACAACACGGGCATTCGTTGATACATGGTGTTATAATATTTAATCGAAACAGTTATAAATTAAAATCTGTACTGGATAATTGAAATCATGGAAGAAACTTTTAAAGCCGAAGATATCCACATCGGTTATCACCCCGACGGATACCGGATAGACAAAACAGCAAGCCCGATCAACAAGTACACGAAATGGGAGTTCGGGCCGGACGGCGGCTGGAAAGGCGGCAAGCCGGTATGTTTTCACTCGCTGCCCGAAAGCGGCTGGATAAAAGCGGAAAAGTTCGACTGGGATTGAGCGCTCGAAGGCTCAGACATTCAGTGGAATCGTCAGGGTTACGACAGTTCCCCTGCCCTCGATCGAGTTGATATCCATGCCGCCGCCGATGTTTTGCAGCGCGCGGCGGACAATCGTCATCCCCAGCCCGGTGCCCTTCGTGTGCTCCCTCGCGTTCGGCGCGCGGTTGAATTCCTCGAACAGCTTCGGCAGGTGATCCGCCGGGATCCCGATACCATGATCCGTCACGGTTATCCGGGCATCGCCGTCAAGCCGCTTTATGTCGATTTTCACGATGCCCTCGGCGTTTGAATACTTTATCGCGTTGCTGATGATGTTCCGCACCGCTAGCCTGAAGCTGTCGACGTCCGCTTTCATCTTCAGCGGATCGTTCACGAACTCGAAGCTGATCTCGACGCTGTGCTCCATCGCGCTCTGCTGGAGCCGTTTAATCTCGTCGCCTGTCTCGACCGCGATATCAAACTCCACAGGTTCGAGATCCTTGCCTTTCTCCCTCGCGAGCGCGAGCAGTTCGTTGGCCATTTCGAGCGCCTCGTTGCCTCGTTGCGATGCCAGCGCGATCATCTCGATAATCTTGCCCCGGTCTTCGACGTAGCCTTCCACGATCGTGCGCATCAGCGTCAGCATTGAACTCAGCGGCGCTTTCATCTCGTGGCCCGACATCCTCATGAACTGCGTCTTTGCGCGGTCAACCTCGACAAGCCGCGTGTTAGCCTCCGCGAGCTGCACGTTCCAGTCTTCGAGCTGGTCCTTGAGATGCGTTATGTAATCCTCGCGCCGTTTGATCATCATGTTCAGCGTCAGCCCGATATACGCCATCCCGAACAGCATGAACGCCAGCACCGCAAGGATATGCAGCATGTAACGCGGCTCGACATATCCCAGCCCCGGCATGTACGGCCCCAGCCCGTAGTGCGGCAGCCAGCCGCGCGATTCCGCCACGGCTATCAGCAGCACCATCAGCCAGCCCGCAAGCGCTATCGCATACACCGATATCGTGTGCCTGACTATCAGGCAGGCGATCACCACATGGAACACATAGAAAAACGAAAAGAAATTGCAGATGCCGCCGGTGAAATGGATTATGAATCCCAGCAGCAGAAAATCTGTCGTAACCTCCGAAAAAATGAGCTGGTTGAGCGTCCGCATCGGCGTTTTTTTCGCGCTCAGCCTGTTGGCTATCAGGATATAAACAATGTTGGTCAACGCCAGGATCGCCAGCGAGACGCCTATCTTGTTAAACGGAAGCTTCAGCGGGTAAATCGTCCGGGCCACCGACAGCGCGAGAATTACCGCGCCGATCGCGAACCACCTGAGTACGTTCAACCATCGAAGACGGTTGATCTTCCTCTGTTTCATGTCTATCTTCAGAGCGTCCGGCTCGTGCGCCATCATCCCATTGTTCAATTCCATCGAATAAAACCTACAGTTGCTTTGCCCGGGATAATATCAGCATTATGCTGCCGTTATTCACAAAGTATCAAGCTATTTCAGTCCCCGGCTTCTATATAGTGTTTCTTTCTAATCGGATCGTAAAAATTATAACAGTCAGTTTTTAATAATACAATGATAGCGGGCCATCCAGTACGGCAGCAGCCAGAACGTTCCGTCACGCTCCGCCATCGAGCCGCTGTGGTCGTCGAGCCGCAGAAGACTTTTTGACCAGGCAAGCGTGAACACCTCCGTAAACGGCAACATGTAACTGTTCTGCGGTTTCCCGAACCTGTCGGGCTTCTCCGCCTCCCTGATATCCGCCCTGTGGCTGTTCTCGACCGTGTGCATCACAAGGTCCACCGGCAGCTCGCGCAGAGTTTCGACCGCGCTCTCCAGCCCGTAATCCCGCTTTGCGAACACCCCGTAGATGATTATCTCCTCGGCGTCGCGCAGGAACAGCATCTCCCCGTGCGCCCGCCGCAGCCCCTCGAAGTAGTAGTCAAGCCACAGCTTTTCATCTTTCTCGTATCTCAGCAGGTTGTAAAAACTCAGCAGCCCCATCTCGTAGCTGTCATAGTTTATCTGATGCTGATCGGATATTTTTTTCCATTTCCTTACATTGCGGTGGTAGCCGTGCTCCTTCAGCAGCGTGTAGTAATGATCCAGATACTTATCGTCGCCGGTGATGTGGTGGGCGGATATCAGCGCGTTCAGAATCTCGATCGAGTTCAGACCCTGGTCGCCGAACCTGCCGGTGCCGTGGTTGATCCATTCCGGCTCCCAGTGGCCGTCGGACGTAACCTCGCCGTTCTCGTCGAGCATCCTGTAACCGCTGTCCACGATCCGGTCTATCATCGCGGCTACCGCTTCGGAAATGCGCCGTTTCTCATCGGGAGTCGCGCACAGGTCGTAATAGATCGGGAACCCGAACATGTGGCCTACCACCTCATCGACGCTCGTGTCGCCTTTCCAGCAGACCTCGCCGCCGGGATGCGTGCGCCATTTTTCCGGGTTCATGCCCGGGCAATCCTCGATCGGCAATATGCTCCGCGCGGGGAATCCCTTCACGGGGCTGATCGTCAGCAGCCGCAGCATGGCCTCCATGGAGCGCCGCGCGTTGTCCAGCGCAGCCGGGTCGCCGGTCGCCGCGTAGCGGAAACACTGCGAAGCGAGATACATCTGCGTCCACTGGCCATCGTTGTCGTCGTCGGTGAGATAAAAACTGCTCGTGTCGCCGGGAACCCTCAGCGCGGAATCCGTAACAAACCCGTCGCGGTTGTGCCGCTCCTGCGCCACGCGGTCGATGATCGCCGCTTTCTGTTCGAGCGTCATGCCGCGGCGCGCAATCCTGCCGACACCCGCGTCGGTCGCGACCCACGCCCCGCCGTCGTCGGCAAACGCGATATCGTTCACCGCGTCGTCCGGCAACCAGCGCCTGCCCGCGAAATAGAGCCAGCGCCCGCCGTCGTAAAACATCGCCCCGCGCGGCGTGCCCGCCCATGCCTCGCCGCCCGGCCCGAACACGATCGCCGTAACGTCTTCATACGGCAACCCATCCGCGCCCGTTATCATCCGCTCCGCGCCGTCCGCGCCCGTCACGCGAATCCCCGCGCCAGTCGCCTCCCACACCGAACCATCCGGCGCGGTACCGCTCCGGCGGTCCGGGAACATTATGTTCACGCAGCTTATGCCCGGGTTGCTGTGAAACATTTTTATCCCCGTGTCGCCCGCCAGCCGCCCGCACCTGAACCCGTCCGGCTCGACGCAGCGCACCCGGCCCTGGTCGTCGATCGCATCCACTTTGCCGAGACACATCGGCTCATCCGGCGTGACATCCAGCCGCAGCCATTGAAGATACTGCTCGTCCTGCACAAAGTCACGGTCCGCGCAGTCCGGTGGGACGGCAACCTGCGCCGCGCAAACCCTCAAAGCCCCAACCATAAGTATCAATAACAGTATCGTTCTACGCATGCCTCACTCCCCACCCGCTTTTCAGTCCATTATATCAGAATGCGGCTCGCTTGCTACCGCGAAATTGACACTTTGGCTCACCGCCTGTATTATGCGTTATCATGGAAACGTCGCGTCCGATAACAGGTCCACCCGGGTGGTTTTACTACGCCGTGTCCGCCGGCGCGATTGTCCTGCTCGTCGCGCTCTACTTCATGCTGCGGCCACAGTACACGCCACAGGGCGCCACCCGCTACTATTTCTCCGCGCTGCAACGCGGCCAGTGCGCGAAAGCCTACCGCACGGTTTCGTTCTACGCAAAAAAGAACTATCCCCGTTACAGCACTTACAGCAAATTCAAAGAGAACGTCTGCATCCCGACACACAGGAAATACGACTATCTTTTCGCCGCCCGGTTCCTCGAACTCAATGTCCGCGGCGATTCCGCCGATATGATATGCCTCATCAAGTTCAAGACTTCATTCATGCCGCGGCGCCAGTACCGCCCGTTCCCGCTCAACCTGCGTCGCGAGGGCCGGAAATGGAAGCTCGACGGCCCCCAGCTCGAACCGTAATACAATTCGGATGTTATAGAATCTCTGCGGCAACTGCTTGTTATGTTTTCAGAACCGCGCCGGATATCGATTATGAATCAGTTTTATTTAAATCCATAAGTTTCCTGTTGAGTTCGTCTCTCAGTCGCTTCTTATCGTCTGATTTGCCATAATTCGCATTCACAAAATATGTATTGTTCTTATCATCCCTTAATGCCACACAATACGAGAACATCATTGAAGAAAGCCAAAAAGGAGACAGTAAAGAATTAATGAAAAACGTTCTATCAATTGTCATGATTGCCGGTATCGGCTCATAAATAAATTCGCGGATATTGCCGCTTTTTATCCTGAACATCCGAAAGCTTCTGTTCCATAACCGTTTTTCAATAATAAATTCGTCTTCAAGGAATCTTAAAATCAACTCAGCCTGGTCATGGAAAAGATAACCCAGGTATGAAAACATTAATAATGAAACAGCGGCCAGCGGCATTAATGCAAAAACAAATTCTCCTGAGTACAGGCAGTATCCAAAAAAACAAACAAACAGAAGGATAAAAGCCAGATAGAATAACGTTGTGATTACTGACCCGAATGTCGAGCCGCGTCTTTTAAAGGAATAGACAGATGAATTGTTCTCCATTTGTTTTTCTTCCACAGTAATCCGCACCTTTGTGTTGTTTTTTGAAACCCTGTACAGATGATTTCCTTTTTTGTCATTATATACCGATTATCATAAATAACATTGAATCCTGCATGAATGGCTTTCCGGCCCGCACGCCCGTCATTCCTGCATGCAGTCAGCAGGAATCAAGAAAACTCCGTTTGGTTATTCTATTTTTATTCTGATAATCAGTATATCACTACGGAAAACAGATGTGAAGAATTTCGCTGCCGAACAGTGAACCGCGCCGGGCGGCGCTTCGCGAAAACCAACTGTAAAAAGCCGAAAAAAGCGGGGTCGATGAACGGCCCCGCTTCTAAAATGCTTATTATTATTTGAATCCGGGTCAGTTTTTAATAAGCGCTTTTGTCATCTCTTCCGCTGCCTGGATCATTTTCTCGGTAGATTCGGGATAAACCATTCCCATGCCCGACTCGAACCCTCCTTCGTCGTAATAGCGCTGCGTGGTTATATACGCGAGATGATCATTGGTGCAGTTCAGAACACCCACCGGATGCGGCTTGAATTCGTCGCGCAACCGCAGCCCGATCTCGCCGATCGCCTCGCCGGGAAACGCTATCATAACCCCGTCGCCGAGCCGCAGAACCTGCATCCATGTCCGCGTCCTGCCCTTCTTTACCCTTTTCATGCTTTTCATAAGCGGCACGAGAAAAGAATCCAGCCCGGCCTTTTCCCTGATCCAGCCGATTCGTTTCTTGCGTTCCGCATCGCCGTAGCCCGCATCGTTGACGGTTTTTTCAAGTTCCGACATTTTCTTCCGGTATACCAGCGCCTCTTTCATTGTCCTGACAGGGAGAATCATCGTTTCCATTCTGCCGTCTACTTTGAAATCGGTCGTTGTTTCAATGCGGTCGAATCTCTTGATAACTTCCTGCGCGACCCTTTCGCCGTAATCCTGTATTTTCTCCCAGCCGTTTTCTCCATGAGTGCCCGCCGGAGTGATATCGCCCGCCGGACCCTGGAGAAACATGAAAGTGCCGTCCACCTTCTTTTCCATCTCTGCCGCGAACACCCCGGGCCAGTCCGCGCTTATCAGGAGATCCTGGAACGGAACGATCACCGGGTGCGACGCGAGATTGAAGAGGCCGCCGATGGGTTTCCCGTCCATATCCTTCACGAGCAGTATGAAAATATTGGAATCCAGCGGCCCGGTCGAGATATGCCTGCTGTGGTTGTAACCGGGCATTACCTCCATCAGGACGCCCGCCTGCGCCCTCTGCATGGAGTTCAGCGCCGATCCGACACCCAGCAATACCTCGTTTTCGATCTTCATCTTCATTTCCGGTATATACTCGCGCGGGTATTTCCCGAACTCCTCATAATAACCCTCGGGACCCGTATGAGTGTGTGTAGCGCTTATCGTGACTCTTTCCGGCGGAATGCCGTACCTTTTAGTGATCTGCTCCTTTATTTCCGTCGACATGAACCCGTTGATCATAATCAGGTCCATGGACACCATCACGACTTTTCTCTCGCCGTCGTCCAGCACGAGAATCCTCGCGTGCAGCGGATCATGAACACCGGTCGCCCTGCCCGCCCCGTAGTAACCGCCGAGCACACAGCCCAGTTCGGGCGTGATATCCCGCTTCGCGGTTCCCGCCTTCAGCGCCGCGCCCGCAGGCGCGCATGCCATCGCCAGCATGAATACCGCCAGTAAAACCGATCCCAGTCTCTTAATCATAAAATGCCACCCCTGTGTTTTTAGCCCGGATTTCTCTGTGAGAAATGCAGGTTTGACCATCCAAATTATAATAACGACGCTCGCGCCGTGTCGAATTTCTTTTCGAGCGGGATTACGCACCGGCAACCACTGCATAATCAGGATTCGATACTGAGAAACTTCGAATTCAAGTCAATGAAGAGCACACACCGGTTCAGGGCCTGTAGCTCGCGCACGATCCGTCCGACTCCCAGATCGAAACCTGCGACACGCATGCGCGCCCATCGTTCGCCTTCGCGGCAAGCTCATCAAAGAAATATTTCGCAATGTTCTCCGCGCTCGGATTTACTTCGTCGAAAGGCGGCACATCGTTGAGCATCCTGTGGTCGAGCCGCTCGCATATCTCTTTCATCGCCTTTTTGAGCGCCTTGAAATCGACGACCATGCCCAACTCATCGAGCTGCTCCGCGATCATGAACGCCCTTACCTTCCAGTTATGGCCGTGCAGCGACTCGCACTTCCCGTGGTAGCCGCGCAGCATGTGCGCGCCGGAAAATGTTATATCTTTGAATATCTCGTACATGCCGCTCTCCGAAATATTTATTTTTTAAGAAAATGCTCGAACCACTTAACCATGTTTTTAGAAACCTTGCCCGGCTGGGGAATATGCCCATTCGCGTCTATGGGAGTATACCATGCGATCTTCTTCGGCTCGCCTGCGGCCTCGAACAGCGCCTCGGTCGTCGGTTTCGGCACATAAGTATCCCTGTCCGAATTCAGGAACAGGATCGGTCTCGGCGATGCCATCCCTATGAAATTCACAGGATCAACAATCTGCATCCGCGCCGATATCTCCCCGAGCGGCAGCCCTCCGTTCGACATCCATTCTCTCATCTTAACAAAACAGGAAACCTGGCTGAGCGGGATCAGCTTTTCCCAGTCACCGCCCGCGACGACCAGCACGGCGGTCTTCACCCTCGGCTCCACTCCCATGAAAATCGAACCGAGAAAACCGCCCATGCTCATGCCTGTGTAGCCTATCCTCGCGGCGTCGATATCGTCGCGCGTTTCGAGATAATCGACCGCGCGCCTCAGGTCGATCACCGTCTGCTTGAGCGCTATCACGTCGCTGTCTATATCGGTCGAAAAAATATCCTTGCCCTCTTCCACCCGGTCGCCATGATACTGCGCGTCTATCGCGATCATGGCATAACCTCTCGGCACGAGCATGCCCGCGAACATTCCCGCCCCGGATTTATCCATGCCGTAGCCGTGCATCGATATCACGCACGGCATTTTCCCTTCGGCACCTTTCGGGATATGCAGCAGCGCGGGGATCCGCTCACCGTTCAGGCTGTCGTATTCCAGCCTGTAGACGGTGTACGCGGAGTTGTCCTCCTGTTGCTCTATGGTCACGTTCAAAGGCAATGAATGATCGTACTGATAAGCCGCTACGAACTCCTGGATTTTCGCCTGATCGGTAGTCCGCGCGAAACCCGCCGCCTGCGCGGAGAGTATCAGGATAACCGCCGCGAACAACCGCAACGCAGCACTGCGCATGATATTTCTGTTCATTTCAGCCCTCTTTTCAGAAAACCCTGTTTATCTTAATTTCATCTGTTCGACATCGATCTCGTATTCGTTGATGATCCTGACGACTTCTTTGGGATCGTCGGTGACATGGAAAAGATTGAGATCTTCCGGCGAGATGAAACCGTGCCCGAGCATGTCCTTTTTTATCCATTTGAGCAGCCCGCTCCAGTACTCCGATCCCATGAGAATCACCGGGAAAGCATGCGTCTTGTGGGTCTGCACAAGGGTGAGCCCTTCCATCAGTTCGTCCATTGTCCCGAACCCGCCGGGCATCACGACCAGCCCGTGGGCGTACTTGATGAACATGACCTTGCGGACAAAAAAGTAATTGAAATTCACAAGCGTCTTGATGTACTCGTTTGATTCCTGCTCGAAAGGCAGAAGGATATTGAGACCCACCGATTCGCCGCCGCCCTCTGTTGCGCCGCGGTTCGCGGCTTCCATGATTCCGGGTCCGCCGCCGGTGATTATCCCGTACCTGTTCTGCGCGAGCAGTTTGGCGGTCCGCACCGCCATTTTGTAGTATGGATCACTTTTCTTCGCGCGGGCCGAGCCGAATATCGTCACAACCGGCCCAAGCTTCGACAGCCTGTCGAAACCTTCAACAAACTCCGCCATAATCCTGAAAACCCGCCAGGTTTCGTCATGTACTGATTGGCTTGTATGCAATTGAAAATCCTCCGTCGATGCTTTTTTATATTAAGATTGTAAAGATTTAACACGCAAATGACACGTGGAACCTGTTTCCTCAGCGGCCCGACTCCCAGACCATGTGCGCCAGCTCCGGCAGTATTATCTCTTTCATCGCGAGCGACACCGCGCCGCGTGAGCCGGGTGTCGAGACCACGACCGTATCACCCATCACCCCGGCGGTGGCCCGGCTCATGATCGCGGACGCGCCGATTTCGTTGTAACTCAGCGCGCGGAACAGCTCGCCGAAGCCGGGAATTTCCTTGTCCAGAAGTTTCACTATCGCGTCGTATGTCCGGTCGCGTTTCGATATGCCCGTGCCGCCGTTTATTATTACCGCCTGCGTTCCGCCCGGCAGCGAGCCGAGCACGCCCCGAATGCGATCCGGCTCGTCGGGAATTATCACGTGCCCGGTTACGGAGTGTCCCCCGAGCTTCAACTGCTCTCGTATAAGCGCCCCGCTGGTGTCGGTTTCTTCAGTCCGGGTGTCGCTGACCGTCACTACATAAACCGCGACAGGCCCTTTTGCTTTTTCGTGATGATCTTTATGTCCCAAAGCCCACACCGTCCATCGACGATTTCCCGATTTTGATGATTATAGCATATAGATGCTAATTTCATGTAAGTATATAATCGTCTTTCCCATAAACAGGCAGTCGGCAAAATATAATTCTTGACCCGCCGCGCCCTAAAAAAGTAGAATTCGGAATCGAAATAAAGAAGATTTTTATAAAAACACCGTACCGGAGGAACAAATGCTGAAAAGATATTTAATCGCAATTTCCTTTTTAATGTTTTTGATCCCGTCTCCATCAGCAGCCGACACGTCGGATTGCGTGTCGATCGAAACAGACAAAGGTAAAGTCACCGGGGTGTTCGACGAGAAAGCCGGGGTGTGCTCATACAAGGGCATCCCGTACGCTGCGCCTCCGGTCGGCGACCTGAGGTTCAGAAGCCCGCGCGAGCACGACCCGTGGGACACGCCGGTCGAGGCTTTCGCCTTTTCGCCGGACTGCCCGCAGAAACCGATGAGCCTCACGCCTTCGAAAACCCTGATCGGGGATGAAGACTGCCTGTACATGAACATCTGGCACGCAGCCGGCGCGGAGCCGGGCCTGAAGCCGGTCATGTACTTCCTGCACGGCGGCGGGTTCACCAGCGGCGCGGGAAGCTGGGATATCTACGACGGCACGCGCATGGCGCGGTACGGCGATGTGGTGGTGGTCAATGTCAACTACAGGCT
>ERZ795048.1717-NODE-1717-length-19000-cov-8.759356_pt1 | contig 19000 bp, 17 predicted proteins | sample MGYA00375132_ERZ795048 | MGnify/ENA primary metagenome ERZ795048 (study PRJEB30177, sample SAMN05720225) | activated sludge metagenome | isolation source: Anaerobic digester | place: Hong Kong | collected 2014-12-17 ...
TTTTATCGGATTTTGCTAAAAACTATAATTTCAATGTACGAAAAATCGACAGCAGCCTTAAATTTTTGCAACGCGAAGGTTATATTGAATTAACTGACGAACTTTTTAGCACATCGAAAATCCATTTCTTAATTGGGCGTGACGAGCTTTATAAATTCCAAATTGCTAATGCAAATTTCGACAGCTTTATTAAATTAATACTACGATCGTATACTGGTGTTTTTTCTGATTATATAAACATTGACGAAAATTCTTTAGCCCGTAAAACAAATACTGATGTTAAAATGGTATATCAATACTTAAACAAATTAAAATCGTTAGGAATATTAAATTATATACCACAAAAGAAAAATCCATTTATAGTTTTTACAGAAGAACGCTTAGACGATAAAACACTTCTCATTTCAAAAGAAAATTACGATTTCAGGAAAAACAGGTATATGGAACGTATAAATGCTATGTTGCATTATGCTGCATCAAACAATAAATGCCGCAGCCAATTGCTTTTATCGTATTTTGGCGAAAAAAACCCAGACCGTTGCGGGCATTGCGATGTTTGTACCAAACGGAACGAACTGGGGCTAAGCAAGTACGAATTCGACATGATTTTAGACGAAATGAAAGAAAAATTGCAATACAACTTAATATCTATGGATAATTTATTAGATACGCTAAAAATGGATAACGAAAAAAATATTAAGGTATTAAGATGGCTACTTGATAACGATAAAATTATAAAAGACAAAAACGATTTGCTTACATGGAACCTTGAAAGCTAATTATTTATTCTACCTGAAAGATCATTATTCCATAACTATTCCTGCCATTATCGTACAAAGCATATAAATTTGCGCCTTTCATTTTAACACTTACAAATTGTTTGCTTTTATCAACAAATTCGTGTGTTTTAAAAGGCTTTTCTGGCTCTTTAATATCGTAAACCTCAATGCTCTTACCACAAACAACATATAAATAATCTTTATCTAAAATCATATCAATTGCTTTACCTGCTGTTTTAACATTAAACACCTCTACAGGATATAATGGCAGCCCAATATTTACAACTGTTAAGCCCCTAAAATCATTCGCTATGTAACCAGTTTTACCTTTTACTAAAAACTTATTAACTTCATTTTCAGGAATATAATCCCTTGGAAAACCATCTGTTTTAAACTCACTGAAGGGTTCACGAAACTTAAATACTTTAACTCCATTATTTTTACCAGATATAAAAACATAGGGAGGCATTAACTGAATATTCTGAACTTTAAAATCTTTTACATTATTTCTTGAAACCATTTTTATATCAGACAAATTGCTCACATCAATAATTTCAAGCCCCATATCTTTATACCCTAAAAACACATATTGATCATAAACCTCAGTGCAAAATACGTCTTCGAATCGATAATATTTACCAATAGGGAAAGGCATCGAAGGATCGGAAATATCAAGGATTTTTAACCCTAGCGGGCCATAAGAAAGATAAGCTATATTATTAATAACTTCGACATTATATGCAATGCCATATACTCTTTTTCGAGACCTTATCTCGTATTCACTATACACACCTAATTCATGTATATTATTAATATCGCTTATGTCCAGCATTTGCAAACCGCTTTCACCTAAAGGAATAAATAAAACAGAATCGTTCAAATCAAAACCATTCAGAGTCATATCTTTAACATCATCGGTATAATTCCCAATAGGGTAAATATGTTGTGCTTTACTTACATAAACAATAGATAAAAGGGCAAACAAAAGAATATATATTTTCTTCATATTAAATGTGTTTTGAATCGATAAAAATAATAAATAAATTAGAACATACTAATTATTCAACATAAATAACCAAGCCTTTTAAATACTCACTTTCAGGATGATATATATTTATTGGATGGTCAATTGGTTGAGTAAGTTGGTGTAAAATCCTAACGTTTCGCCCGGTATTAGCAGCAGCTGTAAAAATTGTCTTTCTGAAAATTTCTTTACTAACCACTTGCGAACACGAAAAGGTAAAAATAATACCTCCAGGTTTTATTTTTTCTATTGCCTTGGCATTTAACCTTTTATATCCTTGCAATGCATTATGCAATACATTTTGGTGTTTTGCAAATGCGGGAGGGTCCAAAATAATAAGGTCGTATTTATTGTCAATTGTATTTAAATATTCGAATGCATCAACGGCAAAAGCTTCGTGGCGTGAGGTATCGTTAAAATTTAGTGCAATATTCTCGTTTGTTAAATCAATAGCTAATTTCGAACTATCAACAGAGTGAACCACTTTTGCACCACCATTCATTGCATATACAGAAAACCCCCCAGTATAACCAAAAACATTAAGTACAGACCGGCCTTTTGAATATTCTGCCAAAAGCTTCCTGTTTTCGCGTTGGTCAATAAAAAATCCTGTTTTCTGGCCTTCTTCCCAGTTAACTTTAAATTTATTCCCGTATTCCAAAACTACCTTCTCCCCTGTATTGCCAAATAAATATTCATTTTTTGCATTAATTTCGGATTTAAAAGGAATAGTAGATTCGCTTTTGTCGTAAACAGCAAGTAATTGTCCGCCATAAACCTCTTTTAAAGCTTCTACAATATGCTGCTTATTTAAATACATTCCAATGGAGTGCATTTGAAGCACTACCGTCCCATTGTAAAAGTCGATAATTAACCCCGGAAGGCCATCACCTTCAGCATGAACTAAGCGGTATACATTATTATCAGGATTTTCTGCTAAATTGAATTTCTTACGCAATTCATAGGCTTTAGATATTTTATCTTTCCAAAAATCCTCATTTATTTCTCTATCTTCAAACGATATTATCCGCACTGCAATTGATCCGACCTGATAATGCCCTAAAGCTAAAAATTCATCTTTATTATCGGTAACTATTACCAAATCGCCTTCATTCACTTCTCCCTTTATTTTTTTTATTGCCCCGGAGAATATCCAAGGATGGTACCTTCTAACAGATTGGTCTTTGCCCGATTTTAAAATTACGATAGGATAATTCATTAAAATATAAATTAAATATGGTTATTAAGTTTTTTATATATCTGTAAGCATGCCCAGGCATCTGTGGCAGCATATACTTTTTGCGCATCCGAAAGTTCATCGCGTTCCCAGTTTGTTACCTGTTGCGATTTTGATATCCTCTTTTCTAATACAATTCCAGCTATTTTTTTTAGGCTTTTTGCAGTAATTCCAAAATCAACAACATAATCCTGTAAATCTATAAATCCATTGGGTGTAAACTGATGAATACCTTGCAAAATTTTAATATCGTCTTTTATGGCTAAACCAACCTTTACAACATCTTTATTTTGCAATATTTTAATAATTTCATCAGGTAATCCAACCTTATTTATACGTATAAGAAAAGCCTCCGAAGCGGTTGTAATTTGCAGAAGCGATACCGGATTAACAACCCCTTTCTTAAAAGAAGGCTTAGTTTCAGTATCAAACCCCAGCACCTTTTGATTGTTTAATAAAGAAATATAATCATCCAGTTTCTCATAGGAATCAATAACAAAGATGCCTCCCTCGAACTGGTACAATGGGTATTCGTTTATTTCTTCGTTTGTTAGGTTCTCTGCAAACATTCTAATTTTCTTTTCTTAAATCACGTTGCCTTTTTGATATAATCCAGCTACCGGTGTCTATATCATTGTCCGTGCTATTATCGCCGGGGTTATCTTCATCGCTTAAATCATCGCCACTAAAATATACCATATGTATAGCTTTTAATGCGCTTACCAAACGTTGCCCCCAATATTCCTCAAAATTCATTGTGCATTCCCACAAAGCATCATTCATCATTTCTTCGTTTCCGATATTATAGAGGCTGACAAAGTTCTTTAAATCCTGGTAGATATCGGCCATATTATCAGAAATTGAAGCAATACTTTCCTCAACTTGCTCATGAGTTAAAGGGTCGTAAATATCAGGATATTCATCGTGATAACCTAGTTTTGTTTTTATCTGCTCGTGGATATTTTCCCAATCCTGTTCAGTAACAAATTTCTCATTCCCATCATCAAAAAAAGGTTCAACCTTTGGCAATAAGGAAGCCTTTAGATACAATAATGGTAAAAGTTTCCTTAATTTATCCAGGAAATCTTTTTTATTAAACCTTGGCACATTTTCTACAAAAATACAAAATTCGCCTGCTACCGTAACAAAATCAGTAACCTGCTGTGATGAGCCTAAATCGTGCTTCGTATTTTTAGACATAACTTATGATTAATTTGCGGGGCAAAGTTATAAAAGAAAATCAATTTAAACCCCACTTTGCCCAAATCTTAAAATGATTTACCGGATAATGATTTCAAGTTTATCATTATACTATGAAGTATTGTAATAAATTCAACTAAAACGTAAGTAATTTATACTTACACAAGTATTAAAAAATAAGCTAAATATAGCAATCCTTTACTACCTTGTAAAAACCCATTCCTTATCGTTGGATAAATCATGGTTATATAAATACCCCCCTGTATCAAAAGCCTTAATATCTTCTGGATTCTCAATCCTGTTTTGAATAATAAAACGGCTCATATAACCCCGTGCTGTTTTGGCATAAATGGTTACAACTTTAAATTCATTTCCTTTTAGCTCCTTAAAAACAGGTGTTATGATAGTACCTTGAATTAATTTTGGATTTAAAACTTTATAGTATTCGTTTGAAGCCAGATTAATCAACACCTTTTGTTTCTGGGCTGACAATTCTTTGTTAATATTTTCTGTAATTCGATTACCCCAAAATTCATAAAGATTTTTCCCCGAGGGGTTTTTAAATTTTACCCCCATCTCAAGCCTATAAGCCTGAATTAAGTCCAAAGGCCTTAATACTCCATAAAGCCCCGATAAAATCCTTAAATGATTTTGAGAGAAAAGAAGGTCATCCTTAGTTAATGACTGCACATCTAAACCAATAAATACCTGACCCTTAAACGCTAATAATGCTTGTTTGGCATTTTTATCATTAAAAGGAAGTTTCCATGTTAAGAACCGCTCAAAATTTAGATTAGCAATCTCTTCATTTACTGACATTAATTTTATTATGTCCTTTGGTTTTAGTTTTCTGAGTTCTTCAATTAAAACTTCGGCCTTATCTAAAAACTGAGGTTGAGAATATTCAGCAATCTGCTTTTGGTTGCTAAAATCCAATGTTTTTGCCGGGGAAAGTATTGTAATCATTATATTCCTTTTTACTTATAAAAATAGACTTTTCAGGCTAAACATCAAAAAGGTATAGAATGTTTAATTAAATGCCAGTTCGAAATATAAATAGACTGTCATCTTAATTTTCTATAGTTAAGAAGCTAAGCAATAAGGATATGGAAAGTTGGAACATTGGAATAAAGAAAATATCCCGAACTTTTTTCCCAATTCTTCTAATTATCCATTTTTTTATTAAACATTTACAGTAAAGTGCAGGCAATTATTAATTTAAATAATTAACCACTTCGAACTCATATTAAATTATATATTTGTATATACTAATTTATTTACTCATCAGGAATTTTAAAAAATTTATACAAGTAAAGGCCTGAATCTGTTTCTATTGATAACCATAAATTAGTACTATCCAATTTTACGATTTTATAATCGTACATAACTCCTGATAAAGCTATGGTTAGCACTAAACCATCTTCATTTAAAAACCAGGTACCATTTATTATTCCTTGATTTTGAGTTATTACAATTTGAAGCTTTTCATCCTGGAAAAAAGTATAAATATTACTTTTATAAAACAGGGATTCGGTATAATTTTCATTTCCATTTATGGTAGTTTCTGTCAAAACCCAACTTTGAGTTAACATATCTTTCGTTGACAAAACACCATCTTCGCAGGAGCTTGCCATAAAAATTGCAATGAATAATTGCAGCAATAAATTTTTCTTAATACTCATTTTTATAAAAAATACACTTTAGTTGATTAAAAAATGGCGGTGTTTATGTACCGCCATTTTAAATGATAACTGCATTTTACAGTATCGTTATTTAGGTTAGGGTATTGAAAACAAAACAAATACTATTAATTGATGCTTACTAACTTTTATAAGATGCAAAAGGCACAGAAAAAGTTGCGCAGAAAAAAATAAAACTTTTATTATGATTTTTTATTTTAGATTTTTTCTATCCTCAGTGTATTTGAGTTTAAAATAAATTACCACCGACAACACAGTATAAAAAGGATATGTTAAGGCAGACACCAATGAATTAATAACTATTGTCCATGTGCCCATGTTATAACGCTCAAGATTCATTACATCAAAAATATTTTCATAATTATTTATCCCTTCAAAAAATGCAACCACAAAAGGCACGGCAATAATTGCATTAATTACTAAAGAAACAAAAATGATGATGACAATAAGAAGCAAAATAATACCAAGAATGGGCCAAAAATCTTTATGCGAAAGAGAAAAAGAACGCCCAATGGCTTCAATGGCATTAGATTTTTCTGCAACAATTACAGTTAATCCTGGGAATAATACTACAGCAAGATACAGCAAGGCTATAAATGAACCAATAATAAAGGCGATAACACCTATCATAGAACCAGTAAAAAATATAAGAACCGATAATATTAGGTAAAAAATCATGTGTAGCGTGAACTTACTAATTGTTTCTGTTATTATACCACCTAAATCAGAATCTCGCCCAGACTCTTTAGTGAAAATATAATTTATATGAAAAGCATTCATTAACCCATACATTAAAACTGTGATCAACATTACTACCCCTATCTTTCCGGCAAGAAATGAAAAAGCTTTCATCACATCATCAGGGTTAGTTAATTTATATAATTCCCAAAAACCTAATTGGTATAATGCAAATTGAACACCAAATACAAATAAAAAACTCGAAATAAATAATACCGGAAATCTTTTAAAATAAATTTTGAAAACATTCGACATTACCGAGTCGAGGTCGTGTTCTTTATAAAGTTTGTGTTCTGTTAGTTCAAACATAATTTATTTTTTAGGCAACTAATTTAAACAATCTACCCGGATATTTAATTTTATTAATCTAAAAAATTCCATTCCTTTAAATAACGATAAAATATATTCTATTGAAAAGCTCAGATATTTCCATATATATCTCATATACAAATCATTTGAGAGTAAATCTATTTCTGGTGCTTAAAATTTATTTCCAAAGGTTATTTCATATTGATTGTTTTTTTATTAATTTAACACACATTTCTATTTAAATAAAAAAACATGGAAAAGCAACACCGACAAAAATCAATTTTCAGGCAGTTATTTTTAAAAGTTACGGTAATTGTGCTTTTGTTAAATATTATTCTAGCTATTATTACCATACAAGATGCAATAAATATTAAATTGAATAGTGAAAACGAACTGCGAAACAAAATAAGGAATGAGATTTCTGGTTTAAGCCATTTTCAAATTTCAGCATTAAAAACCTTTGAAAAGTCCTTTTACGATATACAAAAATCTGCTCTTGAAACATTTACAAGAAAAAATATTGATTTCAAATCTGCAAACTTAAATGAACAACTGAATGAGTTAGGATTAGACTCTATTTTTCATGATTTATATATTATTGAAAACAACCGGGTTGTAAATACAACCTATACTCCGGATTGGGGTTTGGATTTCTCAGCTTTCGGGCAGGAAAGGTTAGACCAATTAAATAAAATAATATTATCGGGAGATTTTTATGCAGAAAGATTTCAGTTTGAATCATCGACCAAGAGGTTAAAGTCATATTCATACCAACCAACCCCAGATAGTAAATTCCTTATTGAGATAGGAAGCTATTCTGAAGTTGCTGATAAAATAATTGAAATGTTTATTAATCGCTTACGGCAAATAACAGACGAAAACCATGATATTGTTTCGGTTAATTACTGGTTTGGAAACCCCGAGTACCAGTTTCCATTAATTGACGAACCTCTAAACAGATATATCCCTGGAGAAATAATTGATAGTGCATTTATAAAACAACAAGACCAAGAAGCTGATTTTAAGATAAAAGATCAAAAACTAACCGCAGAGATAATGTATTTTAAACAAGAAAATACATCAAGGCTTCCCGATTTTGCATTATCTATAATAACGGATGTAACAAATAAAAATAATCCTATAATTAAGATCATTATCCGTCAAACACTGTTTGCTATAATTATATTGCTTTTAATAATAGGGTCTATATTTATAGCCATCAGGCGATTGGAAAAGAACCAGTAAAGAATATTTTAATCTAAATTAAATTTTCATAAAAATAGGCTGCTGCCCTATATACAATTAGAGGTTGCCTTTTTCTTTTTGGACAACCTCTAGTGATTTTAAAAAATAACTATCTTATATTTGGTTATAATATTCAATAATTTCTTTTACCTTCTTTTCTGTAAAAAATAAAATAATTTGCTTGTCAATATAATCAACAACCTCATCTTTATCATTCATTAAATCTTTAAAAAAATCCTTAGATTTTTCAAGCTTTACCGCTGGATTATTATCCTTTTTAATATAAAACTCTTCTTTTACAGAGGTTGATGATGATGCCCCATAACCTTCAATATCATTGGTTGCTTGTTTAAAATCGATTTCCCTTCTTAGCAATAATTTAACATCCCCACCAACAACCAATTCAAAATATCCGTTCAAAAGGTTATTATCAATATCAACATAACTGGCATGAATAAATTTCTGTGCTCCAATCGTAACCACATCAATGGTTGATGGATCAACTAATGATCTCATTTCAATCTGGTCAGCGTAAATGTTATATCGGTAGGTAAAACCATTTAAATTAACTGAATCTTTTGAGAACATTACACCTCCCTGCCAATTTTCATTTAAAAAAACGTTAAACTTTGTTTTTCGTGTTGCGTTACGGTCAAAATTGTTTACCTTAACATTTTGCTGAGTATGCCTAGCCTTGTCAGTTAAATCAGAAACTCCGTTCACATTATATTGGCAAAATGCTACAGAACTTAATGCTAATGTTACAATAAATAAGAATGTTTTTTTCATTTTTAAGATTTTATTTTAGGTTCACAAATATATATTTTTATCAATAACCAGGAAATGACTTTTATTAGTTAAAAATGACTTTATAAATATTAAAAGGTTTAAAAAATGTTTAAAAAAGATATTCAGTATTATAAATTTTGTTTTTATGGTTTTTTAAAAAACCTGCGTTTTTTTGAACCATTTTTCATTTTATTCCTTTTAGAAAAAAACTTAAGTTTTCTACAAATTGGCACTTTATATGCCATTCGCGAAATAGCTGTTAATATATTAGAAATCCCTTCAGGTGTTTTTGCCGATGCTTTTGGGCGCAGAAGGTCATTGGTATTCTCATTTATCTTTTACATCGGCTCGTTTACAATATTTTATTTTTCGGACAATTATGTTTTTTTTATCCTTTCCATGATATGCTATGCTACCGGAGATGCCTTCAGAACAGGAACGCATAAAGCCATGATATTTGACTATTTAAAATTAAACAACTGGAAAGATCAAAGAACACATTATTATGGGCATACGCGCTCCTGGTCACAAATTGGCACAGCTGTATCTTCACTTTTGGCTGCTTTTATAGTATTTATTGAAGGGAATTATCAATCCGTATTTATATATTCAACCATACCTTATGTGCTTGATATGATGCTTATAATATCTTATCCGAAAATTTTAGATGGCCCAAATAAAAAAGCAGATTTTAAGCATATAAAAAAAGAAATGATATCGATAAGCAAAGAATTTATTTACTCCTTTAAAAATATTTACGTTCTTAAAGCTATTAATAATCTTTCAGTGCACAGTGGATTCCATAAAGCAATAAAAGATTACCTGCAACCAGTATTAGAAATGTTTGCTATATCGGTTCCAGTGTTGTTGGCATACACCAATAAACAAAAATCAGCCCTTATTATTGGTATTATGTTCTTTATCATTTATCTTCTAACGGCTTATGGAGCCCGACGGGCAGGAAAAATAAAAGATAAATTAAATTCGATAGAATTAGCTATTAATGTAACCATGTATATTGGATTTATACTGGCAATTTTAAGTGGTTTATTTTATCATTTCTCATTCTATTTTGTGTCGATATTATTCTATGTCGGAATTTACGTTATTGAAAACATCAGAAATCCTATAGGAGTTGCTTACGTTAGCGAACTTTACAGAGATGATATTTTAGCTACAGCACTATCGGCTAACTCGCAGGCAAAAAGCCTTTATGCAGCTATTATAGCCCCATTACTTGGTTTTTTAGCTGATAAATTTGATGTGGGTATTGCATTATGCCTGGTAGGTTTGTTTTTAATATTTACATCTTTCTTGTATTTGGCAAGAAAAAAAACGTAACGATACAGAAATTAAATTTATATCTTTGAAACATGAAGTTAGCCTTATACATTGGATTGGGAGGTTTTTTTGGAAGTATTGCAAGATATTATATATCTAAAATTAATTTAATCCCTATAATATTTAATATTCCAATAGGAACTCTTTTGGTAAATATTCTTGGCAGTTTTATAATTGGGCTTTTAACCGGTATTGCCGAACGCTCCATAATATTAACTGTAGAATGGCGTATGTTTTTAATGGTTGGATTCTGTGGAGGGTTTACAACATTTTCAACCTTTGCCAATGAAAATCTTACAATGCTTCGAAATGCCAACTTTGAAGGAATAATTATTTATACAGCAATAAGCGTTTTCTTAGCATTTCTTTTCGTATATTTAGGTTATAATCTATCCAAAATAATGTAATGAATAATACTGAGCATTTACTGTTACGTATATATGCAAGCAGCACTGATAAAGTAAATGGGAATTTACTTTATGAAGATATTGTTTACCGTGCTAAAAGATTTGGTATTTCTGGAGCAACAGTTTTTAGAGGGATTATAGGTTATGGGGCAAGCAGTACAATTCATTCATCAAGGTTTTGGGAGTTAACAGAAAAACTGCCTGTACTTATTGAAATTATTGATGAAAAAGATAAAATTGAAGAGTTTTATTCTCAACTAGAACCCATGCTAAATGAAATGGCCAAAGGCTGCCTTGTTACTATCGACAATACACAGATACGGTTTTACAAACAAGGTAAAAAGAAACCCGATTAATAAGCAAACCTTGCTAAAGGAGCTATATCCTGGCTTGCAAACTCTTTATTCAAATATTTATAGTATCCCGTTATTGCAATCATAGCAGCATTATCGGTAGTAAATTTAAACTCTGGAATATAAGTTTGCCAACCATATTTTTGCGCCCTTTCTAAAACAGCATTTCGCAAACCTGAATTAGCAGATACTCCACCCGCAATAGCTATATGCTTAATCCCCATTGCCTTTGATGCTTTAACCAGCTTATCCATTAATATCTCAATGATTGTATATTGAAGGCTGGCACATAAATCCATCATATTATTTTGAACAAACAATGGGTCTTCTTTAATCATATCCCTTATAAAATAAAGAAATGAAGTTTTTAATCCACTAAAACTATAATCAAGGCCTTTTATCCGGGGCCTGCTAAACTGAAATTTAAGAGAATCACCTTGTTGAGCATTTTTATCGATTACCGGCCCTCCCGGGTATGGCAAACCAATAACTTTTGCACATTTGTCAAAAGCTTCACCAGCCGCATCATCAATGGTTTGCCCAATAATCTCCATTTCAAGGTGGTTTTTCACTACAACCAGTTGGGTATGCCCACCCGAAACCAATAAGCATAAAAAGGGAAATTCAGGCAACTTATTTTCCTTACCCATCTCTTTTATAAAATGTACTAATATATGAGCCTGTAAATGATTTACTTCAACCAAAGGAATATCCATTGCCAAAGCAAACGATTTTGCAAAAGATGTCCCTACCAACAAGGAGCCCAGTAATCCCGGGCCACGGGTAAATGCAACAGCACTTATTTCATCTTTTGTTACTCCAGCCATTTTTAATGCCTGGTCTACCACCGGAATTATATTTTGCTGATGCGCCCTTGATGCAAGCTCAGGCACAACTCCCCCATAAGCCTTATGTACATTCTGGTTAGCAATAATATTCGATAATAAATAACCATCCCGGATAACCGCTGCAGATGTATCGTCGCACGAAGATTCTATTCCTAAAATTGTTATGCTCATTTATTGCCCGTATTTTGAGTATTTTATATTTTTTTTTGCTTCTTTTGCGTTATATAAACATGGGCAAAAGTATTAAAAAAATATCGAAAATAGTTTTAATTTTCTTGTTGGTAACCGCTGCAATCCCAACAATATTATATTTTGTCCTTAAAAACCATAATGTTCAGACTTATCTTACACATAAAATTGTTAAACAAGTTTCTGAAAACCTTAATGCAAAATTCGAAATCGAATCAGTTAATTACAGGTTCTTTAACAAAATAGTACTTAAAAAGGTTTATATCGAAGACCAATTAAAAGATACCTTGCTCTATTCTGATGAACTAATCTGTTATATAAAAAAACTTGACAGGAAAAAACAGTTGATTGAAATAAGCACAATTAAACTTGTTGATGCTAAATTTTACCTACACAAGTTTGATACTTTACAATCGATGAATCTCGTTTTTTTAACAAAAAGCCTAGCTAAAAAAGAAAAAACAGCTAAAGATTCTGCCAACTGGCAAGTTGTATTTCGTAATATTAAATTAGAGAATACTGTTTTTTGGTATAAATCGGTTAGAAAAAGAGAAAAGGATTTTGGTGTAAACTTTAATGACCTGGTTTGTTATATTGATGATTTAGACATCAGAAACCTAAAAGTAGAAAATGGAGAAGTTCAATTTTTTACTAAAAAATTGATTTTTAGGGAGAAATCAGGGTTTTCGGTCCTACGCATGAATTTCGGTATGCATATTAGCCCTAAATTTATGAAGTTTAAAGATGTTGTAATCAGAACACCTTATTCTTTTATAAATGCTGATTCACTTATCTTTAAGCATAAAGATTTTGATGTATATAAGGAATTTGCAAAAAACATTTATCTCGATTTTAATTTACAGGAATCCAATCTGAGTTTAATAGACCTGGGGTATTTTGTGCCCATTTTTAAAGATATTAATTTAAACGCAGGAATATCAGGAAGGGCTTATAATCGCTTAAGTAATTTTAAAGGGAAAGATATTAAGATACAAATTGGCAAGCAAACCGAGTTAATTACTGATTTCGACTTAAATGGCTTACCAGATTATAATCAAATGTTTATATATGCAGATTTTAAGAAACTTAATACCTGGGCTTCTGATTTGGAAATTATAAATAAGTTTTTAAAATCGGGTAAAAAGGTGGTAATTCCAGAAAGCTTTGAAAAGATGGGGATTATAAGCTATAATGGTGTGTTTAGTGGTTTCTTTGATGATTTTGTAACCTACGGTAAATTTACTTCTGACCTGGGGAAAGTAGTAACAGACTTATCATTAAAACCTGATACATCGCAAACGCTTGCTTTTAGTGGAAACCTTAAAACCATGAATTTTAAAGTTGGAGAACTGTTCCCTGGAACTAACCGCATTGGTGAAATTAGCGCTAATGCCCAAATTAAAGGATCTGTAAATAATAACAAAAAACTAAAAGCAACAACCAGAGGAACTATTCAAAATATACAAATCAATAATTATAATTACCAAAACATTTTAATTGATGGTTACCTCACCAACAAAACATACGATGGCTTTTTAAGTATATCGGACCCAAACATTGATTTAAGCTTTAGCGGAGGAATAGATTTCTCAACAGAAATACCCAAATTTAACTTTAACGCAAGTGTTCCAAATGCCAATCTTTACGGACTAAATATTGATAAAAAGGATACAACCAGCAATATTTCATTTCATGTAAATGCTAAATTTGAAGGTATCGATTTAGATGATGCGGTTGGGAAAATAATATTTACTGATTCGAAACTAAAAAAATACAATGAAACATTGGAGGTTGATACCCTTAGAGTTATAGCTGAACATTTTATTAGCGATACAAATAAGTTATTATTACAATCGGATTATATTGATGCATCAATTATTGGGGATTATAAATCGTCGACTTTAATTCAATCTATAAAAAATTTATACTTTAATTATGCCCCCGCATTAATAAACCATCCTACCGATACTATATCCCTTGATTATAATAATAATTTCTCCTTAAACTTGTCTTTAAAAAATACTGCATTAATTTCTAAATTCTTTTTCCCATCTCTTTATTTAAGTGATAGTACCTGGTTAAAATTTGATTATAATGCCAATCGCAAAGTTTTTATACTTAAAGCACAAACCAAACAAGCCAAATTTAAGGAACATACATTTAACGGACTTAATGTTCAAACATTTTCAAATGACACCTTATTTACAATTATTACCAAATCAAGCAGCCTTATATTAAATAACTTTTTTACCTTAACAGATTTTAAGACCACATCAATTATTCATAAAAATAATATTGATCTTAAAATAGACTGGGACAACCATAAAAAAAACATCTATAAAGGGAAAATACTGGCATCAACAAATTTTAAACAGATAAAATCCTTTGATGCACCATCAACACAAATTACTATCTTACCTTCTGAAATAGTAGTAAACGATTCTGTTTGGCACATAGATAAATCGATTATAAATATTGATAGCACCTCTTATAAGGTAAGGAATTTCTTAATAAGCCATGGGGAACAATATTTTAGTATTAATGGGCAAATATCAGAAAATCCTTCAGATACTTTGTTTGTAGAAACCGGGAAAATAAATCTTGCCCACCTGAATATATTAACCAAAAAAAGCAATCTGCATTTTAAAGGTTTTATAGATGGAACAGCAAACATATCAGACTTCTACAATTCGCGTTTATTCTTTGCAGACCTTTCAATCAATAATCTAGAATTGAACAATGAATCCTTTGGAAAAACGCGTATAAACAGTACCTGGCTTAAAGAAAAAAACGCCATTCAGCTTGAAGCAAAAACATTTTATAATAACAAAAGTACCATCCACTTCACGGGAGAATATTATCCCGAGATAAAAAATATTGATGGGGCAATTATTATCGATAGCTTGGGCTTACAAGTAATAAATCCTTACTTAAAATCGTTTGCCTCTAATGTGCAAGGATTTGGTTCTGGAGACGTTAAAATAAACGGTACACTTAAGAACCCACAGTTTAATGGAATCCTCTTGCTTGAAAATGCGGGAATGACTATAGATTATATTAATTCGAGGTACTTTTTTAATTCGATCGCAAAAGTTGAAAACAACAGCCTTATATTTACAAATGTTGAAACCTATGACATATACAATAACAAAGCAATAACAAATGGCAGGGTTAATTTTAACCATGGAATCAGTTTTAATTTTGGCATAGATGCCAATAATGTCTTGGCTCTAAATACAAAATCAATTCAAAATGAAACTTTCTATGGAACCGCTTTTGCAACAGGGCTTATTAATGTGGTAGGGGCAAATCATAATACAAACCTGAATATTTCGGCACGAACCGAACCCAATACAAAAATAAATATCCCTTTAGAGCGCAAACAAACAAAAGAAAATGTAGGTTTTGTGAGTTTTGTCAACTCCACATCCGATAATGAGGAAGCCAAGGATGAAACTATTGATTTTTCGGGATTTACTCTTAATTTCGACCTTGAAATAACTCCAGACGCAGAAGCTCAGCTCATCTTCGATTCGAAAATTGGCGATGTAATTCGTGGCAATGGCGAAGGAAATATTAAAATGAGCATCGACGAAAAAAATGATTTTAAAATGTATGGCGATTTTACCATAGAAGATGGGGATTACCTATTTACACTACAAAATGTTATTAATAAACGTTTTAAAATTAAACAGGGAGGTAATATTCTTTGGAACGGAGAACCTTACGATGCCGATATTGATATTGAAGCAGTTTATAGCTTAAAAACATCATTGAATACATTGGTAGATTCATCGTATGCCACATATACAAATACCGATTATAAGAAACGCATCCCTGTTGATTGCCAGGTATTCTTAACCAATAAACTAATGAACCCAAACATCAGTTTTAATATCGATTTACCTACAGCCGATGAAGAATCAAAAACATTAGTACGATCTATAATTAATACCGAAGAAAAACTAAACAAACAATTCCTTTCATTGCTGGTGCTCAACGCATTTATGAAAGAACAGGAAGGAACAGAGAATTTTTACTCTGGCACAAGCACCACAGGGCTTGGCACAGTAACTACAAGTGAGCTTTTATCAAACCAGCTAAGCAACTGGTTATCGCAAATCAGCGATGAATGGGACATCGGCATTAATTACAGGCCTGGCGACGAAATTTCAAAAGACCAGGTTGAGGTTGCCTTATCAACACAAATACTGAACGACCGTGTAAGTATTAACGGAAATGTGGGATATGGCGGGCAAAATCTGGAACAAAACACTACAAATATTGTTGGTGACTTTAATGTGGAAGTAAAACTAAATAAAAGCGGAAAGCTCAGAGTTAAAGCTTTTAACGAATCAAACGATAAACTTATTTACGAGAATGCTCCTTATACACAAGGTGTTGGTATTTTCTACCGCGAAGAATTTAATACATTTAAACAGCTGATGAATAAATTTTGGTATAAAATTAGTGGTAAGGATAGTACTAAAGTAACACCAAAGAATTAATGTTTTTTGTAACTTTGGAACAATATTTTTAAAATATAATATCATATTAAACGTTAAATAACAAGCAAATAATAACCAGAATATATGTTTACAAAACTTTTACTGCAAATAACTGTTGCCGATAGCCTTGAAACAGTAGCCGAAGCTGGCGAACTAAAATTAAAATTTTGGGAGCTTTCATTAAAGGGTGGTTGGATAATGCTCCCTATTGTAGCACTTTCAATAGTTGCTGTTTATATATTTTTTGAACGATACTTTGCCATAAAGAAAGCATCGCAAACTGATATAAACTTTATGAATAAAATAAAAGATTATATACACGATGACAAACTTGACTCTGCCTTAGCATTATGTGCATCAACACAAAGCCCAGTGGCGCGTATGATAGAAAAAGGCTTACAACGTATCGGACGTCCATTGAATGATATAAATGCTGCCATTGAAACTGTTGGCAACCTTGAAATTTCTAAACTGGAAAAAGGGTTACCTGCTTTGGCAACAGTATCGGGTGCTGCTCCTATGATTGGTTTTTTAGGGACAGTTATGGGTATGATCAGGGCGTTTTACGACATGTCAAATGCCGGAAACAATATAGATGTTAGTTTATTATCAAATGGTATTTATACAGCAATGGTTACAACTGTTGCCGGATTAATGGTAGGTATTGTTGCTTATTTGGCATATAATGTTTTGGTTGCAAAAGTCGAAAAGGTGATTTTCCAATTGGAAGCTAATACTTCTGAGTTTATGGATTTGCTCAACGAACCGGTAGAATAAATTACGAAGTAAATTATTATGGCACTTAAAAGAAGAAATAAAGTAAATCCAAATTTCAGCATGTCGTCGATGACTGACATTGTGTTTTTGTTACTCATATTTTTTATGGTAACCTCAACACTTATTGCCCCGAATGCACTAAAATTACTTTTGCCTAAAAGCTCACACCAAACATCGGCGTCGGCAGTTACAACAATTTCAATAACCGAAGATTTAAATTATTACATAGAATCAACACAAGTACCATTTGAAGATATCGAAGGGATTTTGCAACACAGATTTACTTCGGATGGAATAGCAGAACCAACTATTTCGCTCCACTGCGATCAGAATGTACCAGTACATGCTATGGTTAGGGTTATGAATATAGCAAAGGATAATAAATGGAAATTAATTTTAGCTACGCAGGCTAAATAAATAAAAAATATGAGTAGTTATATCCGCGAACATAAAAAAGGAATAATAGGCACAATAATTTTTCATGCAATTATTGCTGTCCTGTTTATCTATTTTGGATATTCTACACCTCTTCCCTTACCCGACGAAGAAGGTATCCTGATAAATTTTGGAGATAGCGAAGATGGTTTTGGCACCGAAGAACCCAGGTTTACAGAAACTATTGAACAACAAGAGGCTACACAAAAGCAAGAAGAAACAGCAACAGAAACCAGCCCTGCGGAAACTGAAGATGGGAATATAACACAGGATTACGAAGAGGCTCCGGTTGTAAAAGAACAGGGTAAAAAGGAAAAAACAGAAGAAAAGAAACCTGAGCCAACACCACAACCTGTAAAAGAAGAAAAAACAGAAGTTAAAGAAGAACGGAAAGTTGATGAAAGGGCTCTATTCCAAGGGCGCAACAGAAATACAGATACCGGCAATAGCGAAGGTGAAACCAAAGGAGAAGGAAACCAGGGCTCCACTACAGGCTCGGTAGATTCTGATAATCATACCGGAGGAAACAGCATGGGTACCACAGGCACCAGTTTTAGCCTGGCAGGGCGTAATCCTGAATCATTGCCAAAACCAGAATACAGGCAACAAATTGAAGGGAAAGTTGTAGTTGAAATAACTGTAGACAAATATGGAACAGTAACCGATGCTATCCCAGGAGCAAAAGGGAGTACCACCCTTGATGCTAACTTGTTGGCAGCAGCAAAGAAAGCTGCATTAAAGGCTAAATTTGATAAAAAACCCGATGCCCCTGCTTATCAAAAAGGGACAATTACTTATCATTTCAAATTACAGTAAAGCCTAAAAAACACCCAATAACTTTAGCGAAGAAATAACTAATGCTATTAGTAAAACGTATCTTGCAAATTGTGGGCCTTTTTTTACAGCTATTCGTGTTGCCACAAAGGCTCCTAACATGTTTCCAATAGCCAGAGTAAACCCTATTTTATAATCGACCTGGTTATTAACAGCAAATACTATAAATGCCAAAATATTATATATTAATACGATAAATAATTTTAATGCATTTGCTTTTATTAAGTCAACACCAACTATTAAAACTAAAGCAGACACCAGGAAGAAACCTATTCCGGCTTGAATAA
>ERZ795048.1718-NODE-1718-length-18981-cov-5.914245_pt1 | contig 18981 bp, 13 predicted proteins | sample MGYA00375132_ERZ795048 | MGnify/ENA primary metagenome ERZ795048 (study PRJEB30177, sample SAMN05720225) | activated sludge metagenome | isolation source: Anaerobic digester | place: Hong Kong | collected 2014-12-17 ...
GCGCCATGCTGAGTTCGGCGCGCCGAAATTTGTCGCCAATCGGGCGGGATGCCCGGTGATCAATGGCGGGGATAGCTGGCGCGAGCATCCGACGCAGGCTTTATTGGATGCGCTGACGATGCGCCAGCATTTTGGCAAAATTGAAGGCTTAAAGGTTACCATCGTTGGGGATATTGCCCATAGCCGGGTCGCCTCATCGAATATGCAGCTTTTGACCAAGATGGGGGCGCAGGTCAGCATTGTCGCGCCGAAAGTTTTGATGCCCGAAAGCCTGCCGTTTAAAGAGATCAAAGCTTATGATTCTCTGGAGGACGGGCTGCCGGGGGCGGATGTGGTGATGACGCTGCGCCTGCAAAAAGAGCGCATGGACAAAGCGTTGATTTCCGATGCGGCGTATTTTAATGAATTCGGCCTGACGTTCGAGCGGCTGGAAAAGCTCTGCCCGAAGGCGATGATTATGGAGCCGGGACCGCTGGTGCGCGGGGTGCAGATGGAAGACGTGGTGGCCGAAGACCCGCAGCGCAGCCTGATTTTGCGTCAGGTCGCCAACGGCATTCCGACGCGCATGGCGGTGCTGGATATGCTGGTGGGGGAATAAAAATGAACCGCGAAGACGCAAAGACGCAAAGTTTTTTTAATGTCATCCCGAGCGTAGCCGGGTGATGACGGGTAAGAGGCTAGCATGATGTCGGAATTGGAAATATTTTTGGTACCTTATTTAATTGGTTCAATCCCTTTCGGCTTTCTTTTGGCAAAGCTGGCAGGGTATGGGGATATTCGAAAAACAGGTTCCGGAAATATCGGGGCAACCAATGTTTTAAGAACAGGAAACAAATTTCTAGCCGTTTTTACCCTTATACTTGATTCTGCAAAAGGTTATATAGCTGCATTACATTTTTATTTGATGGTTTCATTACTATTTGTCATAGATAATAAACCTGTCCCTAATACTTCTGACTTTAGTGTGGAAGATAGTCTTTTATTTGGCCTTTTCGCCATCCTCGGGCATTGTTTCCCGGTTTGGTTGAAATTCAAAGGTGGCAAGGGGGTGGCGACGACGTTCGGCGTTCTTTTCGCCGCGGTGCCGTGGACCGGGTTTATTGCCGCGGTGACTTGGGGGATTGTCGCCGGGTTTTCGCGCTATTCATCGCTTTCGGCCCTCAGCGCCGTGGCGATTTCACCGCTGGTTACATTTATCTATTACGGGCCGATGCCTGCCGCGATAACTGCGCTCATTGCTGCGCTGGTGATCTGGCGGCATAAAGACAATATCAAACGCCTGATGGCCGGAACCGAGCCGAAGATCGGACAAAAGAAAGAAGAAAAAGAGCAGGAATAAAGATTGATGTCATTGCGAGCGCAGCGAAGCAATCCATCTCTAAAGCGTGTACGGGAGATGGATTGCCGCGTCGGCCTTTCAGGCCTCCTCGCAATGACGAGAAAGAAAAACCATGCAAGAGCAAAAACTCAAAAACCACCCTTTATCCGAATCTGACAAGCTCGACTGGCTGCGGCTGTCGCGAACCGAGAATGTCGGGCCGATTACGTTTTACCGATTGATCGAACGTTTTGGATCGGCGGAAAAAGCTTTAGACGCATTGCCTGAACTTTCCAGGCGCGGTGGACGGACCAAGCCGCTCAAAGCGCCGGACCTGTCCACAATAGAAAAAGAATATGAATCCTTGCGCGAGATGGGCGGGGATATTGTCACAGCCGCCTGCCCTGCATATCCGCTTGCTTTAGGCGCTACTGACGACGCTGCGCCGGTGCTGTCCTGTTTCGGCAATATTCAGATGGCGAATAAAAATTGCATTGCGATTGTCGGGGCGCGCAACGCTTCGCTGAACGGGCGGAAATTTGCGCAAAAACTTGCTGGTGATCTGGGCAGGCTCGATCAAACAATTGTCAGCGGGCTGGCACGCGGGATTGATACGGCGGCTCATAAAGGGTCTTTGAGCACCGGGACAATTGCCGTGGTCGCAGGCGGGATTGATGTCATTTATCCGCAGGAAAATTTGGCGCTGTTTGAAGAGATTAAAGAACGCGGCCTTATTCTGGCAGAAAGCCCGCTGGGCACACAGCCTATCGCGCGGCATTTCCCCAAGCGCAATCGGATTGTTTCGGGCCTCTCGCGCGCTTGCGTTGTGATTGAAGCAACGATGCGCTCAGGCTCTCTCATCACTGCGCGCATGGCCGGGGAACAGGGGCGCGATGTGATGGCGGTGCCGGGGCATCCTTTGGACCCGCGCGCGCAAGGGTCTAATCATCTGATCCGTGAGGGGGCGACGCTGGTGCGCAATGCCGACGACGTTCTGGAGATCATTCGTAGCTTTTCGGGCAACAGTTTACGCGAGCCTTTTCACCCGCTCCCAAGTTTTACACAGCCTGCGGCCAATGACGAAGATGAGCCGGAAGATATAACGGAAAAGGCAAGAGATCGCGTGTTGGAGAATTTATCCTTTACCCCTGTTACGGTTGACGAATTGCTCCGATCCTGTCATATGACGATTCCAGTATTGCAAACCGTGCTGCTCGAACTGGATCTGGCCGGGCGCATAAAACGCGAAGCCGGCGGGCGGGTGAGTTTGTTGGATTAGAGAAATTTAAACCACGAATGGACACAAATGAACACGAATTTTTAACTGCCAAGTCACCAAGATACGAGGAAGAATAAATATAAAAAATTAATACCCCCGCGCTTTGATAATTTTAGTTTTTTATTCGTGTGAATTCGTGTTTATTCGCGGTTTATGAATTAAGGATAGTAAATTTTGACCACCAATCTTGTCATTGTAGAGTCCCCGGCGAAGGCCAAAACGATCGGGAAATATCTTGGGCCCGATTATGAGGTGCTGGCCTCGTTCGGGCATGTGCGCGATCTGGTGAATAAGGACGGTTCGGTCCTGCCGGAGGATAATTTCGCAATGAAGTGGGAGCTGGGTGAGCGCTCGGCCAAGCATGTCAATGATATCAAACGCGCGGTGAAAAATGCCGACGCCATCTGGCTTGCGCCTGACCCGGACCGGGAAGGGGAAGCCATTGCCTGGCATGTGCAGGAAATTTTGAGTGAGGAGAATCTGCTGGAAGGTAAGGCTCTTTACCGCGTGACCTTTAACGAGATTACAAAATCAGCGGTGCAGGATGCCTTTAATCATGCGCGCACTATTGACAGCCCCCTGGTGGAAGCCTATCTGGCGCGCCGGGCGCTGGATTACCTAGTTGGATTTAACCTTTCACCCGTGCTGTGGCGCAAGCTGCCGGGATCGCGCTCGGCGGGCCGTGTGCAGTCGGTGGCGCTACGCCTCATTTGCGAGCGCGAAGCAGAGATTGAGATTTTCAAAGCGCAAGAGTACTGGTCGATTGAAGCGCGGCTGCATACTCAAGATGGCGCGCCTTTTACTGCGAAGCTCACGCATCTGGCGGGCAATAAACTCGACAAGCTCGATATTGGCGATGAGGGCGCGGCGAAAGCGGCGGTCGAGCGGATTGAAAATAAGAACCTGCGCGTTCAAAAAATTGAGAAAAAGCAGGTGCGGCGCAATCCGCCCGCGCCGTTTATTACTTCATCATTGCAGATGGAAGCCTCGCGCAAATTGGGGATGAGCGCTTCGCAAACAATGCGCTGCGCGCAGAGCCTGTATGAAGCCGGGTTTATTACTTATATGCGTACGGACGGCACGACACTGTCGAATGAGGCGGTTGCGCAAGCCCGCGACGTGATTAAAAGCGAATATGGCGCACCGTATTTGCCGGATGCGCCGCGGCTGTATAAATCCAAAGCTAAAAATGCGCAAGAAGCGCACGAGGCGATTCGCCCGACGGATCTTTCGAAAATTCCCGGTAAATCCGGCAGCCCTATGGGAGACGAAAAAGAACGCCGTTTGTATGAGTTGATCTGGAAACGCACAATGGCTTCGCAGATGGAAAATGCGGTGATGGACCAGATGAAGGTCGATATTTCGGACGGCACGGATGATGCGATTTTGCGAGCCAATGGCTCGGTCGTCACCTTTGACGGTTTCCTGACACTGTATCAGGAAAGCACGGAAACAGAAGATAAAGATTCTGATGACGACAAAGGCGATGACAAAGATAGACGCCTGCCGCCTATGAATGAGGGAGAGACTTCGAAGCTGGTCGATGTGATGCCTAATCAACACTTCACGCAACCGCCGCCGCGCTATTCCGAAGCCTCGCTGGTTAAAGCGATGGAAGAAATGGGGATTGGCCGTCCGTCAACCTATGCCTCGATCATGCAGGTGCTGCGCGATCGTAACTATGTTGAGATGCAATCGCGGCGCTTTGTTCCACAAGACCGGGGCCGCGTGGTTACGACATTCCTGACCAATTTCTTTACTAAATATGTTGATTATGATTTTACCGCCAATCTGGAAGAAGAGCTGGATGCGATTGCCGGCGGGCATGTGGACTGGAAAGAGGCCTTGCGTCTGTTCTGGATCGATTTCAAGGCCGCCGTTGATGAGACTAAAGAGCTGACGATTACGAATGTGATTGACCATCTGGACGGAGAATTGGGGCCGCACTTCTTTCCTGAAGGTGATAAAAGCCGCAAATGTCAGGCCTGTGGTGATGGACGTTTAGGCTTAAAGCTCGGGAAGTTCGGCGCGTTTATCGGGTGTTCAAATTATCCGGAATGTAAGTTTACCAAGCCTTTGGTCGTGCCGGATGGCGAAGAAGACGGTGAGCTGGCCGCGCTGGCGAATGAGCCGAAAGAGTTAGGGACAGAGCCGGGCACGGGCCGCACTGTATCCTTACGCCGCGGGCCATATGGCCCGTATGTGCAGATCGACCCGGCCCCTGAAGAAGCGGTGGATTACACGGAATATGATGCTGCGATAAAGGTTTGGGAAGAGGCTAAAAAGGTCACGAAGGAAGAGGGTAAGAAAGCGCCGAAAAAACCGACCAAGCCGAAAGCGCCGAAACCGAAGCGTCAGGGGCTGCCGAAAGGGCTGGCGGTTGGCGATGTGACGCTAGAAGCGGCATTGTCTCTATTAGCATTACCTCGTGATGTCGGCGAGCACCCGGAAACCGGTAAAATGATCAAGGCTGGAATTGGACGTTTTGGCCCGTTTGTGCAGCATGACGGAAAATTTGCCTCAATCCCGAAGGATGAGGATGTGATGACCATCGGCATGAACCGCGCAGTTGATCTGATCGCCCAAAAGCTGGAACGTGATGCAGCCAAGGACGCGGCAAAAGCGGCGAAAGCCGCCGGAGACGAAGACAAAAAGAAAGCGCCGGCTGAGAAGAAAAAGAAAGCGGCTAAGAAAAAACCTGCGAAGAAAAAAACAGCTGCGAAAAAGAAAAGCGCTTAATTTTCTAGCCACAGATGGACACAGATATACACGGATTATTCTTTGATGTTCAAACATCTGTGGGCATCCGTGTTTATCTGTGGTTTTTTAAAATATGGAATTAAATCAATCAGACATTCTTGAGTTTATTGAAAACTCCCCTTCCCCGTTAACGAAGCGGGAAATTGCGCGCGCATTTAATGTCAAAGGCGGGGAAAACCGCATTACTCTCAAACAAATCCTCAAAACTCTGGAGGCCGAGGGCGCGGTTGCCAAACATCCAGGCGGAGCTTATAGCGTGCCTGACGGCCTGCCGAGTGTTTGCGTCTTGCACGTGTATGAGATCGACGTTGACGGTGATGTGTTTGCGCGGCCTCAGAGCTGGAACGCGGAGCTGCAAGGCGAATGTCCGCGTATTGAGCTGCGCCCCGGAGGCAAGGGGCATCCGGCGGCGAAAGAGGGCGACCGGGTGCTGGCGCGGCTTAAACGCATTGGCGACAATCTGTATGAAGCGCATACAATTAAGACGCTGGACAGCTATGAGGGGCGCGTATTAGGTCAGGTGCGTTATCACAAGCACGGTCCGGCGCTGGTGCCGACGGATAAAAAGGCAAAGTACGATTTTGATATCAAGCCCGGCGATTTGAACGGCGCGCAGGAAGGCGATCTGGTGATTGGTGAAATCCTGCCCGCCCGGGGGGCGCGCCGGAAGAAGGTCAAGATCGTTGAGGTGGTTGGCAAGCAGAGCGATCCGAAAGCAATCAGCATCATTTCCCTGCATGAGGCGGGCTTGCGCGAAGACTGGCCGGAAGCGGTTTTAAAGGATGCGGAAGGTCTTAAGGTTCCTGATCTTAAGGGCCGCGAGGATTTGCGGGATATTCCACTGGTCACCATTGACGGAAGCGATGCGCGGGATTTTGACGATGCGGTTTTTGCGGAGCCTCTTGAGGATGGCGGGTTTCATCTGATCGTAGCGATTGCGGATGTGGCCTATTACGTGCGTGCGGGAAGCGCACTGGACACAGAAGCCCAGCGGCGGGGCAATTCAACCTATTTCCCCGACCGGGTGGTGCCGATGCTGCCTGAGGCTTTGTCGAATGATCTGTGCTCTTTACGTCCGCATGAGCCGCGGGCCTGTATGGCCGTACATATGTGGATCGATGCGCATGGTCAGCTCAAGAAGTATAAATTCGTGCGGGGCCTGATGCGCTCAGCGGCGCGGCTAGTGTACGAACAGGTGCAGGCAGCGCAAGACGGGGTGGTTGATGATATGACCGGTCCGCTTATGAACACCGCGATCAAACCACTGTATGAGGCTTATGCCATTCTTGATAAAGCGCGGCAAAAGCGCGGGGCGCTGGATCTTGATTTGCCGGAAAAGCAAATTCTGATTAATGACAAGAACGAGATGACGGGCGTAAAGATCCGTGACCGGCTCGAGGCGCATAAGATGATCGAGGAATTTATGATTCTGGCCAATGTGGCGGCGGCCAGCGCTCTGGAGGATAAGAAAGACCCGAAGCGTTTCCCGTGCGTTTACCGCATTCATGACCAGCCCAGTGCGGACAAGCTTGATAGCGTACGGGAGTTTCTGGAAAGCTTTGATCTGTCTTTGCCCAAGGGACAAGTGACGCGGCCCGCGCAGATTAACGGCATTTTGAAGCGAGCGGAAAAACTGCCCTACTCGCATTTGATCTCGACGGTGCTTTTGCGTTCACAAGCTCAGGCTGTCTATCATCCGTGTAATATCGGACATTTCGGGCTGGCGCTTCACAAATATGCGCATTTTACCTCACCCATCCGGCGTTATGCCGACCTTCTGGTGCATCGTAGCCTGATCAGTGCCTATGGGCTTGGGCCGGGCGGGATTAGCGAAGAGGAAATTGCGCGCATTGATGAGCTGGCCGATCATATCTCCACGACAGAGCGCAATTCTATGATGGCCGAACGCAGTGCTATAGACCGGTTCACGGCGGCGTATTTGTCGGAGCAGATCGGGGCTGAATTTTCGGGGAAGATCAGCGGGGTGACACGGTTTGGGCTGTTCGTCACACTGGATGAAAGCGGCGCGGACGGGCTGGTGCCGATGAAATCGCTTAAAAATGATTTTTATATCCATGATGAGGCTCAGCATGCGCTTATCGGGCGGCGCTCAGGGCAGGTATATCGGCTGGGAGCCGCTGTCAGTGCGCGCTTAAAAGAAGCGGATGGGCTAACAGGTTCAACGGTTCTGGAGCTGTGCGGTGAAAGCATGAATGGCGCAGATATTCCCGGCGTCACGTTCAAGTCAAAAACCGGCGGACTGGGGCGCAAACCGCCGTCCAAAGGGCGTGGCCCCAGAGGAAAAAAGTCGAAAGCTTTCAAAAAAGGAAAAAAGGACAAGCGTAATGCTTGACATTTCGGGCAATTTTACGCATAAACGCCTCTCGAATAAGAATTTAGGAGATGAGTGATGGCAAAAGCCGGCTACGTCAAAGTGAGATTGGAAAGCGAAGCAGGAACGGGATACCGTTATTATGCAAAACGCTCAACGCGCGCAGAGTACAAAATTCGTAAGAAAAAATATGACCCGTGGGCTCTGAATGAAGAGACAGGGAAAAAGGGTATGCACGTATTTTTTGTTGAGAAAAAGCTGCCGCCGCATAAGAAATAAAGAGCTGTTTTTTAAGATTTTTTGAAAAGCGCCTTTATGGCGCTTTTTTGTTTTTGGGTTTAATGCGTCATTGCGAACCTGCGTAGCAGGTGAAGCAATCCATACAAATTTGGATTGCCGCGTCGGAACTTCGTTCCTCCTCGCAATGACAAGGAAAGATGAAAATGGTTTTAAAAAAAGCCAATAAATACAGACTGGATTACACGCCGGATACCAATATTCCGGCGCGGTTGCCGGGCTATGTCTGGATGGTCGTGCGGCGTAACCCGGTGATGTGGGCAGTATTTATCCTGATGGACATCATCCATGGGGTCCGCTATCCGATTGCCTATTTGCTGGTTGGCTTGATCATCGACATGATTACAGAACTGCCTGCTGGCAGCGCCCTGCCTGATGCTGTCTGGCTGTATACAGCGGCCTTGTTTGCTGTGCTGTTTATCGGCGAGCTGACACATGCCATCCCGCATTATTTTGCGTTCGACTGGTGGAAACGCGCCCGCGCGGAGCTGCGCAGTGATTTATTTGCGTATACTTTACAGCATTCATATACTTTCTTTCAGGACCATTTTGCAGGATCGCTGGCGCGGAAAGTCTCGGAAGGGATAGAGAAAGCTTTGAATTTGCAAGAGCAAATCCGCTGGCAAATTCTACTGCCAGTGGTCAGCATGGGGACCTCTGGCCTTGTTTTGCTAAAAGTTTCTCCGCTTTATGGCGCGCTGGTCGTTGCGTTTTTATTTATTTTGCTGCTACCGGTATTCCTAAAACTCGGAAAATTGCGAGAGAAGTCCCGTATCTTTGCCGATAGCTGCTCGGATGTTTCCGGACAGATCGTTGACAGCCTGACCAATATGGCCTCTGTCAAATCCTATGCCCACGAGGCGCGGGAACTGGAAGAACACACCCGCGTGAGTGAGACGCAGATGAAGGCGTGGCATAAGATGCTGCGTGCGTTCTTGCTGCTGGATAATTACCGGCGGATGAGTCTGGTTGTCTTTGGCAGCGGAATGATGGTTGCTTGCGTTCTTGGCTGGCAGAAGGGGCTGATCACGCTGGGCGATATTGCAACCATTATGGGCCTGAGTTTTAACTTTACCGCCAATGCGTGGAACTTAAGCTTTGGGATTATTCATGTGATGGAATCGCTGGGTTATCTCAACGATTCTTTGAAGACGTTGATCAAGCCGCACAGCGTCAGTGATGCGCCAGATGCGCCTGCGTTGTGTGTCGAACAAGGCGCAATCGAATTTCGCCATGTTCATTTCGAATATGAGAATAAGGCCGTATTTACCGATCTCAATCTTCAGATTAAAGCTGGGCAGCGCGTTGGGCTGGTCGGGCATTCCGGCGCAGGGAAAAGTACGCTGATCAATTTGATCCAGCGTTTTTACGATATTCAAAGCGGTGAAATCCTGATTGATGGGCAGAATATTGCCCGCGTCACGCAAAGTTCGTTGCGCCGGAATATCGCTGTTATTCCGCAGGATACATCGCTGTTTCACCGCAGCATCATGGATAATATCCGCTATGGACGGCTGGATGCCAGTGATGAAGAGGTTTTAGAGGCAGCGAAGAAAGCCCATGCGCATGGTTTTATTGAAGAACTGCCGGAGGGGTTTGAAACCCATGTCGGGGAGCGCGGCGTCAAGCTATCGGGCGGCCAGCGCCAACGCATTGCGATTGCACGGGCGATTTTGAAAGATGCGCCGATCTTAATTCTGGATGAGGCCACGTCCGCTCTGGATAGTGAAAGCGAACAGGAAATTCAGGCGGCGCTACAAAATCTGATGGCGGATAAAACTGTGATCGCGATTGCCCACCGGCTTTCGACAATCCAGAATCTTGATCGGCTTTTGGTCATGAAAGAAGGCCGGATTATCGAAGACGGCGCGCATGGAGCATTGCTGGCCGGCGGCGGAGTTTATCAGAAGCTCTGGGCGATGCAATCGGGCGGGTTTTTGCCGGAGTAGCAATGGTGGCTATGTGATCGTCTTACGCTCTTCGCTTTCGTGCTCTTCGGGGATCAGCTTGCCCTTGCCCTCAAACACGACGCAGTTACGCCCGCCTTCCTTGGCTTCGTAAAGCGCTTTATCGGCACGTTCCAGTACTTCTTCAACCGTGTGTTTTTCAAAATCGACAATCGTGCCGCCGATTGAGGTGGTAATATTGATCGGGCCACTTTCGAGGCCAACGTCAAAAGGTTCGTCAGCAATGGAGCGGCGCAGCCGTTCGGCCACTATATAGGTACGGCGCTCTGAAATATCCGGCAAAATGGCAACAAACTCTTCACCGCCCAGCCGTGCGACGAGATCAAAACTCCGCAAGTTATCCTGAATGCGTTTGGCAAAAATCTTGAGCGTCTCATCGCCGGCCTTATGGCCGTATGTGTCATTCACCGGTTTGAAATGGTCAATATCGAGCATCAAAACGGCCAGTGATTTTTTACTGTCCTTGTTTTTTTCAAGCAGCTTATCGAGATGAACTTCCAGATAGCGACGATTATACAGACCGGTCAAGCTGTCGGTCAGAGCCATAGAAAGGCTGATTTCGTAAGTCGCACGCAGGCGTTCCTGGAAACGTTTGCGCCGAATTTGTGTGCGTACACGCGCCAACAGTTCGGAACGTTCAACCGGACGCAAGATATAGTCATGCGCGCCTATTTCCAGCCCGTGAGCAATGCGCTCCATATCCTCGTCGCCACCAACCATCAAAAGCGGCACTGCGCGAGTGCGTTCGTTCGACTTTAAGTGGGAGCATAGCCGCAAGCCATCTTCATTTTTAAGATTCAGGCTGATGATCACCAAATCAAAATCATGGGCAGAGATCATCTCTATGGCTTGTGCGCCGCTTTGTACACCGCGACTTGTGTTGCTGTCTTTCTCAAGTGTTTCGGACATTTTTTGCAGATCGAAATCTTTGTCCTCAATGATCAGTATATTTGCTTTTTCCGGACATTCACTCATCGCGTTGGTGGTTTCATCCATCACGCCGAGCTGATTGGCCGTATTTTCACGAATGCGCCATTCATCGGTAGACATTTTTAACCGAACAAGCGAGCGTACGCGCGCCATAAGAGCGGTATCGTTAATGGGTTTACTCAAGAAATCATCAGCGCCGGCTTCCAAGCCGCGGACTTTGTCGTGCACATCGGTAAGCGCCGTCACCATCACGACGGGAATATGCGCACTGGCTGAGTTTTGCTTTATTTTGGTGCAAACCTCAAAGCCGTCCATACCCGGCATCATAACGTCAAGCAGAACTAAATCGGGGCTTTCCTCCGCCACTTTACGCAGAGCTTCCTCGCCGTTCATGGCTGTGAGAACTTCGTAATATTCGCTCGTCAGTTTTGCTTCCAAAAGCTTGACGTTCGGCAAAATATCATCAACCACCAACACACGTGCGGACATTGCTTCCCCTGTTTTTATAAATAGCTTTGTATGACTTCAATGAAATTTCCAACCGATATTGGCTTTGAAATATAATCTTCACAGCCACCTTCACGGATTTTTTGTTCATCGCCTTTCATGGCAAACGCGGTGACGGCGATTACCGGAATATCTTTAAGCTCGTCATCGCTTTTTAACTGCTTTGTCACTTCCAAACCGGAAATTTCCGGTAACTGTATGTCCATAAGGATCAGATCCGGCTTGTGCTTACGTGCAAGGGCCAAAACATCATGTCCATCACTGGTTTTGAGTGTTTCTATGTCATGCGCCTCGAGAAGATCCTGAAAGAGCTTCATATTCAGCTCGTTATCTTCAACGATTAAAACTTGTTTACTCATTGTTTTTTTGCCCTTATACCCCGATCGGCAAGGCGATGCGGGTGCCCTATATTCAAGAATAGAAGTTCTTTGTTTCCAAAGTATTAATTTAAAGATTAATATTATTATCTGCTTATGGATTCTATCGGTTTTTAGTGTGTTTGAGAAGCCGCTTTGTTTCTTGCCTAGTCGTTGAATTTAGTGTGCCTGCAGGTGTCAGTTACAGGCTCCACCGCTACGAGGGTCTGTGAGACGGTAAAATCATCATATTCGATAAGCATATCGCTAATCAGACTGTTTTCATGGAATACCAAATTCATTTCATAATCGGATATTTCCTCCTGATCCTGAAGCGGGAAAAAGGCCAAACGCACGTCATGTGCAGGAGAACCCAGCAGGGTTTTATCGATCGCCGGAAATTCGTCTCCTAATTGACTGGGCGCTGCGGACTTCCCGATAAAGGCTGTTACACTTACCGGACCGTCCTCGTCACTGCCGTCAAATATCGTGGCCGTATAGAATTTTGCACCTTCACGAATTTTCTGCGCCAAACCCATGCTGTGGGCTATTGGGAACACTGTGCCTGTCGGCAGCTTGAATTCCAGATTCTCCGGCATGGTAAAGACCGCATTGCCCATGCCATCTTCCTTCACTTCAGCGCTTCCGCGAATTTCTTCAAAAATATTGCCATCGCGCTTGCGCTGCGAGGTAAAATTCAAGCTTGCGCCATCATAGGGTTCATAGGTTGAAAAATTGCTGGTAATGCGCATCGGTGCGCTATCAGCATATTCATAAAGGAGATTAAAACGGTGGTTGGTGGTCCAGGCATCGCAGGATGGCTGCCATTCATAAAACATTTGACCAGAGATGTTGAGAATTTGCGAACCGCTACGCACCCCTGCCAGTTTAATATCGTACAGTGCCTTGTGCGGCTGAAAACCTAAGGCTTGCGCCTTATCCTGGATTTCAGTCGCGTGGGCAGACGTGGAAACAATCAGAAATGTGAATATCAGGGACAATATGCGCATGGGGAAGCTTTCTTGACAGTGCAGCGCAATCATAGCAAAGGGATGCGTATGGGCAAAGAGCTAATCATGCGTGATACAGGCACTTTTTGCGCGGCAAACTCTACCCTATGACAGGCGGAAAAATAATCCATTTTTTACAGAATCTTATTATCCGGTGCTTTTCCTCAAAACAGACCTTAACGCAAGCAATTGATTTAAAACAAATTTAGCAGAAACAAAACTGGCACAAGATTCGCAACCATAAGATTTATATGACATTTGCGGTTTTATTGACCCAACACGGCAGAAGGAGAGCTTGATGGCTTCGGATATGATCCAGAATGAATATGTGCAGCGCGATAAAGTGCCCGCCGGTAAAGCTAACCGGCTTGAGCTTACGCGCGAGCAATCGTTTTTGGATGGTCAACACGACATATTCGATATTTTGGCCTCTCATCAGAATAGCAAAGAGTTGTTAAACCAAAATTTGAGTGAAACTGCTCATTTTCTGGAACTCACAAAACATGTGCTGCGCAGTGCCGAGCAAAAGATTTCCGAGCAAGACCGAAGCTTACAGGCGTTGCAAAGCTTGAATGAACGTGATCAACTCAGCGGGCTTTTGAACCGCAAAGGCTTTTCGGTTCTGCTGGCCCGCGAAGTCGCCCGTACAAATCGCGGGCATAGCGTCGGCGGGCTGTTGGTCATGTTTAATCTGGAGAATTTGCAAAAAATACGCAGTATGCACGGTATGCATACGGCGGATCTGGCGGTGAGACTCATCGCCAGTGCGCTAGAAAGTGAAATTCGTGACATGGATCTGGCGGCGCGAACGGAAGATGATGAGTTCATCCTGCTTTTTACAGATACGACAATGAGTCAGGCCCTGAGCCGTTTACAAAATATGGCCCTGCGACTTAATCGGCTTTCACTGATTTGGGATGAGGCTGAAATTCGTTTAAGCCTTAGCCTCGGCCTCAAAAGTTATGAGAAAGGCGCACGTGCCGATGCCATTTTTGAAGGCGCCAGCGACGACCTTCACCGTAATCGAAAATATTCAGCGGAGGTTAAACGTGCGTAACTATTTTTGAATTTTCAATGCCTGCAGCTCCTCCCCCAACCGTGAACCCTAAAATGCAGGCAACACCCCCAAAGCCCGGCTCTGTACCCCTTAAAATGAGCCGGGCTTTTCCTTTTTTGACAAAAAGCCCGCAAATCAGGTATTTTACAAAAATCAAAATAAAGAATGGAGATCGATTTGGATAATCCTGACGCCTTTGCTACGAGTCCCGTGCATGTCGGACTTGCGAACAAAATTAGCGTTCGCGATTTTCACTTTACGCTGCAACAAATCCTCCTGATGGGCGATGTGGGCGGCTTGTCACGTGCGAGCTTTTCCCTGCCGCTTAATATTCTTACCTGTGAAGAGCTTGAAGAGAAATTCAGAAAAATCAGAGAGGCCAGGGACCGGGCGCTCAAGGCGCTGGCGCAGATGTCTTTTGAACTGGGACAGGATATTATCCGTGTGCAGAACGACATCGCCGAAAGTCTGCGCGTGATTGACAAGAAAATGAACGCTCTGGAAAGCGGTGATCCCGGAGCCGTACACCTGCGCAAGGACCGAAAAGCCTTACAAGAAGCACAACAGAATATTGAAACTATTGATGACAGGCGCATCCAGGCCACAGAACCTGAACAGATTGAAAACGCAAGAGTCAGCCTGAAAAATCTCGTAGAAAGTATTCGCCGCTCTCTGGAGCGCCATGAACAAGATATCCCGTTTAACTTCAAGGCGGATGAAGCGCGCCGTCAACCGGCAGAGGAACCGGCCTTCGAAATTCAGGACGAAGAGTCGAAACCCGCTCCCAATCAGCCCTCCTCCGGAGACGAGACCGTCCCCCCTTAAATTAACATATTTTTAACACACCCTCTTTAGAATAAAGAAAAACAAAAAAGGGTGTGTTATGGCCGAAGGAAAACCTGAACATCAAATACATGAAATTGTCTGGGGCGATACGTTATCAGAGTTGGCCGACAGGTTTGGCACAACTGTTGACGAATTGGTTGAACTCAACGAGATAAAAAACCCTGATTATATTCGTGCAGGTGATACGCTGAAATTGCCGGAGGTTGAGCCGGAGCCGGAGCAAACAGCAGCGCCTGAAGCGTCCGCTTCTTCTGAGGAACAGTTTGTCGAACCTCCTGTTGTTGAGACTGTCGAAATCTCGGCTGCTGCGAAGCCGCCAGTTGAGCAGTCCGCATCTGCTGCGGCATTGACAAACGGTTTTAACGGTGAATCCGGTGCCAAAGCGGCAATGGGTACCTCTTCAGAATGGCAAACTTTCCCTTCTCCCGCTTCCGCAGGGGATGCGTTTTCGAGCGCCGCCGAGGGTGAGAAAAACTGGGCTATTCGTTACGGCGCAGAGCCTTTTGATGCTCATGTTTTCACCAAGATCAACAGATTGGTTGGATCCGAGACTCTTGATAAGCTTAATGACGTTGGAAACGACATTTTTCACGGTGGCTTCGCCGCTTTTGGTAATCATCTCTACATGGAATTTGGGACATTGAACGACGATGGTGAATTTGAAGTTCAAAGAAGAATTCACAGCTTTACTATTGCCGACGATGGCGAGGGCAACAAGATCATCGCCACAGAGAATGATGGAACGCTTTTTACTCTTGCTTCAGGTGGGATTATTCCTTTCCATGAAGATCCGATCTATGTCATGGACCATCACAAAACAAAAGCCGGTCAGCTACAAAGCGCTGACGATGATTTTCTGTTTGGGGAAGGCGCAACCAAAATCGTTGCGCAAAACCTGACAAAACGCGAAGCCATGGGGATTTATAATGTCGCGCTGAAAGGCGGAACCGACTACAACGACAGAAACATTCCTGTTGATGGTGCAAATGTTAATGGCAATACCATGCATGCAGGGCTGAGGTCCTTGGTTGAAGCGGCAGCACAAACTCTTGGCCCTGAGAAAATGCTCGATTTTAATTTTGACCCCTCGGGATGGGATGCGGGGCTATCTTATTATAATGATCTCGTCGAAGAAGGGCAGAAGCCGTCTGAAAATATGCAGATTCCTCAACATACGCTGAGCGAATATTCAACCCTGCAAGAACTCGAACAGGAAATTGTTGCAAACGAACAAAAACTGGCTGCGCAGTGGCAACCATCCAGAGACCTAGCGGTCAATGTCAACTTGACAGGAAAGCCTGACGAAAAACCGGAACTCATCCCGCAGCATATTAAAGATTTTGATCCCGGGCCGATGGCTTAGGCCGCTTTGTCGTCTGCTTCGACGGCCTTTTTCGGCAAGGCCAGTTTCAGATGTAAGTCTTTGAGCTGGGCCTCATCAACCGGAGATGGCGCGGCCATCATCTGGTCTTCATACTGGCCGTTCATCACAAACGCATAAACTTCGCGCAGGTTCGGTTCATCGGCCAGCAGCATGACAATGCGATCGAGGCCAAAGGCCAGCCCGCCGTGTGGCGGCGCGCCGTAGCGCATGGCGCCGAGCATCCCGCCGAATTTGGCTTCGAGGAAGGCGCGGTCGTACCCGGCGAGGCCGAAGGCTTTTTCCATGATCTCGGGGCTGTGGTTGCGGATCGCGCCGGAGGCCAGTTCGAAGCCGTTGCACACACAGTCATACTGATAGGCCAGAATGTCCTGCGGGTCCTGCGTATTGAGCGCTTTTAAGCCCCCTTGCGGCATGGAGAACGGGTTGTGCGAGAATTCAATTTTGGCGGTGTGTTCGTCAAGTTCATACATCGGGAAATCGACGATCCAGCAGAATTTATAAACGCCTTGTTCTCGTGCGGCGGCGTGACCTTCGGGCAGAGCATCGCAAATCGCATCGCGCGCGGCGCCGGCGAATTTGGCCGCCGGGCCTTCGAGGTTGCAGACAAAGAATATGGCATCGCCATCTTCCAGCCCGGCAATTTTGCGCAGCTCATCCTGTGCGGCAGCGGGGATGAATTTGGCGATCGGGCCCTTACCCTCTATGGGGCCCTCTCCGGCTTCAAACAGGACATAACCGAGGCCCGGTGCGCCCTGGCCCTGCGCCCAGCTATTGAGCTTGTCAAAGAAGCTGCGCGGCTGGTCGGCGACTTTGGGGGCGCGGATGGCGCGGACAACGCCGCCTTTTGCAATCGTGCCTTTGAAGGCTTTAAACTCAACGTCATCGCGGGCGAAGACTTCGGTGACATCGACAATTTCGAGCGGGTTGCGCAGGTCGGGCTTATCGGTGCCGTATTTGAGCATGGCTTCTTTATACGGCAAAGAGGGAAGCCACTGGACTTTACGTTTCTCACCAGTGAAATCAGCGAATTCCTCGAACACGCCTTCGATCACAGGCTGGATGGCACCATGAACGTCATCTTGCGTAACAAAGCTCATTTCCACGTCAAGCTGGTAAAATTCGGCCAGACGGTCGGCGCGGCCATCTTCATCACGGAAACATGGGGCGATCTGGAAATATTTATCAAAGCCGCTCATCATGAGAAGCTGTTTGAACTGCTGCGGGGCTTGCGGCAAGGCGTAGAATTTCCCCGGATGCAAGCGTGAGGGGACGAGATAGTCGCGCGCGCCTTCGGGGCTGGAGGCGGTCAGGATGGGGGTTTGGAATTCCTGAAAGCCTTGATCCCACATCCGTTTGCGCATAGAGGCGGTTACGGCGTTGCGCAGGCGAATATTCTTTTGCATTTTCTCGCGGCGCAAATCGATATAGCGGTAGCGCAGGCGGATATCCTCACCGGCCCCATCGTCTTCGTGAACCTGAAACGGCAGCACATCTGCCGCGCTTTGCAACTCCGCCTTTTCAATGCGAATTTCAATTTCACCGGTGGGCATTTTCGAATTAATGGTCTCTTGCGTACGGGCGGCGACTGCCCCTTCGATGGTGATAACGCTTTCAACGCGCCATTTTTCAAGCTCAGCCATCAGGGGCGAGCCTTCCTCTACTACGCATTGCGTAATGCCGTAAGTGTCGCGCAGGATGATAAATAAAACCCCGCCTAAGTCATAGATACGGTGAATCCAGCCGGAAAGCCTAACCGTTTCGCCGACACTGGTTTTGCGCAAAGCCGCGCAGGTGTGTGTTCTGTATTGGTGCATAATTGTCTTAATCCTTTAATTCCCAGCCGTTTTTTAACCTTACAATGCCGAAGACGCAAAGGTTTTATTGCATTTTTTATTGAAGGTAGTAAACACAGTGCATGCTTATTACCGAACAAAGACCCCTCGAAGAGTTTTGTGCGTCCCTGAAGACCTGTGACTTTATCACTGTCGATACCGAATTTCTGCGCGAAAAAACCTATTATCCGAAGCTTTGCCTGATCCAGATCGGGCATCCGAATGGGGAGGCTGCGGCGATTGATCCGCTGGACCATGATCTTGATCTCGCCCCCGTATACGATCTCTTGAGAGATGAGAAAATTCTCAAGGTTTTTCACGCGGGACGACAGGACCTGGAGATTTTTTTTAATCTGACGGGCACAGTCGTGGCGCCTTTGTTTGATACACAAATCGCGGCGATGGTATGCGGATACGGTGATTCTGTCGGCTATGAAAATCTGGTGCGTAGCATTACTGGACATAGTCTTGATAAGAGTGTGCAATACACCAATTGGTCGAACCGCCCGCTAAGCGAAAAGCAAATCGCTTACGCGCTTGGCGACGTGACCTATCTGGTTGAAGTGTATGAAAAACTGGCGGTGGAGCTAGAGAAGCGCGGGCGCACCGCGTGGGTGTTTCAGGAGGAGGATATTCTGGCCGATCCGGCAACTTATGCGAATGATCCGTATGAAGCCTGGCAGCGTGTGAAGGTGAAATCTCCAAAACCGAAGACATTGGCGGTGCTGCGCGAGCTTGCCGCTTGGCGAGAACGCCGCGCTCAAGAAAAGGATTTACCGAAAAGCTGGGTAATGCGCGATGAAACGCTGGCGGATATGGCGGCACAAATGCCAAAAGATGTTAAGCACCTGAAAAAAATCAGGAATATGCCCGGCGATCTGGCCGAAAGCCGACATGGCAAAATGTTGCTGGATCTTATTAATGTTGCTATTAATAGCAACCCTAAAAACTGGCCGCAACCGAAGAAGAAAAAACCTGTACCACCAAGTGTCTCGGCAACAGTTGATATTTTGCGCATGCTGCTCAAAATTCAGGCGGCGCAGCATGATGTCGCTACAAAGTTGCTATCTTCTACTGAAGACCTAGAGGCTATCGCAATGGAGGAT
>ERZ795048.1721-NODE-1721-length-18938-cov-378.151830_pt1 | contig 18938 bp, 11 predicted proteins | sample MGYA00375132_ERZ795048 | MGnify/ENA primary metagenome ERZ795048 (study PRJEB30177, sample SAMN05720225) | activated sludge metagenome | isolation source: Anaerobic digester | place: Hong Kong | collected 2014-12-17 ...
GTCATCCCGAACTTGTTTCTGGATCTGGTTTTGATCTTATCCAAGGACGGCTTTCTCTCAAACACGGCGAGATACGATTTTTGATCTTGATTTTCTAACCTCTATCCTCACACTACTAAACTCTTTGCGCGCATAACGTTTTCAAAGAACCTCCAAGATCATGCCACCGATGATTGCAATCATCACGCTAGCCAGTGTCCCGATAAGATAGTACTCGGCAAAGTCTTTGTTATCGAAGTTCTTGAATCTTGCCAGAGATTTCGCGGCAATGACAATTGTTATGGAAGCCACGTTTCCCGTGAGGTAAAGTGTTAGAACTAGAAGTCTTTCGAAGATGCCGATCGCTTTTCCCGTTCTCACATTATCTAGAGAGGAGCTGTTTCCAACGATTCTCTCAAGGTAGTCCGGCTGGTTCTTGTATATCAGGTCGAAAAGCTTTCTTATGAATACCGCTCCCGCAAAGAGAACATATAGATAGACAATAAGTACGGAAAGCATTTTACTAACCGGAAGTACGGCTAAATCTAGTCCTGTATGAAAATCTATCCAAACTATAAAGGCAGAAAAGCTTCTGGCTATTGTAAAACTGGAAATCGGAACAAGAAAGACGATCAACATTAGATGAAGAAGTTGGTCAATAATAAACATCGAAAACCTGGTAGCCGGGCCACGTTTACTTTCAATGCTGGACTTGAAGACGTCCAGAAGTATGTGGAACAGTGAAAGGACTACACAATACAGAAGCACATCCATGAGTCCGAAGGGCATCATCAAGACTAAAAGCGTCAAGAAAACAACGATCCAGTGTTTCAGGAAGCCCTTTGCCTGTTGCTCGCTTTTTTCCTTTGCAGTGTTGTCTGTTTGGAACACGAAATCGGCGAGTACATGAGCCAAGATCGAAAGAGCTAAAGGTATCATGAATCCATTCATATTTGCCTCCATCCAGTTCCAGAAAGATACTCACTAATCATGATAAACACCGGGGTTAAACTTAACCGCTTTATTTAACTGAGATAAAGATAATTAACTTTAGTGTACACATATAAATCTATATAGGTTTATATTTTCAACGAAAGAGAGATCAATCTCGCCAGTTCCTTTTCCGCCACCCTGACCACGTTCCAGCCAGCTTTATCACAATGCTGCTGCACGGCCGGAGCAGTAACTCCCAGAACCCTGGCCGCCTTCTCGTAGGTCCCCTCCCTTTCATATACATGAACGGCCTGCCACTGCTTTTCAGTCCAGCCGCTTTCAATAGTCTCCAGTAGAGAAAGAGACGTGTTCAGTGCAGTGGATAAAAGTTCATCACTGCAAAGAAAGAACGTGTTAGAAACCCTTGATTTCTTTGCCATGTCAAGAGCGTCTCTTGCGCTGAAGAAAACCTCTCCGCTCAAATCCCACGAAGTGCCAGCCTTTTTAAGTTTGTCATCTTCTATTTCGCCGATGCTCATCCCCACCCTAAGGGCTAAAGGCCACATAACGTATCTTAACCTTCGCACCAGCGATACGATGACACTTAGATCAGATACTACGCCTTGAATTTCGTCGCCTCTTGACAGTGCGAACGACTTGACGAGATGCTCTCCTGCGAAGGAAGCAAGAGTCTGCTCAATTCTCTCAAATGGAAGCACCTGCTTTCTGGACTGAATAATGTCGGCGGTAATGACCGCATAAAGGCCCATTTATTTCACACTCCATTTATCGAAGAACGGATCCAAACTGATTGTAGCACAGTAGTCTCCAAGACCTGTACAGGAACGCTTCAATTGGGAAACTGGGTTCTCAGAGAAAAACCTGCTACGTAACGCTCACTCATGACTTTTTCGAGATATGGATCAGCAATCTAGAACCACCTAACATGACGACTGACAGACAGTGTATCTGCTGCCCAAAATTGTGAAAGCGTATGACAATCCGTAAAATTCATGCATAGAACCGCGTTGAACAGTTTACTTGAGGTTTCTAGTCTTCCCACCAATTTCATTTAGTGGACACGTAAAAACCTTCGCTCTTGAACTATTCGCGACAGGTACGCTTTCGATTTCTCGACTTCAATAACCCAAAGATCTTTAGTTTCCGAAGAAACGCCCGACCTTTCAAGAGATGTTGAGTATCCGGCGCAGGCCATAGTATCCCCTTCTGAAAAAGCGGAGAGAGTTAGATCGTCACCCGAACCCCCAGAAGTCATGGATATAGGAGAATTTTCTATAGAGAAGATTTACTGTATAATACGCCATATACTGTCAGGCCATTCTGAATGCCTTCTAATTTGGCCAGAAAGGTGTCTCAAATGAAGAAATCACTCAAGTTCTGGGATCTTGTTGCTTTAGAAGTAGGTATGACTATTGGTGCAGGCATATTTGTCTATATGCCGATAGCTTACAAAAGTGCCGGGATTGGGACCATCGTTGCCTTTATCTTTGCCTTTCTTCCTATGGCGATAATAATGATAAACGTCATGTTGCTTGGATCGACACTTCCCACGACCGGTGGAACCTTCAAGTACGGCGCTTTCCTCTTTTCACCCAAAGTTGCATTCCTTGGTCTCTGGGCCTATCTCTTCGGTGCATTTGTGGGACTTTTTCCGTTGAATGCTCTGGCACTGGCATCCTACATGAAAGGAATTTGGAATGGAATTTCTGTCGTACCTGTCGCTTTGATAATTCTCACATTCTTCTATGTAGTCAATCTGCTCGGGCTGAAAACGGCTTCTATAGTAGAGATAGTATTTGTTGCTCTCCTCTTTGTAGCGATTGCCATTTACACCGTTCCGGGCGTTGCAAAAATCGACCCGAGAAACCTTGAAGGACTCTTTTCAACGGGATTGGGTCCAATGATTTACGCTTCTGCGCTCCTTACATTTACTTTCGCCGGTTCAAATGCCGTAATAGAGCTGGGCGGAGAAGTGGAGAATCCCAGAAAAAATCTCCCGCTTTCAGTTATGTTATCTCTTTCAATTGTTCTGATCTGCTATCTTTTGATGGCAATAGTCTCTTTTGGAGTGGGAGAAGAGGTAATGGCTAACGGCACTCTTAATGATGTAGCTTCGAATTACCTTAGCGGATTTCTTTTCTACGTCTTTGCATTCGGCGGTCCGATACTCGCTATCGCCACAACGATAAACGCTACATACATGTGGGGTACTAGATCTTTGCTTGCGCTGTGCAAACTTCGAGTATTCCCCTCGAAACTCGGACTGGTCAACAAGAGAGGAACACCATGGGTTTTGCTGACAATTATTTGGCTTCTCTCTTCCATTATGCTGATTTCAGTCGGCGAATCCGGCCTAAACCTATTTGCAGCCTTCGCTTCGATTGGAGGAATCGCGGTGATTATTCCCACGATGTTTGCGGTTTTCAAACTGAAGAAAAATGAAACGCTTAGAAAAACGGCTCCTGCAATTGTTAAGAAGAAATGGTTCATCTTCATTCCCATTCTCGGTGTGGTGTTTTCAATACTTATTATGCTTATTCTTCTCTACCAGGTCGGAGTGGACTTTAGCACGTCTTTCTTCCTGTTCTTCATCGTCTGGGAAGTAATCGGAATGATATACTTCATCTTCAGACTGAAATACCTGGAGCATATTGAGAAGAATGTATTCTCCAGAAATGACCTTTCGGTCTTTGATGATTGAGCTGTTGGATTTCGCTACCCCAAACTTGATTCGGGATCCGAGCTTCTGAGGAACCGTGGTTGGGGTTAGCGGGTAAGGGGTCGGAAAGAGCAAAAGAACTGATACTTCGTTGAACGGTTCTCAGTTGATCGATAAGAAGAATCGAGATTCTGAATCAAGTTCAGATGAAGGATTGTGATGTCTTCTTGATTGATAGACGCCGTCATCAAAGAAGTGATTTCTCGAGGTAGAGTAATCTTTTGTAAAAAGCACCGGCAAAGATTTCCACCTTTGCCGGTGTTTTTGCGCGTCTTGCTCTGATAGCCGATTCAGTTTCCGCAGTATCTTAACGTTTCCATTATTCTTTCCAGTACAGGCTCGTACTGAGTCCAGAAGCCTGTCTTTGCGGCAAAACCGACTGAAAGGCAGTATCCATCATCTCCCGGTTCGTAAACATGGGAATAGATAGTCCTTTCAACACCCCATTGTGGTGCCGTAAGCTCTATCCATATTCCCGGCTCCCCGGCGATTAGCCTTTCGAATTCTTCGACAACTTCCATGTTGAGTCTTGTTTCCTCTTCTTCTTTTTCGAGGAACTCCGGTTTCACTTTAGCGATGACGAAGAAGATGTTCTCTGAGCCGGGTTCAGCATCAAACCATCTGCTTACCGGCTTCGAATTCTCATCGCCCTCCAGTTCGAGTCTGTACCCCTCCGAATCATCGAACCAGGAAGAAGGTACTTCATAGCACAGTCCGTCCGAAGAGACTTCTATCCATTCCGCAACAACGGTCTCTTGAACTACCTCTTGAGCATTCTCAGAGGGCACTTCCTCACTTTCGGACTCATTCATGAGCTCTTCCTTTCCTATCCATGGATCGAATGATACATTGTCGCTAACGGGATTTCCTGTTCCCCGGTTGTTCAGAGAAGGATGATGCGGCCCCGATATATCGCCCCACCAGCAATCGACGGCGACGGCTTCAACCGGGCTATCGTTTCTAATACCATAAACGACGTTTCCCTCGAAGACGCAATCAACAAATTCCAGAGGAACTGTCTGCTGAGATGAGATACCCACTCCTGTCGAGTTTTCCAGGAATGATAAGCCGGAGACTTCCAGATGGCCCGAACTACTGCTTACCAGAAGACCATCACCGGCAATTCGAGAGATCACTGAATTTCTTAAGATTAGAGATCCTGAACCTGTCTTGAAGACACCTGCCTTGTCTCCGTAGCCTGCATACATTATTCTGGCCCATTCGAGTTCTGCGCTGCCCTCTTCCTGTATGTAGATCGACCTCCACCAACCGGGTTCAGGAAGCGAGGCATCACCATCATGATTTGCGTCTCCTCCCGTAGAATCGTCGCGCCAGTCGGTAAGTGTTATCGGTGCCTGTTCAGTTCCTAACATCTTAAGACTTCCCGAAATCCTTAGTCCCCTATTGGCGGCAAACTTTAGGACCGTTCCGGGTCTTATCTCGAGAACTGCCCCTTTTGTGAGAGTCAGTTCTCCAGAGATGTAGAATGAATAATCACTACTCAAGCCGAAAACAACATTACTGTTTATCTCGCCTCCATCTACGTACACATCGGTACCGTTTTCTTCAAATGCGGCGAGAGTGTCATCGAAAGAAACGTTTGTAGCCAATCGAACTGCAGCGCCATTTCTAAGGAACACGTTGTTTGATAGCTCCAGATAGGAGTATCCCGAAAGAAGCTTGAGTGCTTCTCCAGAAACATCATGGATATTGGAGTTGGTCAGTGTGAATGATCCCGAACCGGCTCTTACAATGCCATTTTGAGAATAGCCGATATCGACGAAGTCCAATTCAGCCGATCCGGATTCTCTAATATTTATAGAGTTCCACCAGCCCTTGACCGGCAAGGTTGCATCTGCATCTCTATTTGAGTCGCCGCCTGCGGAATCATCACGATAATCAGTGAAGAAGACGGGTTCTTCTCCAGTTCCAAGCGCGATGAGCTCCCCATCGACAGTGATCAGAGAGTTTTGAGCCATCTTAACTACAGTTCCCGGCTTGATCTCAAGTCTCGCTCCCACTGAGATTGAGGTGCTGCCGCTGAGAAGTAAGGAGAGGTGCTTAGGGACTCTCCAGACAACACTACCGCTAATAGTTGCCGCTTCTACATAAATGTCTTTGTTGTTTTCAGAGAAGTAGGTTTCGTCATCTAAAATCAGAGAAGCGTTTGCGACTGTCCTTACACCAGTATCATTGGATAGGAAGACGGATTCTTCTACCGAAACCCCGTCCGTCCTGCAGTTCAATCCGGCTTCGGAGTTTTCAGAGAAAGTCGATCTGCCGATCTTCACTCCTCCGGCAGCATTATCTGCTCTGAAGCCATCCCCTGCAACCTTCTCAATTACCGTATCTGTCATCGAAACCGCGCCAGTACTGCTCTTTAGAACCCCAGATCGATCACCGTATCCGGCGAATCGAATCACACAATGTTCGAAAGTCGCCGTGCCGTCAGTCATAATACCTATCGATCTCCACCAGCCAGGAGCGGGGGTAGTTTCTCCACCATCTCTGTTCGCGTCTCCACCAACAAGATCATCCCTCAAGTCGGTGAAGTAGATTGGCAAATCCGCTTCTCCCAATGCCTGGAGACTTCCGTAAACAAGGATTCTGTTGTTCTGTCTGAATTTGATCACAGTTCCCGGAAGAATACTTAGCGAGGCACCGGCCGAGATGCTCACATCGCCTGTTATTACCATGGAGTAATCGCCATCCGATCCCCACGAAACTGTACCGGTTATGGCGCCACCGTCCAATTGAATATCAGTGGAGTTGCCTTCGAACCTGGTCGTTACATCGGCAAATGAAGCGTTTATGCCCAACCTGACTCCAGTCGTGTTGTAAGAATACTCGTTCTGAAAGTGCTCGAAGGACGAATAACCCGAAGATAGGCGTAGACCGTCTCCAGAAGTGTGCGACAGAACTGAATTCGATATTCTTAGAGAGCCTGCACCGCTCTTCAATATCGCAGCCCCGTCGGAACGACCGGCATATGCAATTGTGCACCAGTCGAAAATGGCCTTACCTTCATTACGTATGTTGATAGACCTCCACCAGCCCGCTTCTGGCAAAGAACCATCACCCGACAACGCCCCTCCAACCGAGTTGTCACGAGTCTCAGTGAAAAAGATCGGGTTATCCTCGGTTCCGCTCGCCATTAGTTCTCCATCTACTGCAAGGAATGCGTTCTGAGCTATCTTGATTACGCTGCCTGGCCTAATGGTAAGGCTTGCCCCCAATGCAACCGAAACACTGCCGTTCATCAATATGGATATGTAGTCAGGTGCTCCCCACGTCACTTTGCCTGAGATTGTGGCGGGGTCGATCTGTATTGCAGTATTGTTCCCATCAAAATAGGTCTGTTCATCAACCTCGACCGAACAGCCCGCCGGGAGTCTTATCCCAATTCCGTTGGAAGATATGGTCAGCGCCTCAATGTGGACGCCGTCGGTTTTGTAGTACAGTCCAGCACCGGTATTATAAGATAGTGTCGAATACTTCACTTCCGCACTTCCTGCGGAATTGTCAATCCTCAATCCGTCACCGGTAACGTCGTGAATCGTGCTGTTGAGAATAGAAAAGGTGCCAGTGCTGCTCTTTATCACTCCTGCCATGTCACTTACTCCAAGATACCCGATTGTACAATGCTCAAAGTTCGCGGTACCTTCTGTAAGCAGGCTTATGCTGCGCCACCAGCCGCTTGCAGGAACGGTGGCTTCGCCGTCTCTGTTTGCGTCCCCTCCGACAAGATCATTTCGAAAGTCTGTGAAGTATATGGGGGCGCTTTCTTGACCGGCTGCCTCAAGATGACCGTAGACGAGGATTCTGTTGTTCTGCCTAAGCTTGATTACAGTTCCGGGCATGACTTTCAGTGAAGCTCCCGCAGCGACAACTACGTCGCCGCCCGTTACCATTGAATACTCGCTGCTTGCACCCCATACCACACTGGAGCTAATCGTCCCGCCGTCAAGATGAACATCGAGATCGTTACTTTCAAAACGGGAAGTGAAATCAGAGAAAGATGAATTTATTCCTAATCGAATACCAACCGAGTTATACCCGAAATAGTTGTCCGAAGATTCAAATAGAGAGTAGCCTGCAGCTACCCTAAGCCCGTCCCCGGAACTTCTTACAATCGCTGAATTGGATATCCTGATAGAACCCGTTCCGCTCTTGAGCAGAGTTGCACCATCCGATCTACCTCCGTAGGCCAGAGTACACCATTCAAGAACGGCCGAGCCTTCATTCTGGATGTTGATAGATCTCCACCATCCCTCTTCAGCGATCGTCTCACTGCCATCTCTATTAGCATCCCCTCCGACAGTATCATCGCGCAAATCGGTGAAGTAGATCTGCTGATCTTCTTCTCCTCTTGCCTGAAGCTGACCGTAAACCAAAAACCTGTTGTTTTGTCTCATTTTGACCACCGTTCCCGGAGCTATTTCTAGCGATGCTCCTGCGTTTACAGAGACATCTCCGGTAACCGTCATGGAGTAGTCACCACTGGCTCCCCATTTCACAATCCCTGTGATCGCTCCGCCGTCAAGATGGATGTCCACCTGGTTCAAAATAAAGGTCGAACTCTGATCAGAGTAAGATGCGTTTATTCCGACCCTAACCCCGTTTGTGTTATACATGAAGGTATTGTTGATACTCTCAAAGGAGGAGTACCCTGCCGAAATCCGAAGGCCATCTCCCATAACCCTTCTAACAACGGAATTGACGAGTCTCAGAGAACCCGATCCCGCTTTAAGAACGCCGGCCCCCGTTGACGCTCCTGCAAAGGAGACTTCGCACCACTCAAGAAATGCCGAACCTTCTCCCTGAATGTTGATCGATCTCCACCAACCTGGTACCTGAGCAGTACCTGTGAAAACAATCGGGTTTTCCTCGTTGCCAACGGCCCTCAGCGTACCGTTAACGATGAAATCCTGATTCTGAACTATGAGGACTTCCACGCCGGGCTCTATTGTGAGGATCACATTTGGAGAAATCGTTATTGTCGCCCTAACCAGGTACGGGCTACGATCGATTGTCCAGACCGTGTCCTCGGCTATAGTCCCGGAAACCTCTGTGGGAGGTTTGTAATTGTCAACAGGTGTTTCAATGTTCTCTGAAAAAAGTAATCCAAAAGGGATTAGAAGCATTATCAGCAGCCAAGATCTAACGGACTTTAAAACGTGCACAAAAACCTTCTTCATGCGGCACCTCCGAGATGTCCCTGGCTCTGTCGAGCTTTGATCGGAGAGCGACTGTATTCCTGCCAAAGCCATCGTATGAACAGATTATACATTCGTCTCGAAGCAATACCTTGCAGAAGTGAACAGATAAAACAACGCATGAAAGAAACTACAGAAGAAACTTTTGCTGATAGCAAATGAAGCCAGACCCTCTGACTCAATCTCATTGCCACGCTCTTCTCCGCAAACTCGTTTACAGGCAAATCGTAGACCTAACGCGAAGCAATACTGATTCCGAAGAACCTGTGAATTCGAAAGCATCGCAGTTCTACAGAAAGAATGCTTCTGTAGACATCCTCAATGCTCAGTACTGCCGCAAACTGAGAAGCTGACGTTAATCAAAGAGAGCCGTTGAAATTGTCGTCGTAACCAACTATTGTGTTTGCGTGATTAGTATCGGGATAAATGTAAGTTGATGTGTTCCAGACGTCTTTCTCTGTAAGGTTCTTGTACTGATTGGCGTCTATTGAAACAGATACTAGATAACCCGCGGCGAGATAGGACTTGATAGTCAGTATGTCCTGATCCGTCCTTACTGTCAAGTAGCTAATTACATTCATACCGTTCCTGTATCTTGGAGCTTCTCTCCATGCAGATTCGGAAGGCCACGAAGTGTGATCGCTCGTATCGTAAGGCATCTTTTCCCAGCTGCTGACTCCAACTCTCGACAACAGCTTCTGAGCATCAAGGTAAGATGAACCGCCGTCCTCACCATCATTAATCTGATGATAGATAAAGTCAGGACTGAATATCCTGTTCTGATACGAAGGAGTAGGTTCTCCGCCGTTTGTCCAGCTTGCGCCGCTGAGATCCCAGCCTCTATCCCTGGCTTCATAGAAAGTGGAAGTATAATACCCATTTGAAAAGGCTACGCACGAGCCCTCGCCGCCCTGATCTCCCACGGGAGGAAAGTACATCGAAACGGAATGGTCTAAAGTCGATGGTAAGCTTCCCTGGACTGAGAAGCCATCCATCAAATGCCAGGTCCTGGCGATTTCATCCCAATCGTCTTCAGAAGGAGGACGCAAACCAGTACCGTGTCCGTCAATAATCTCGTTGTAGTTTCTCCCTTCTTCGAGGACCCCTAGGTCTGCTTTCAGAAGTTCGAGCATTTCCGTTGACAATCCTTGCCTTATGCTTGAAAGGTAATACGAAGAGCCCTGTGCTGCAACAACATTATGAATCTGCACGTTCACGAATGAGTTATTTACGGTGTTCTTTGGTGTCTCGGTCGAAGTGTATATCGCCACAGGAGTTCCAGATTGATAATTGTCGAATACTTCCACGGAAAAGAACTCTATGCTTCCCGTGGTGAAGTCACTGAAGGAATCAAATACCTTCAGGAATAATGTCTCATCTTCAAATGGAAGGAGCTCGGTGATATCCAGCACCATCTTGTTGTCAGGGAAAGGATGCTGCCCTCCTCTATAGCTATAGTCATCGAATCTCTTTTCTCTTATGGGAGAAGAAGGGTTGCCTACCCCAACCGTTATCTCGCAATCATCTCTTATTCCATGTGAAATTTCGAATACTGCAATTGCTCTCGGTTCGTAGTCCTCTCTTGGGTCTATAGTGAAGCAGCGGACCTGGTTTTCCTTCATTGCTTCGTATGTAATGTACAGGAAGCCGTCAGGAACGTTTTCCCAGCCACCTACTCCCCATGAATTAACGACCTTGAAGGCCCCCATCTCCTGCGGCGGAATACTGTATGTAAAACTCCAAAGAGCCTCTTCGGAATACGCTCCCCTATCGTCACGTCCTCTGACTCTGAATGAGTGGCTTCCCTCTGAGTAACCACTCCACGTATAGTTCGTCCCGAGTCCAAAATCGACCCAATCACCGTTGTCTTTGCTGTATTCATACTTTGCTATCGTGCCATCTGAGTCGCTGCCTGTCCATGAAAACGAGTTGCTTGACACGTATATATCGCCTTCAAGACCGCCAGTCTTTGTAATCACCGGGGGCTGATTCGCATAGCTGTAAGTGAATGACCAGATAACTATCTGCGAATACGCGCCTCCATCATCCAGAGCGCGAACCTCGAAGACATGATTTCCTTCTGAGTATCCCCTCCACGTATAACTCAAGTCAGTACCTACACTTATCCAGTCACCGCGGTCCTTTCTGTATTCATACCGTTCTATCGATCCATCGGAATCGCTTCCCGTCCAGGTGAATGTATTGAGGTACCTGGTAGTATCGCCTTCAATTCCACCGGTCTTTGTTACTGTAGGAGCATTATTGTGCGGTACATATTCGAAATTCCAGACAAGAGTTGGAGAATACAATCCTTCGTCGTCTCTAGCCCTAACCTCAAAAGAGTGATTCCCGATAGAGTAATCGCCCCAGACGTATTCGTTTTCCATTCCATTGACGATCCAGGCCCCAGTATCTTTTCTGTATTCGTATTCAACTATTGTTCCATCGGGATCATTGCCCGACCAGGAAAAGGCGTTTGTGGCGTTATCTGTCTCTCCTTCAAGACCACCGGTCTTTGTCACTGCTGGTGGCACATTGGGAGGGTCGTAGTTGAACGACCACACGATTGTCTCCGAATAGGCCCCTTCATTGTCGAGAGCCCTTACTTCAAATGTATGCTCGCCTTCGGAATAACCGTTCCATGTGTATTCATCGGAAAGCTCTGTATCGATCCACTCTCCCGAGTCTTTTCTCAGTTCGAATCGCACTATTTCACCATCTGGATCGTTTCCGTTCCACGAGAAAGTGTTACTCGACTCTTCCGTTTCTCTTTCGACTCCTCCGGTCTTTGTTACTGCTGGTGGCACGTTGGGAGGGTCGTAATTGAAGATCCAGATAATAATTTCCGAATAGGCCCCTTCATTGTCCTGAGCCCTTACTTCAAATGTATGCTCGCCTTCGGAATAACCGTTCCATGTGTATTCATCGGAAAGCTCTGTATCGATCCACTCTCCCGAGTCTTTTCTCAGTTCGAATCGCACTATTTCACCATCTGGATCGTTTCCGTTCCACGAGAAAGTGTTACTCGACTCTTCCGTTTCTCCTTCAACTCCTCCGGTCTTTGTCACTGCTGGAGGCACGTTGGGAGGGTCGTAGTTGAACGACCACACGATTGTCTCCGAATAGGCCCCTTCATTGTCGAGAGCCCTTACTTCAAATGTGTGTTCGCCTTCAGAGTATTCGCTCCAGGTATACACGGTTTCGTTTCCGTTGCTCTCCCAGTCAGCGGAGTCCTTTCTATACTCATATCTGATAATTGAACCGTCGGTGTCACTTCCCGACCATAGGAATGTACAGCTGCTTGTTGTCACTTTGCCGTTAGCTCCATCGAGCTTTACAACTTCTGGCGATTTGTTCATGGCCGGGCATCCGAGCAGCAGGAAAATCAAGGACAAAGACAGAACGAATAGGATATATTTCTTCAAGTTGCTCTCCCCCTATTAAATGCTCCAAACAGAGCTGGCTAAATAACAAGTCTGCACATTCAAGAAACAGGTGAGGTCAATCCAATCGTTAACTACATACATGACAGATGGATTTCAAAAGAACCGTCAGAACGACTTCATATGAGTAGTTTATCATCTGAAGCATTCAAAGGGTCTTCTCGAAATGTCATTTCCGCTACCGGTAGTTATCTGCCGGCGTTCTTGACGAAGGAATTATCGAGTAGTTCCCTGAAAGCAAGTTCAAGCTCCTCATTTTTGTTTATAACTATGAGGCCTTCCCATGCTATGGGCTCTTTCAAAGGTTTTCCCGAAAACAGAAGAAATCTCATTCCCTTCTGCCGGCTTTGGCCCAGAACAGCTCACCCTCACCGAAGAAAAACCGCGTTTTCGTTGGCTTCAGATTGGCCAGGATCAAAACTCCCACTACCTTGAAGAATGTATATGAAAAGAGTGGTGCGACTCTCAGACTCGTATAACCATTCCTTCCCTGCATCGACCCACACGTCAAGATATGTGGCTTTCACGTACCTGCCTTCAAAAGCTCCTGCCGATTCCTTTTAAGACCCGCCTATTACTCGTATTCTTACGCATTCTTCAGTTACAATCGAACGTTTTCACTTCTTATATCACCGTATCTCGGGTCAGTCATCTTATCCTTTGCCGGAAGATTCAACCACAACTGAACCCCAAGCATCCTCTCAGCTGACTCAGGCATCTCCTGATGGATAATTCCCGAACCCGCGGTCATCCACTGACAGTCAACATCTAGTATCTCTCCTTTGTTACCATGGCTGTCACCGTGTTCTATAATCCCGCTCACAAGATAAGTTACGGTCTCGATACCCCCTGTGAAGATGCCAAGGGAAGCCCTTGACATAATCCTCCGGATCAGTGGAATCAAAGGCGTCAAGCAATAGAAAGGGGTCGAAATCCTCAACGTCTCTATGACCCAAAACCCTAACGAGTTTTACTCCGGCCCTATCAACAGAGGCACACCTCTGTCAAGATCTTGCTGATTTTCCGTACTCTGCTCACTGTCATTTTCCTCTTAGCTCCGCGACGGATTTTCATACATCAATACTCAGAAGCCTATCGCAAAAATGGTATCTGAAGATCCCCAGTCTTGAATGACTCCCATCTGAACCCCATGATCTATTATCCTAGATAAGCCTGCAAGAATATCCTTGTTTATCAGATCAAAGACAATAGGAAGACCGGACCTTATCTGGTCCGGCTTTAAGGGATGGGGTGAGAAAGGTAATGAAGGTTTCCTCTGTCAGTTCTGCTGCGCCTGGTAATTAGTTGTCGCTAATTGTACTTCTATGTTTCATACTCGCCTTAGAGTTCTTCAGTTCATCTTCAAACAGATTATAAGAAAGGATTTTGGGAGTATTGTCGCAGAAGTATGGGAAAAGATGAGAGATAACCTGAAGTTGTTTTGTTTTCTCGGCAAACCTTATTGAAATAGCATAGATTGCACAGAAAGGAAAGATTAGAAATTCGCATATCACCGCGTAGATAGTGATTAGATCCCCTTAATGCATCATAAATAAATCTACTCAAAGAGATCCCTTTGCATTCGTTAATTGTTTTTTCCGGCACGGTTGAGTAAGATTTTAATATGAAGAATCCAGCGCTCAAAGTTGCGTTACTATACGTTGTATTTGGTGTTATATGGATCTTGTTTTCTGATATGATCGTCGATTTGATGTTTGTCGAAAAAGATCTTGTTGCTCATGCTCAAACCTACAAGGGCTGGGCCTTTGTTATCTTCAGTGGGATTCTCTTCTACTTTCTCATTTACCGTGAGTTCAGCGAGAAAAACAAGACTCAACTCGAACTCGTTAAGCAGAAAGACCTTTCCGACGCAGTCCTCGACACGGTGGGCGTTTTTGTTGCAGTATTAGATAGCGAAGGGGTCATTGTCTTCACAAATGAGACTTTTGAGGAGATTCTTTCACTCAAATCGGAGGATATAATTGGAAAGAACTGCTCCGAAGTCTTCGCATCCCCTGATCTTGCAAACTGGATCGAGAACACCGCAAGCAAGACACTGGATAGAGAGATAGAGAACTTCTATGAGGCCGATTTAGAAACCTCGTCGACTACTCTACACATCCGATGGGCACTGAGCAATCTTACAAGCTGGAGAGGGGAACATGATTACTTCGTTTTGACAGGTGTAGATATAACTCAACTGGTAGAATCAGAAAGAAGCGCAACGCATAGATTGGCAAATATTCGCGCACTGCACGAAATAGATATGGCCGTCAGCTATCACCTCGAACTTGACAAGATGTTGGATGTCTTTCTCGAAAGATTGATCTCGAGGCTTGGCGTAGATGGCGCCGATGTCTTCTTGATTGACAATAGCCGTAGTGTTCTGAGATACGCTCACGGAATGGGAATAGTCACTGGAGAAATGGACTTCAGAGAACTTCCATTGGAAGGAACAATACCTGGTTCAGTTGCTTCGTCGGGAAAGCCTTACTCCGGTCCGTTGGACACCTCTAGCAATCCCGAATGCCCGAGGCTCAAGAACCTGATAGATATGAAAGTGAAGGACTATCATGCCGTACCCCTTGAAACGAGAGGAAAAATTCTGGGAGTCCTTGAAACATTCGACATGATGCAAATTCACAGAGACAGTGAATGGAATGATTTTCTGCAGATGCTTGCGGCACAAGCTTCACTAGCGATAGATGTTGCTCTGATGATAGATAATTTGAAAGACAGCAACAGGAAGATCTCAGAAGCCTACGATCAGACCCTGGAAGTTCTTGCAGGAACACTGGAAATGAGAGACATGGACACCGAGGAACACTCAAGGAGAGTAACCGATCTTACAGTTCGGCTTGCCGAGAAAATGGGGGCATCGGAAGAAGAAATAGAAAACATGTACAGAGGCGCCCTGCTGCACGACATTGGGAAGATTTCTATTCCGGACAGCGTGTTACTGAAGGAAGGACCTCTATCTGAAGATGAATGGAACGTAATGAAAACTCATCCGACAACGGCGTATGAAGTGTTGTCCCAAGTCGAGTACCTTAGACCTTCGCTGGATATTCCTTACTGTCACCACGAGCGTTGGGACGGAAGCGGATATCCCCGCGGACTTAAAGGAGAAGAGATTCCTCTGGCTGCAAGGATATTTGCCGTTGTAGATGTTTATGACGCGCTTACTTCCGACAGACCCTATAGAAAAGCCTGGAGCAAAGAGAAAACCGTAGAGTACCTTCTAGAGAACTCCGGAAAGCTATTCGATCCAGCCGTGATAGAAAAGTTTCTTGAGATATTGAGAGTCAGTTCACCATCATAAGTCGACGCAAAAACAATTATTCATCATTTCTCGCATGAGCCTCCGCAATTACATCTAAAAACCGCTTGCGCAATAGTATCCCATTCAAGCGTTATAGTTATTTCCGGGACCTCATAGGTCGTTCCATCAACGAGCCATTCTTCAAAATGATATCCGGAATCAGGCGTCGCGCTTAGATCAACTGAGGATCCTTTATCGTAAACGTAGGTTCCTTCGGGAGGACTGACGGTCCCTCTTCCATATTTGTAGATCTCAAGAGTTACTTTCTCTGCTTTTTGCACAAACTCTGCCGAGACTGATTTGTCACGGTCCATGATAATCGAAGTAGTTTCGCTATCTGAATAAAAAGTACCGTCAAGGTACCAGGCCTCGAACTCCCATCCGTCTGCGGGAGTAGCCGAAAGGGGCACGGAGGTTCCCTCTATGTATGTGTGATCTCCGACCGGAGGGCTGACCGAACCCTGACCTGTTGGTTCAACCATTGTCAGGGTAAAAACTGTTGGCGGCTCTTCAACAAAAAAGGCCTTAGCTGTCTTGCTGGCATTCATTGTGATTGTTATCTGCTCAGAACCTGAGAAGAATTCCCCATCTATCTGCCAGAAATCAAAGTCCCAGCCGTTGGACGGTGTTGCAGCAAGGGAAACCTCGGAGCCCTCTTCATAAACACTGTTCCCGACGGCAGGTTCGACATCTCCGCTTCCAGCGGGCTCAAGCATTGTAAGCGTGTGTGTCTTACGGACAAAGACTGCCTTAACATTTCTATCGGTGTTCATTGTGAGTTCGGCTTCATGTTCAGTGGAATAGACTGCATCTTCAACAAGCCAGTGTTCAAAGAGCCACCCTTCTGCCGGTGTCGCTTGAAGTGTTAAAGACTTTCCTGCATCATACTTGTGATCTCCGACAGTCGGAGCAACCGCTCCCTGACCAATTGGTTCGTGCATAGACAGAGTGACCGAAGCCACAGGCTCCTCGTTAAAGAACGCCTCTACTATCTTATCTGCGTCCATAGACAATTCCGTCTCTTCTTCACTCGAATAGAAAACGCCGTCAACCTGCCATCGGTCGAATTCCCAGCCTTCTGTCGGAGTAGCTGAAAGACCGACCAGGGTAGAATAATCAAACTGATACTCTCCCGGTACCGGTGAAATACTTCCCTCTCCTTCTTCATCTTCCATAGTTAAGGTAACCGGTTGTCTCGAGAAAAAAGCTTTGATTGTCTTTTCGGAATCCATTTCCAGTTTCGTCTCTTTCTCATTTGAATAGAATTCCTCATCTACTTCCCATCGGTCGAAGTCCCACCCATCATCGGGCATGGCCTGAATATCTACAGACGTGTTGATCAAGTATTTATGATTCCCGGGAAGGGGCTGAACCTCGCCTCCCTCATCTGGCTCGAGCATAGTTAGAGTTACGGTCTTGAAGATACACCCAATAGATAGGAAGATAAAAGAAATTGCTGCAACGAAGATCATAAGTTTCCGAAACCTGAGTTTTCTATTCCTGTAGGTTCTCAAAGAAAAACCTCCGAAATACATATTTATGTTGCTCGGTTCATGGTCTTCTCTCAAACGTATTATATTCCCGAGCATTTGTGAAAAAATCATTATCAACAGTCATTCAGTCATTGGTTGCCCTTATCCATTAGTGGTTGCAATCCAATCTGTTCATAAATGCTCACGGGAAAGAGAAGAACGTCAGCGTCCACGCATGCTTTTGTAGAAGTCTTATAATGAAGGCAATCACAAGATATTTTTAGTTGAGAAGAAAGATAGGAGTTGATGCTCAGTTCTTTGTGGAATCTATCTCGGAAGAGAGAACCGATGTCCTTTTAATTTGACTTCTTTCAGATTATTCTTTATGAAGCAAGACTCATACAAAACTCTGTAATAGCTCTATATACATATCTGATGCTACTGAGAATTGAACCAAGAATTGATTGGCAATCAAGATTGCGGTAAGCGCGTTTGCTCGAACTCAGAACGGATTGGAAAACTGAGACCTCCAAAAGACTCGGGACGATCAATTTGTTGCGCCGGAGCGATTATCAAATCCACCAAGAGAAAGGATCGTCAGTCTATCCAGCTATTATTTCAGGTTAATGATTGATTCTGATAGGGGTAATAGCTCGGGAAAATTCTGTTATAGCCTGAATATGGTGGATGTTGCCAGTGGTTGGAGCATCGTTGCACCAATAAGGAACAAAGCTCAAAGATGGACTCTCGAAGCTATAATTGCATTGAGAGAGTTACTTCCTTTCCCTCTTTTGGGAATTCATTCCGACAATGGCTCGGAGTTCATTAACGCTCATTTGTATAAGTATTGTTTGGATGAAAGATTGGTCTTTACCAGAAGCCGGAGTTACAACAAGAACGACAATCCTCATGTGGAACAAAAGAACTGGTCTTTGGTCAGAAGGGCCGTTGGCTATTACAGATACGACACTTTGGAGGAACTGAGTATCTTGAATGAGCTATATGAAAGCTTGAATCTCTACAACAACCATTTCCAGCCTACTCAAAAGATGATTGAAAAGACCAGAGATGGTACAAGGATAGTGAAGAAATACGACAAGTTCGCTACTCCTTATGAAAGAGTGCTTAACTCTCCCTGGATTGACTGTACAAAAAAAGATGAGCTTCGCAAGGTTCACGAAGCCCTAGATTTATATATACTCAAGAGTAATATAGCACATTCTCAAGAATCACTGGTTGACATACAGATAATGAAGTCCAAATCTAACTCAAAGGGAGGTGTTCTTAATCTCCTTCATCTCGACTTCGAGTAGATTTTATTTTGATGCATTAACTCTCTCTTGAGTAGATTTAATTATGATGCATTGCCTCATTGCTGTAATCCATGCCCAAGTGCTGAAGAGATCCTTGACACAACCTTCTTGAGGAGATCGGAGTATTTCTTCATAACTTCCTCTTCCATCCGGAAGATAGGACCGGATATGCTTATCGACGCTACAACTACGCCCGATGAATCAAATATTGGAGCTCCGACACATGCAATACCGTCTTCATTCTCCCCCTTATCGAAGGCCGTCCCTCTTGATCTTATCCTTTCCAGTTCTTCCCTGAGCTTGGCTTTGTCTGTTATTGTCTTCGAAGTCTGGGGAATAAGGTCAAGAGTGTCAATAAGTCCTTCGCGATCAGCCTCGGGAAGAAAGGCAAGTATCGCCTTTCCCACGGCGGTACAGTAGAGAGGCGCACGTTTTCCTATGTATAACTTGGTGTGGAGCGACTTAAAGCTTTCGAAGCCTTCAATCGAGACAACCTCCGTTCCGTCGAGTATGCCCATGT